>WSSedL1CaDRAFT_10002118_pt1 | contig 10452 bp, 9 predicted proteins | sample WetSurSL1Cattail_FD_9464 | JGI IMG/M metagenome (IMG submission 9464)
AGTGGCACTAGAATCAACCCCAAAAAATATCTGAGTGGCTGGCATCATCTGCATTAACCCCCAGGCTCCTCTGCGGGAACGAATATCGGGTTTAAACCGCGACTCCTGATAAATCAAGGATGCTAGTAAACGCCAATCCCAATTTATGATATGGCTATATTTTTTAATATAAGAATCATATCTTGACAGCCGTCCGGTATTGAATGAGTTTAAGGCATAATCGGCAGGAAACCAAGAGGCCCTGTTGGTAAAATATTTATCGGTTAATACAGCAAAATCCTTACTTTCTTTAATTCTTGAAATCCATTGATTTACCTTCTGCATCAATTTGGGCGATGATTTTCGAATATTCCAAACAATGGGTTCCGACCTCTTAATAACCGTTTCAAAATCCAGCTCGGGATATTGTGTTTTCAAAGAATGAGCCAAGATATTATTACAAACGGTATAGTCCAATTCGCCGGAGGCGACCAGTTCTACCAATTTATTCTGTGAGAATTGAGGCATCTCATAAATATTTAGCTTATGTGCCAGATTCCGGTTTACCTGCTTTAAAGAGAAAGCTTCGCCAGATTGAAACGGAACGTAGATCGACAAACCTTTTACGGCATTAATATCTCTAACCAGAACATCTTCTTTCTTGTCTGAACTAACAATTAAATCAGAAGGTTTGCGTTGCACCAGAACCAGTTCTGTTTCGAGCAAAGGTTGTGACAAAGAAACATTCTGTTCCGAATTTTTAGAATAATTCCAGGAGCTGGCCACCAAATCACAATCTCCGCTTTTGAGCATAGATATATTGTCGTCGGGGTTTGAATTAACAAGAACTTCAATCTTTAATCCAAGGTAGTTACCCAGACTCTGAAGTAAATCAAACTGAAAGCCCTTTGGTTCTCCGTTATATAGAAAATAATCCGTTTTGTTTGCATTTATGGCTACCACTAACCTGCCTTTGGAAGAAATGCTGTCTAAATCGGCAGATATTATTTTATCAGGAGTTCCAACTCCCCATTTCGAAATTAACCAGACTACAAAAAGCAAAGGGATTAAAATAATAAATATCCTTTTCTTCATTCAATCAATTTTCGTTGAAAGGGTCAAAAGTAGGAAATAATTATTTCTCAGCAATAATTTTTATCAACAAAAAAGTAACATTAACCAAAAAAATACGTATGTTCACCTTTTGTTTTTAATCATAAAACTGCCACGAAAGTCCGAATTTAAAGATTGCCGGATTGTAAGGATAATGTGGCGAAAAATAATATTTAGGAACAGCATTAATAAGATCTCCCAAATTTTCATATTTAAAAAAGGCCCTGCATCTTTTTAATTTTATATTTATAAATGCATCAGCATAAGCAGAATTACCGTACAGTTGACTACGTTGCGAATAATACATTCCTATTGCCGGCTGATAAGCTTTTGCATAAAAATCGCTATTATAAAAAATATCAAATCCAATCTGAATTTGCAATACTTTCTGAAATACAAACATTTCGGCATAGGTTGTATTAAAACCGCAAAAAACAGGTAAAGGCATTGCAATATCGCTGGTACTTTGCTGCACTGTACCTTTAAACATGGTATGAAAAAATCCCAAGTCGAAATATTTCTTTAAAGAAATACGATACATCGTAAGCAAATCGATAGATTGAGGTTTTGCAACAGAATCAAAATAAATAAAATTGATATAGCTGCCCGACTCACCTTCGAGTGTCAATTTTAACTTAAAATGAGAAATGTTTGCTTGTAAAATTGTACTGCTTTGATTCGAAAAAGAAGTATGCCATATAAAATGATTCGACTCATAATCTTTCAGAAAATAGGGTGTTTTCTCCAACTTGAATGACCCTTTTAAAGCCATCAAAAAATTATTTTTTATAGTTTTGGAAATATCACCGTTCAGATATAAATTTCCTGCTTTATAACCTGTAAAATACAATTCGGCAGAAGCTCCCCAGGTTACAGTTTTAGAAAACCGGTTGGTTAAAGAGCCGACAAGTGCAGAATTCATGTGTGTTGCTGACGTATACCTGCTGGTATTTAAGGTGGTGTCTATGTAAAAAGAGTCCGCTTTCATAAAACCAGTTTTGTCGAGTTGATTTTTAATACCAAACCTCAATTCGGCAGGCACATGGATAACAGGCCATGCATTAATAGAAATTAAAATAGTATTTTCAAACTGACGAAAATATGATGAATCAGCAGTAGTCGTTGAATCCATATTGACAATGGGATAATGGTCTACATCAGAGCTATAACTGTCGTAAGCCGACAGGTCATCATGATAGGAACGCGAAGACTTTTCGTATCTCATACGATGTATAACAGAAATAGCATCGTTCCATCTTGAAGTTGTTTTAACAGAATCTTCGTCGCTGGGGTAAGTTCCGGTTAAGCTTAGTTTATGCTGGAGAAAAAATGAAAAGTTTTTATTATAAGAATAGGCATCCTGAAGCGAAACCGGCAAAGTGTAAGATGCATAATTTTTATTTTCCTCATAGGTTTGATCGCTATATAAACCACCATTTTCGGTGGTTTTCAATTTACAGAGGTTTATATTAAAATTAAAGGAATAACGACCGGGGCCGCTATAAGATGAAAAAAGCGAAAAACTGTTGCCCTTAATTAACTGATTGGCAAACTCGCCATCAGAATAAGACAAGTGTCCCTCAAAGCCCAGGTTCAAAAATTTATTGACATTTTGAGTATGTGTAATATAAAAACCTTGTTCCTGTCTGGATTTTGGACCCGCTGAATAATAAGTTAACCGGGTAAAAGCCGCTTTTGTATTGTAATACATTATATCTTCGGGCTTATTGAAATTATAGCGGATATATTTATTAAATATCAAATCGTACCCACCGGCATTATCCTGAGCTGTTAAAGGCAAAACGGCAGAGCCTGCATTACCCAGATATTGGTTTAAAGTGAAATTCTGAAAAGCCGGGTTGTAAATTTCAAAGTGGGTAGCAACAGAATCAATATTAACTCGATATTGCCCTGAAAAATCATAATATATTTTCTCAGCGAAAATCTTAATTTTAGCTGTGTCTTCTTCATTTTCCTGAGCAAAGGAAATAACTGAGGGAACCAAAAAAACTATTAAAAATATCCACTTTTTCATGACCGTGAAAATATAAAAAAAACGTGAATATGAGCAAACAAAAATTGAACCAGTATTTTTGAGAAAGAAGGTAAGACGTTCAAAGGGCTCAAGAGTTCAATATAAAAATCCATAATAACTAAAATGTAATTAACATTATGTAACTATATTAAAAAATATATGCAGATAATTTTTTAATAATCTTTCCTTCCAAGCAAACCATTTCATAAATTTGATAGAAACTAAACTGGTTCGTTAATTAAAAAATGAATCCCATGTCTGACATTTCACTGCAAAAACGTTTATTAGAATTGGTTCAGCAACAAATTCCCGATAAATTATCAGTAATTTACGAGTTGTCTGAATTATTAAATATTAGCAGCGACAGTGTTTACCGTAGGTTAAGGGAAGAAACCCTATTGGACATTAATGAGATTGAAAAAATTTGTAATCATTTTCACATTTCATTTGACACACTGCTAAATATTACGTCAACAGACACTTCACTTTTTAATTTTTCCCCAATCGTTTCTACCGGCGATTTTATCCATTATTTATATTTCCTTAAAAAATTACTCGAGGAACTTTCCCAGAATCAACAATCGCACATTTACTATGCAGCAATAGATTTACCTATTTTACACAACTTCAAATTTCCACTGGTATCGATGTTTAAATCCTTTTATTGGTTAAAGGCAATTTCTAATGATTCTAACTTTCACAATGTTAAATTTTCAACTTCATTAAAAAACACTGAAATATTAAAATTGAAGGAGGAAATGCACCAGTTCTACTTAAAAGTTCCATCCACAGAGATATGGACCGACCAGATTTTAAACAGCTTATTAAAACAAATTGATTACTTCTGGGATTCCGGCGAATTTAATAGCATGGAAGATGCTATAAACTTACTGAATGAGGTTGAAGAAGAGTTTGCCTATTTGGAAAATGCAGTCTGTAATTGCTCAAAAATAGTCAGAGACGAATATCCGTTGAATAATGCCAATTTTACTGTTTATCTGTCCGACATCCTGATAAACAACAATAGCATTCTGATAGAAAACAATAATAAAAACCGGGCAATTATCTGTATTCATACTTACAACATCCTTACAACTACCAATCCCGTATTTATTTCTGAAACGAAACGTTGGCTAAATACCTTCCTAAAAAAATCGGTTTTAATCAGCGGCACAGGAGAGCGCCAGCGCTTTTCATTTTTCCATCAGGCATACGAAAAAATTGAATCCATTAAAAAGAAAATAAATTCTACAGTAAACGGGCATGGATAGGAATAACTACCTAATGTTAATCTGCAAAATTGTTTTGAAAAAATGCAATTCGCAGAGAAATCCTAAATCTAAATTTTGTAATTCCGAAGAATTCAAAAAGATTAATTGTAATAAATGCAATTATCAGTAGTACTCCAGGTAGTCAGAACTCATTTTTTGCATAAAGCACAAACCTTTGCAAACCCTTATCGGTAATCAGTTTTAGCCAGACATTATTCCTCAATAAATTTGGTCATGATTTAAAGAAACAAGATCATGAAAACAATAAATGAAATCTCCGGGAATAATCCTCAAAAAGGAAGGAAGACTGCAGTAATAACAGGCGCTACCAGCGGTATTGGCAAATCCTTTGCTTATCAGCTGGCACAATTGGGATATGACCTAATTGTAACAGGAAGAAAACAAAATTTACTTAATGAAATATCCGTTGACCTCGAAAATAGTTATAATGTGGATGTCAAAGTAGTAATAGCTGATTTGGAGAAAGCGGACGATGTAAAACTCCTGATGGAAATAATGAATCAACAGGAAAGCATCGACGTTTTGGTAAACAATGCAGGGTTTGGGTTAAATGAAGTTTTTCATGAAGACAAGGTCGAAAACCAGCTAAAAATGTTACAAGTACATGTTGTATCAACGGTTCTGCTGATTCATAAAATTTTGCCAAAAATGATAAAACAAAGAAGCGGGATAATAATCAATGTAAGTTCAATGGCGGCATATATTCCAACTTCGGACAATGCGATGTATACCAGTACTAAATCGTTTTTGAAGAATTTCACCACTTCACTAAATATGGAACTTAGGCAATTTGAAATTTATGCCCAATGCCTTTGCCCGGGCTTTACTTATACCGATTTTCATAAGAAGCTGGGTAGAAATACTAAAGAAAATGGGGCTAAAAAAACGGGGTGGATGACACCTAATGAAGTAGTTACTTGTTCTCTGAAATCGGTAAAGTATCGTAAAAACTTATGTATACCGGGAATACTAAATAAATTAGTAGTGCTTTTGGCTATACTTCTACCGGCCGGCCTAATTAATAAGATATCAAAATTGATGAGTATTAAGCCAAATCATTTTGAAGTGAGTATGCTTAAAACTCAGGATAACCATGCATGCGAGCTCAATACTGTTAAAAATGTACGAGCATAGGCAAGTTTCACCCAAACTTCAAAATCAATTCTGTCCGGTTGAAAAATAGATATAGGAATGAGACAGGTTAAGAATTAATGAAAATTAAAAATATTTAGCCATGAAAACAAATGTAAAACTCTTAGTGTTGTTTTGGATGGTAATAACAAGTCAATTAACTGTAAATTTCAATTTAGCTGCAAATAATACCACCCAATGGAAGGAAGTTGATAGTCGTGACGACATTAAAATATTTGAACGATGGATATCATTTGGAGATTCCTTAAAAGTACGCGAACGAATGGGGCAGATAATTCTAAATGTTCATCCGGATATTATTTTATCCAAGATTATAAAAATTGACAATTGGAATGGTTGGATGCATAACGTAAATTCTGCCTATTTAATCCAGAAATCACATAATGGAACGATGTATGTATACACTCTTTTTAATATTCCCTGGCCATTCAACAATAGAGACATGGTGTCGTATGTTCAAGTTAAAACAAATAATATAACCAGAGAAACCATAGTTGAAATTTGTAGTACAGAGGGACTCATTGCCCCAAAGAGCAATATTGAAAGAATAAGCGGATATAGAGCCTATTGGTTGATAACACCCATGGAAAAGAATGCAGTAAAACTGACGTTTTCATGCTATTCTACCCAAACACCTGCTTATCCAAGATGGTTAATGGATCCGATTTTACGAAAGATGTTCTTTGATAACCTTTTAAATTTTAAACAACAAGTCTTAAATGGATTAATATAAATTTCAAAACCTATAGATTTATGTATCTGAATATAACATCAACTGTAAGATTAAGAGACAGACTGCTTAATGGATTATTACAAATCAATGATAATCCGGCAAAAATTGCAGGAGGTTTTGCGTTGGGTACATTTGTGGGAGTTTCACCTTTTGTAGGACTTCAGTTGCTCATCGCGATATTCATATCAAAATTCTTTAGATTAAATAAAGCAGCCACAGTTCTGGGAGTTTTAAACTCAAATTGGATGAAGGTTTTATGCATCTATCCTTTGAATTACAAAATCGGGAATTTTCTTTTAAGTTCATTAATTGAAACCCATTCACCCTTAATAGAAATTGAATTATCGACTCAGAGTATATTAAATTCCGGAGGATATGCATTTGTAAGCATTCTGATTGGCGGACTCATAACAGGAGTATTTTTATCAGGTATCTTTTATCTAATTTCCCTGAAATTAATTAAGAAACTAAGAAGTAAGGCTGAAAAAAAACTTGCCTTTTAGAAATTTATTCTTTTATATATTTGGCAGCACACCCTTAGGATAGCTTATGGATAATGCCGCTCCATTATGAAACCTTATCTTATAGTATGACCGGAACAATTTAACGAATTTATAGTGAAATCTACCTGATTGTACTCAAGACTAAAAAAAGATAATAAAAACGAGCAGAATAAATGGTAATCTTTTCATTATTTTCCATGTGTCAATTTTATAACCTGTCCATTCTTAGAATTTATAATAATCAGAAAAGTACCACCAAGCATTCCTTTTGGTAATGTTCCTCCAATTATCCAATATCCATCAATTTTATAGACTTCGTATGGTTTTTGTCTCTCTATATTTTTTTGTCCATAACTCTCAAATAAAATAGTTTCAGCATACTTTATTGCCGTTTTTTGTGACTTTACAATCGTATCAACAAGTATCTGCTTTTCAGACGAGTTATTTAGCGCACTTTTCAATTCATGCTTGGCATTTTCTATGCCGAACTTTGATCTATCAGACTGAGAACACGCTATTAGTGTATTAGTAAAAATCGTTATTATCAGAATAATATTTCTCATATATCACAATGTTTTTTGAATGACGCACAAACGGTCGGGGCTATACGACAGGCCGGTAAACGTTATACTATCCATAGTTACAAAATTTAACAATGAAAACTGAGTTAGCAAATTATGATGAAACCTGCCTGATGAAAGGACCCATGTTTCCTTCTGACTTTTATTCGTCGCCAAAGTAGTCATTATCAATTTTTTTTATCTCAAAAACATTCACTGTCGAAACAGCTAAATTATGATCAATCATAAGTTCTGCTAAACGTTCACCGTCAATTAACACAATTTTAGTTTCATTTCTTGGCTGATATTCTTTTGCGTCGTTTGTAAATCTTGATGTAGTAATGAACACTCCCTTTTTGGCTCCTTGACCTGCTAGTGCACCAACAAACTTTTGAATCTCAGGTCTTCCTACAACATTTTCCCATCGTTTAGCTTGCACATAAATCACATCAAGTCCGAGTTTATCCTCTTTTATTATTCCATCAATCCCCTCGTCACCTGAACGTCCAATCGAACGACCAGCATCCTTAATTGAACCGCCATACCCCATCTTTACTAATAATTCAACAACTAATGATTCGAAAAATGCAGGACTACTACCTTTAATCTTATAAAGTAATTCTTGAACAAGATTCTTTCTGATACTCAAATAGCTGTTTTCTAATATTTCTTCAGGTGTCGAATCTGTTGGCAAATTATCATTGTCATTTGTTGAATCATCATCCTTTATCCGTCCAGTTCTTTCCTGGTAAGTAGGAATAGTCTTTAAAATCCTTAAATTAATTTCTGTCGGGTTTGTTTCTAAAAAGCGTTTTCCGGTTTCAGTAATTTTAAAAGAGCTTCTTTTTATATTCTCCAAAAATCCAGCCATTTTAAAATGAGATTTAGCCCAAGCAACTCGATTAGGAAAAGTTTTAGCTGCTCCGCTTGGTAAAAATTCATTTAATTCATCATCTGTCAAGTTAAAATGCTCCGCCAATTTTTGATTGGTCTCATTTGTAGTATGTTCTTCTCCATCAGATAAAATCTGCAAGAAGGGCAGCATAATTGTCTGAAAATCTGGTATCATAATATTTTAATTGTATCTATCTGGGACTCTTTTATAAATTGGTTATAAACCTATTCATTACCACAATTATATTTATTATTATAGTACTATTCTACACTCCTAAGTTGGTGATATAATGAAGATATATAACAATTTTACAATTTGGGTTTTAATTTATTAGCGTATCTTTATGTTCATAAAAGTAATGATTGGTTTGTTATTTGTAAAATAAAACTACACGATATTTAATCATTTTCATAATTCCTAATCAACTTACAAAATCATGGTTCATTAAAACAACCAATTAGGATATAGTTCAATACGGTATTATTTGCTATCGCTTATTGAAAAGTCAAGGTTAAGCTCGTTAAGCTACACGACACCAAATTTATTATCAAATTCGTTTTAATTTACTACTATATAATCCCAGAAAAATAAGCTATCAATTTGGCCGAAGGAATAAACATCAATTGTGCGACTAAAGTTCCAACAATCCTTGCTATAATCATATAAACAATATATTTACGAAATAGAGATTCCTTGCATTTTCCTAGTACAACTTCATCAGTCATTATCGATAAATAAGGGCCAATGAAAATAAACATTAAAATCGTAGCAAAACCATTAATCACAGACGACAAAGTACTTGAAGTAGTTCGCAAATCAGGATTAAGATAACCTGCATATAATGATGAAATCACTCCTACCGTAATTATTGCCACCGCAATAACATTCATTAGAAATACTTTCCAGGGGAAGTTTGTTCTAAAATCAATTTGTGTTATGTTCCGCTTATCAGGAATAACAACGCTATCCTTGAGGTAATTAATTCCGCCCTTTGAAAATCCATAAAATATAACCTTTGGGATTGATTTGTAAACGCTAAATCTGGTTACTGCGACCGACAGAATTCTCTGAAAAGTTGGAATTAATAATCCACCGATAATCGTAGCAATCGTACATGAAAATATAATAAGTCTAAAGTCGGTCAAATTGCTATCAACTCCTGATTTAATATTTTTCTCAATCGAACTCGCTAGTAATGGAGCTTGAAAACCATTTGCTGTCCGAGAAATCAAACCCAATATATTAAAAAGCGCAAAAGAAATCGCAATCCGTCCGGTTCTAATCCCAACAATTCTTACCGAATAAGATAACGTAGTTATTAGATTTATCAGAAATGTAAGAAGAATTACTATAAAAATCTGTGTACTCATTTGTCTATTTGACTTTTGCAAGCATTGCAGCTGAACGTATAGGTTTAAAAACCGTTTTGCATTTTGACCAAAACAATTTAATGTTGCTTTTAATTTTCATTAGCATAACTGTATTTTATGCAAATAATACAGCCAAATGAAATGTATAGTGTATGTATTTTATTTCTTTTTATTTACAATTACTTTTAATGGATTTGTCGGATTACAAATAGTATCCCGATGATAAAAAGTAATCTCAATAAATTTACTCAAATCTTTTATTTTTATGGAGTCAACCAAATCCATTCTTAAATATTCCCCAGGCAATTTATATTTTTTTTCAAATAATCCTTGTTTGACAAATAAATCTGGAGGAGCTGCAGCCGCTATAATCCCGTTAAAAGTTAGTTCCAATCTATATTTACTGTCATTATAATATGTATCGTTGTAGTCAGGAATCATAAAACTAATCACGTAGAAAATAGAAATTGCACTAAATCCATATACAATAATAATCAAATAAAACCTTCTTATCCAATTCCCAAATCTATCAAGTAAGTAAAGAAAAACACCTGTAAAAACCGTAATGCTATAAATTATTGAAGTTGAATTCTTGCCACGAAAACTCAAATCATACTTATAAATTATCAGAGACGTAATAAATAATCCAAGTGCAATAAAATGAACATAAATTAAAATCTTAAATAACCTCTTTGGGAGTGTAAATTAAACTCTGTCTAGTATTTTTTTTATTCAATTCAAAACTACTGTTTTTTTTGATTCCACCTCTTAAATGCTTTTTTGAACCTGGAATAAAATTGGACAAGGGCGGCGAGGAACG
>WSSedL1CaDRAFT_10002119_pt1 | contig 10451 bp, 7 predicted proteins | sample WetSurSL1Cattail_FD_9464 | JGI IMG/M metagenome (IMG submission 9464)
CGTTAATTCAGGCGCTCGAGGGCGGCTGCCACGTACGTGCGTTAATTCAGGCGCTCGAGGGCGGTCACCCCCTCTGAATATAAGTACTATAATACTTGTTAAAGAGAAAATCCCCTGGAGGAGGTTGTTCTATGACGAAATTCCGGCGGCAATTGCCGCTGTATCTTATGCTACTGCCCTGTGTAGCTGCTGTGCTGGTGTATTCCTATTACCCCATGGTCGGTATCCTCATTGCCTTCGAGCGGTTCATCCCTACTAAAGGTTTTTTTGCATCCAAGTTTGTAGGGCTGGATAATTTCACTTACCTGCTCCGCATGCCGGAAACGCTCGATGTGCTGCGGAACACGGTTTTCATTGCCGTGATGAAAATGTTGGCAGGGCTTGCGGTTCCCATTCTGCTTGCCATTCAGCTTGATCTGGTGCGCCGTGCGTGGTTCAAACGTACCATGCAGACCATCATCTACATCCCATATTTCCTCTCGTGGGTAATACTTTCAGGTATTCTAATTGATGTGCTTTCCCCATCCAGCGGCCTTATAAACGACATCATAAAATCCGTAGGCTTTCAACCCACGTTTTTCCTTGCCAACCCCAAAATATTTCCATATGTGTTGGTTGTGACAGATGTATGGAAAGGCGCCGGGTATGGTACGATTATTTATCTTGCGGCAATCACATCAATAGACCAGGCACTCTATGAAGCGGCTATTATGGATGGCGCCAACCGCTTCCGGCAGATGCTGCACGTCACCTTGCCCGGAATGGCGCCTATTATCGCTCTGATGGCAACTTTAAGCCTCGGGAACGTTTTGAACGCCGGCTTTGATCAGGTGCTGAACCTATACAGTCCCGTGGTGTACAGCACAGGAGATATTATCGATACTTTCGTGTACCGCATAGGTTTGGTGAACAACCAGTATGGAATAGCGACGGCAGCAGGGCTTTTCAAATCGATAATCTCCGCCGCCTTAATCATCGCAGGTTACCGGCTGGCATATAAATATGCGGATTACACAGTGTTCTAAGGAGGAGCTATATGAATAAAATAAGGAAAAAATCTTTGAATGCCGGCTCGCAGGTATTCAATTTCATAAACTATACATTGCTGATCTGCTTTGCCGTCGTTTGCCTGCTGCCCATCATCAACGTGCTGTCAGTTTCCTTCAGTTCCAGCGCTAAGGCAACTGCAGGGCTTGTCAAGCTTTGGCCTTTGGATTTTACATGGGCATCCTATCAATACGCCTTAACGAATCCACAGTTCATCGTCTCTTTCCTGATTTCGCTGAAGCGAGTTGGACTGGGGCTCGTGATCAATATGGCATTTACCGTGCTGGCAGCATACCCGCTTTCGCAGTCCGCGAAAGATTTCAGGGGGCGTATGTTTTTCGCATGGTTTTTCTTTTTCACCACACTCTTCGGCGGAGGGCTTATCCCCACTTACCTTGTAGTACGTAATACGCATCTGCTTAATACCGTATGGGCGCTCATTCTGCCAGGAGCCGTGCCGGTGTTCAACGTGATCGTACTGCTCAACTTCTTCCGTCAACTACCCAAAGAACTAAGCGAGTCAGCCTTCATCGACGGCGCAGGACATGGGATAATCCTTACGCGAATTTACCTGCCCCTCTCCATCCCGAGCCTTGCCACTCTCATCCTCTTTACAGCGGTAGGACACTGGAATTCCTGGTTCGACGGGCTTATCTACATGAGCGACTATCGCAATTACCCGCTGCAAACCTATTTACAGTCCCTTCAGGTGCAGACAAACAGTGAAAGTTTGATTCACGCCACGACAGAACAATTAAAGCAGTTGACCAGGATCTCCGACAGGACGCTGAAAGACGCGCAAATCTTCATTGCAGCGCTGCCAATTCTCGCCATTTATCCGTTTTTGCAAAGGTATTTCATGAAGGGGCTCGTACTGGGGAGCGTGAAGGGGTGAATACCTGAGTGTATCCGCGCGTAATTTTATTTTTTGCCGGAATGTGTTACACTATATAAAATGTTTAGTTTGTTAACAGGGGTGCTGGCGATGCTGAAATTTCCGAAGATGCCAAATCTATGGAGAAAATCTGTTTATATACGGATTTTAATTGTTTTCTTTTTTGCCATCATTCCCATCTTTTTTGTCGGTATCTGCGTTTTCAGCTGGGGAATCTCGCTTATCCGTCAGCAAACCATCGATTCAAAAGCTGCCCAGCTCGGGTTTTATGTGGAAAATCTTGAAGCGAACGTGCAGCGACTGGTTGAACTGCAATCCGACTATAATAAAAGCGTTGAACTCAACGTCCTTTCAAACACTTATACCATTATGACCAAATACGACCAGAGCCGTAATATTCTGGCCCTGCAAAAGGAATTGCTTGCTATTAAGAGCAGTAGCATTTATACACAAAATGTGGTCGCTTTCATCCCTACGATACAAAAAAAGATTGATGCGGTTAATGGTTTTGACGACATGACCGGCGACGACAATTCTATGATGAAAATCAACAACCTCACTTCTTCTGGCTCTCAAGTCATATATTATAATGGCGGACTTTATACCAATACTGTTTACATGATAGGGACAAAAAAAACCCTATATGGCATTCTGATCCAGATTTCCACAAGACAGCTGCAAGAGGACATCTCACAGTTCAATTTTGACCGGGGCAGCTCAGCCATGATCTACAGCCCGATAACTCATTCAATCGTCGCCTCTTCAGGCAACAAGTCGGCCGTCATTCAATCCGAAGCCGCCGACTTCGCCACACAGCACCTTTCCCTTAATGTCGGCAAGGGATTTTTCAGTAGTACGATTAACCACAAAAAGTATCTTGTCCTTTATGTCCAATCGCAATACCTCGGGTTTACACTCTACAGCTTTGTACCCGAAAGCGCCATCATGCTTCCCATAAACCGATATCAGTTTTGGTTTTGGATTTTCACTGCTTCCGCGGCTATCATCATTGCCTTTTTCTCGCTCTCTATTTACAAAATTATCAAACAGCCTCTGAGCAGACTTATTCAAGCCTTTATACGGGTGGACAGAGGCGACATCAGTTTCTCCATCTTCCATAAAAACAATGATGAATTTGCTTCGCTATACAACTATTTCAATATCATGCTGCAGAACCTGAATAACCTCATCAACCAATCCTACAAGCAGAAGATAATGATCCAGAAAGCCGAGCTAAAGCAACTGCAGGCACAGATAAACCCGCATTTTCTCTATAACAGTTATTTTTTGCTGCATCGGATGATCAAGCAACATGATTATGATAAGGCGACCCTGTTTTCAAAGCACATGGGCTCGTATTTTCAGTTTATCACCCGCAGTGGAAAGTCTGAAGTCCCTCTTGAAAAAGAGGCGGAGCATGCCCGGATATATACGGATATGCAGGCTATGCGCTATGAAAGCCGTATATCGGTGGAGTTCGGAGATTTACCGGATGGCGCGGGTGAAATCATAGTGCCCCGGCTTATACTCCAACCTATCATTGAAAACGCATTTGAACATGGGTTGAAGGATAAGGTAGCCGATGGCCTGTTCCGTGTAACTTTTCAAAAGCTTGCCAATGGTATATGTATCGTGGTGGAGGACAACGGCGAAGATCTGAGCGACGATGGTCTTAAAGACCTTCAGGAAAAAATCCGGAATGAAACCGACATCGGAGAAATTACTGGAATAATCAACATACACCATCGTCTGCAGATCATGTTCGGAGAAAACAGCGGATTGCGTGCGGGAAGGTCAGGGCTTGGCGGTTTGTGCATAAGCCTTTATATTCGGCCATCACAGCAGTAATAGGTGAAAGGTTTGTACAGGTTTGTACTGTTATTCTAAAGGAGGACTTGTTTTGCATAGGCTGTTGATAGTTGACGATGAACACCATATAGTAGACTGGCTATATGATTTATTTTTGGAGCAGTCCGGTCTCGATATCGACATCTACAAAGCATACTCAGGCTTGGAGGCGCTCAGCCTGCAGAATAGCATGCGCATTGATATTGTCCTCTCCGACATACGAATGCCGAAAATGAACGGTATTGAGCTGATGGAACAAATCTTAAGAGATTGGCCCAAGTGCAAGATAATTTTTTTAACAGGCTACAATGATTTCGAATATGTATATGAAGCCATCAAGCACCCGGGTGTAAGCTATCTGCTGAAAACCGAGGATGATGACGTGATTGTCGGCTCTGTAGTCAAAGCTATCGAAAAAATTGAAGAGGAGGGCGAAATAGCAAACCTGGCAGAACAACAATCCAACTTGATTGTCCTTTTACAACAGAGAGAAATAGTACTTAAACTCGTACGCGGAGACCTGAACCCAGGCGAAATCGATCAATCTCAATTGGATTCGGCCCTTGTTCCTCTTGATTTGCGCAGGCCAATCATTATGATGCTGGGAAGAATCGATAACTATTCCGAAAGTATGCAAAGAAACAACTACTATGACCTGATAAACAAAATCAATTTGATCATGACACAATACCTTTCCTATGAGGTTAAGCTGGCACAAACAGATTATAAGCATTCTTTTTTTATTTGGCTGCTGCAGCCTAATAAAAATATGGATGAGCAGGAAACTGACCGTTCACTGAAATTAATCAAAGAAACGATGGAGCCAATACAGGCCAATTGTGAAAAATCATTTGGAGTAACGCTTTCGTTTGTGGTAGGGAACAGGCTCATACACTGGGATGAAATTGAAAGCGAATATATCCGGCAGGAAGCAGCAGTGGATCTCTATATGGGAAATGGAGCCACAATAATCCTGTCACAGGAAAATGGTCAGGAATCGAGTGACAAGGAAGCTAAGACTGTACCGTCCGTGGAGAAAGCTCAGAGTTCATTACATGAAAAATCACAACTTGAACTGCTTGAGTCATGTTTGATTCATGGAGAGGTTCAAGAGTTTTACAATATCCTGGAAGAAACCACAGTCCGTTTACGCTCTTTTAAGAGTAAGAATTCTATGGCTGCAATTGAACTGTATTATTCCGTGGCATTGGAACTTTTATCGTATATCAATCGCAGCCGTTTTGCACAGGAGATTTCATTTAAAGTGGGTTTACATAAGCTAATGGACGTCAACGAATTCATTTCCTGGATAGAAGCTGCAGACTACCTTTTCACCGTTTCCAAATCCATTTTTGAGCTTCGGCAGTTCGAAAAAGATGCAAGGAATACAGACCTTATTTCAAAGATACGCCAGTATGTCGAAAAACATCTGGATGGCGACCTCTCCCTTGTAAAATTGGCGGAACAGGTAAACTATAATCCGTCGTACCTTTCGAGAATATTCAAACAGACGACAGGTATTAATCTATACTCCTATATAAATAAAGCCAGGCTCGAAAAGGCAAAGGAACAGCTTCTCAAACAAATCGGTACCAACATACATGAGGTTGCGAAATCTACAGGTTTTGATTCATCACAGTATTTTGCCACGGTATTTAAGAAAACCTTTGGTATTACACCACAGGAGTACCGCAATTTATATTTAAACGGTAATTGAGCTCGTTTCGATTTGGACGGGATATGGAGAATAGGATAAGCATCGGTATTGCTGCAAAATCCAGGTGTAAATTTGTTCCTTAAAATATCCATCCGCATTTATTCCGAGAACAAGAGAGTCATCGGATGTGCAGGGCTCCACGAGAAAAAAGTCGTTACTGGCAGAGTGTACGTATGGGAAGGGGTGATTGCGAAGGATCGGAAGGATTCACCGCGTGGGGCAGGAAAAAGACGTGTTTGTGTATAATCTTGCAGCGAAAAACACAGTGGAGTATTATATCCTGTCGCTTTTGGACAAGAAAATAAATATGTTTGAGCTGGTGGTGGGTGAAATGGACATGATCCTGGGCGACATTGAGGATGAAGCCGAATTCTCTGATCTGATAATGGATGCGTGGGTCAGGGCGGAAAACAGCGAGGCGATGGAGATGGAAGTGGACAAGCTGGGTGAAAGGTTCCTTGAAAATAAAAAGCAGTATTTGAAGGTTAAAGATCTGGATGATAATCTGTTTTCCGGTTCTCTTGAAGCAAATGGGACGAATGAATGAATCAATGAATGAAACAATCAATTATTGAATTAATAGGATAGGTATCTGAAATGGATATGCAAAAATTCGTGAGCGATGTTATTGTAAAACTGGGCGGAATGGTGATACCGGTGGAATATTCCTTGTGCGAAGTCCTCATACCGGAGGAGTACAGCGGGATTTTTTCCGGGCGGACGGAGGTAATGCTTGCTTTTGATTCCGAGGTTGCGCAGGAAAATCCCGGATCGGAATTTGTCACCTTTGGCAGTCACACTCTGGACGGTATTCTTGAAATAGTTAAAAGAAAGCCGATATCTACGCTTCGCTATGGTGTGGTCGACCGTCTTGCGCTATCGAACCCGGAAGAAAAAATCCGCAGCGTCATAGGCGGATATAACAGGACTGGCATACATATTGCAAACCAGAGGCCGGTACTGGGCGTATGGCCTGTTTTCACCTTCTGTATCCAGTACCTGTCGGATGAAAAGGTAGAAGAAATTTTGAGTATATGGTTCAATCCGGTAACAGGAGAATATGAACCGGAAATGGAGAAAACATACATATTTTTTGAAAGCAGACCTGTATATACCTATCCGGTGATTGTGCCCGACGGATTCCGTACAGCCTTGGAAGAAGCCTGCAGCCGGGTGTCTGCGTATGCGAACCGCCAGGCGGAAGCCAGAACCCGGGGGGATCTTCTTGAAAGGGAAATCCTGCGGATCGGGGACTATTACGAAGACATTGCGGAAGAAAACCACAAGAGAGCTCTACGCAAGGGAATTGGAGAGGAAAGGCTCCAGGAGCTTAAGTCCAAATCGGAAGTTCTGGCGCTTGAAAAAGAAAAGCAGATACGTGAAATGAAGGAAAAGCTGACCGTTAAAGCTGAAATTTCCATTGAGCACAGCATGACCTATTTCATTCCCATGCTGGAATACGATGCGCTTATAATGAAAAAAGACAGTGAGGAAGGCTGGTTGTTCTATTATAATCCTATCACCAGAAGTATGACAGGATTAAAAAAGTAATACCTGTGTTACCAGGACGAAAAAGATATTAGTGCTGATATAGTTGAAGGGAAGAAATAGATTTTAGCATAATGTTATATGCTTTTTTATTCGATAAATTATAATAGAAATAGTAATAAATATGAATACTTAAGAAAAACCTCATATATTTGTAATTCATTAACATTAACGAATTTAGGAAAGCGTGTGCAAATGCGGCGAATATATATGAGAACGAGATGGATCTTTTTATTTACTGTCACAATAATAATGATGACGGCATTCATACCTGTATATACGACCGCGGATGATACTCCGGCACACCCGCATATACCGAGCATCAATTCCTTTCAGAATGGCAGCCGGATTATGAACAAAGCGTTTTCCTTTTTTGAAACCTATGGATATCTGGTTATTACAAGTCTGATTGTTTTTTTTATCCTTACGGCTTTAATAATTGGATTGCTGATCAATATACAAAAAACAAAGCGTGTACAGAAGGAATTGGTTAAGAGTCATGAAGAGCTGAGTGCATCCGAAGAGGAACTGAAAGCACAATATGATTCACTGCTGGAGCAGGAGGCTGAATTAAAGAGAAGAGAAACTCGTTACAGGCTGGTTACCGAAGCAGCTCAAGATATGATCTGGTATTGGGATTATAGTGAGTTGGATGAGCGGATTTTCCCGGACCGGCTGCATGAAATACTTGGTTATCCCCATGGTTTCATTCATACCTACAGTCAATGGCATAGTCTATATCACCCGGATGATGATGCCGGTGTGCAAAAAGCCTTACAGGAGTATCGGGATGGGACAAAACCACGTTACAGGGCTGATTTCCGCGTCCGCTGTCAAAATAATGAATATATCTGGCTGAGGGCTAATGGATTATCTATATCAGATGAGAATGGCAAACGCATAGCAATGGTAGGAGCCTATACGGATATTACAGAAGAAAAGGAACAGCAAAAACGACTGGATCAGCTTGCATACTATGATTCACTCACGGGATTACCGAACCGTGTCCAGCTAAAAGAACACGTGAATCAACTGTTGCAGGAGATAAAAGATAAAGAAGAAACGGTGTGTCTGATATTTATAGACATGGACAATTTCAAATTTGTGAATGATTCATTCGGTCACCAGGAGGGTGATGCTCTTTTAAAACATATCTCGCTGAGAATTAAGAGTTTCCTGCCCCAAAACGGATATATCTCGCGGCTGGGGGGGGATGAATTTGTCATTGTACTCACGGGCAGCCTTTCCGAAACCCAGGCAACCAACATCGCCATGCAGATGCAGGATAGTGTCAGTGAACCTTACCAGGTAATGGAGAATCAATTTTATATCACTTTTAGCATGGGTATCGTTCTATATCCCCAGGATGGCAGGAACTTTGACGAATTGCTTCAAAATGCAGATACTGCCATGTATAATTCCAAAGAAACCGGTAAGTCGAAATATTCATTTTTCAGCGAAGATATGAATCAGAACGTAGTGAAACGTATGTACCTGTATAGTCAGCTCAGGAACGCACTGGAAAACGACGAATTCGAGTTATATTACCAGCCGCAGGTACATGTGAAAACTTCCGAATTAAGAGGTTTTGAGGCATTGATCAGATGGAACAGCCCAGTCGACGGATTGGTTTCTCCGGCAAAATTCATTCAGGCGTGCGAAGAGACGGGATTGATCGTACCGTTGGGCTCATGGGTACTTAAGACGGCCTGCTTGAAGGCAAAGGACTTTATTGACTCCGGTCATGAGAATTTGATCATGAGTGTTAATATTTCAGTTGTACAGCTGATACAGAGCAGCTTTGTTGAGTCGATACAGCAAATATTACAGATGACCGGACTCCCTCCCTCGCACCTGGAACTTGAAATAACAGAAAGTATTCTGATTGATTCAATAGATGAGCATATTAAAAAGCTTCGTGAGTTGAAGCAGCTTGGTATCCATATCGCACTGGATGATTTCGGAAGCGGGTATTCATCGTTGAATTACCTGAGGCGCCTGCCATTGAACGTACTCAAAATTGACAAATCCTTCATTGACTTTATTCATACGGACCGGGAAAGTGAAAGCCTTGTTGCATCTATCATCGATATCGCTGGCAACATGGGCCTGGAGGTAATCGCAGAGGGAGTAGAGCTTCAGGAACAGCGCGATCTGCTGGAAAATTACGGTTGCCGTTGGATGCAGGGTTATCTTGTCGCCAAGCCCCTTTCGATCCACCAAATTAATTCTTTTTTGCAATGATTTGGCCTTAGGCTTGTTGACTGAATCAGAACTTCTTTTTTGCCATGTATATTATTTTCACGCATATCCATATTTCATAATATTCCGATTATAATGTCTACTTGGTTTAATTTACATAATAGCAGCTAATTATTTTATATTCACAATTTTACTCCTCAAATACATTATGTTCATCTTTTATATTATTATGCAGGAAAATTGATTATTTTACAGAATAAAGTAATTGTAGGATTATTTTTTATATAGGTAATTGCGAAACGATTTAAAAACATAAACAAATGTTTCGCAAACAAGAGCAGGAAAATCAGAACAAGCCACAACAGGGTTGCGGCATGAACATTGTAAACAGAATAACGACAAACCGAAGTAGGACTACGGAAAAGAGCGCACAGATAATAGCCCATAATTACGGGCTTAAGCGGTCGGGAAATCAAATATTAGCTCATGCTGCTATCAGCGGTTTGAGGCTCTGTATGTACCGGTGCTTGTGGATACGGTCGGCAAGAAGAACGGTAATCTGTTGGGTAATACCCGCAAGAATCAAGTCGGCATGGAGTGTTGCCGCATTCCTAGTTTTTCTGCCGGCAATGCAAAAACTGTCCTTGAAATGGTTGATAGACTTTTCGACCGTTACGCGGATTTTATATGTCTCATCCCATTCCTCAGTCCCCCTGACGGTGCCAGGAAAGGCACGTAAACTTTTCTCAGGGTAAATGTAGAACATGCGACCGCAGGGCGAATCCGTGCATGGGTTTTCACATGAAGTACGGCGGCGGTACTTTCCATCCTCGCATTTCTGCCAGGACATTTTGGGACAGACGAACTTGAATGTCGGGCTACCGCAGCGCAGATGTGATGTGTTACCTTCCGGTTTCATGGGGAGTTTTGAGTCATTGGGGCAGCATGGAACACCTTCGGCATTCAACGGGCAGTCCGGGTACGAGGGAGACGACCTCCCATTCAACGGTATAAACGCTTTCTCAAAACCGATGCCGCCTTCGCCGAGGAGTTTTGCGTAGATGTCAATCGAGTCAAAAGCAGAGTCCCCCAAGAACACACCCGGTTTAAAGTCAGGGTGTTTCTTGAAAAAGTCTTCGAGTGTTGGGGCCAGGGCCTTGGCATCGGCGAGAGACTTGTCCTCGTCAGGAGCGT
>WSSedL1CaDRAFT_10002120_pt1 | contig 10445 bp, 10 predicted proteins | sample WetSurSL1Cattail_FD_9464 | JGI IMG/M metagenome (IMG submission 9464)
ACCATGTAGCGGTAGTCCTTGCCCCCCAGCGGCGGCAAAAATCGGCCACGTTGCCAGCCTTGCGGTCGCTGCGGCGTTTGCGCAGGCGGTAATAGACCTCGATGTGGGGCTGATCGGGGTGTTTGGCTAGCTGGACGCGCAAGTTTTCCCAGGCCGCACGTTCTGCCTTCTGGGTCGCGGGGTCGTTGCTGTCCGACAGCACAAACACGTCAAACGCTTTGACATGCGCCGTCTGGGCAACCGATTCACACGTTGCCCGCAGGCCCGCAAACACCGTTTGCACATCTTCATTGCAGATCGGCATGATGATGGCGGTGCGTGTGGCGGCATCCAGCGTGCGGTGTTGAACGTCCTTAGCTGACAGGCCAAAGCGGTCGCCGCGCACCATCACGTAAAAACCCATCATTGCCGTCATGAAGCCGGTCACGACCCACGCCGACAGCAGGCCAAACAGGGTGGCCTGACCGTACTGCAAGAAGGCATTGTCGTAATCGGGTTGCATGTCCATGAACAGGCTGGTGGCTAGTACCGTGCTGATCAACGACAGCAGCACAAACACCATGCGGCGGCGTTTGGCGGCGTGTTGCCACGGCTGCAAATCTTTAGTCACACTAGGCGCTGGGACGGCCTCCGTCGCAGCCCGCCCCGTTATCTTGAGGATGGGATGCAGGGCGATGCGGGTCATGCTGTTCCAGAAACCTCGCCACGTGCGCGGCACCATGGAGCCGCGATTGATCGGCGGCGCCGTGACGGCGTTGGGGTGACGCATTTCGCGCAGTAGGCTGCGCGTGCTGGCTGTTGTGTTCACGGTGTGATCAGGTTGGTCCATGTTTCGCTCAGTGTTTGGTTGTTGTGTTGGAGGAAGGCGCGGTAGCCGTCGTAATCCAGATTGGCCAGCTCCGCCGGCATGGCATGGCTTGCCGGTTTGAAGGAGGCCAGGGCTTGCGCATGGGCGAGTCCCGCCACATCCAAACTCCAGGCCCGTGCCTGGCCCGTGGCCAAGGTCAGCACGCTGGCAAAAACCAGGGCAACAAAATGACCTGAAAAGCCTGGTTTGCGCAGCTGAAAAGAAGGAAGAAAAAAGGAGGGCATGCCAGCACTAGCGCAAACCCTATGCCAACCTATAAAACCATAATTAAATCAATAGCTTAGGAGCCATTTTGAATTGCCAGCCGGAAAAACAGCGAAAAACCCAGCTCAAAACCGATTTTTTGTCGCCGGAGAGCGACAACATCCACCCGATAAACAAAAAATTTATTTAAATCAATGGGTTAGCTTGTCGCCTGACAGCGACGCTGTCGCAGGCGGGCGACAGAGACTAGGCGCCGTGGTCGGCTTTGAACAGACCGGGCGTCAAGCCATGTTTTTGCATCAAGCGATAAAACTCGGTGCGGTTGCGGTCGGCCAGATGGGCGGCGTCGGCCACATTGCCGTCGGTCAGTTTGAGCAGACCGACCAGGTAGTCGCGCTCAAAACGTTGCTTGGCCTCGGCAAAGGTGAGCACCTCCACGCTGGGTGAGCGCAGGGCACGCTGCACCAGGGCCAGCGGCACCAGCGGTGTGGTGGATAAGGCGCAGACCTGCTCCACCACGTTGTACAACTGGCGCACATTGCCCGGCCAGGCGGCTGTGGTCAAGGCGATCAGGGCCTCAGGTGCAAATCCGCTCAGGCGCTTGTTGTACTTGCTGGCCAGCTTGACCAGAAAATGGTTGCCCAGCAGCGCGATGTCTTCGCGCCGTTCAGACAGCGGTGGCAAGGTTAAGGTCACCACATTGAGCCGGTAATACAGGTCGGCACGGAACTGGCCTTCGGCCATCGCCTGGTCCAGATCGCGGTGGGTGGCGGAGATGATGCGCACATCCACCGGGGTGGACTGGCTGGCTCCCAGCGGGCGCACCGTGCGCTCCTGCAGCACACGCAGCAGCTTGACCTGCAGCGCCGACGGCATGTCGCCGATCTCATCAAGCAGCAGGGTGCCACCTTCTGCCGTCTGAAACAGCCCGACGTGGTTAGCCACGGCGCCCGTGAAGGCACCTCTGACGTGGCCAAACAATTCCGACTCCAGCAGGGCCTCTGGAATAGCACCGCAGTTCACCGCAATAAAGGGCTTGTTGGCACGGGCACCCGCCTGGTGGATGGCCCGGGCCAGCAGCTCCTTGCCGGTGCCGCTTTCCCCGCGCAGCAGTACGCTGGCGTCCGATTGCGCCACCATGTGGGCCTCTGCCAGCAGTTCCGCCATGCGGCTGGAGCGGCTGATGATCTGGTTTTGCCAGGCTGGCGGGCTGCCAGGCTTGTTGGATTGGGACAGGGCACTGAGTGACAGCGCTTGCGCAATTTTGTCGAGCAAACCTTTGCCGTCAAACGGCTTGGTCAGGTACGAGAACACACCACGCTCGGTGGCCTCAACCGCATCGGGAATGGTGCCGTGGGCGGTCAGCAAAATCACCGGCAGTGAGGGGTGCTCGGTGCGAATCTCGTCAAACAGCGCCAGGCCATCCCGACCCGGCAGCCGAACGTCGCTGAGCACCAGTTGGGGCCGCTCGATGTGCAGCTGGGTCATGGCGTCCTCGGCTGATCGGACTGCCGTGACACGGTAACCCGCAGCGGTGAGCCGGATCGTCAGCAGACGCAGCATGTCCGCGTCATCATCCACCACCAGCAGATGGGGGCCGGGTGCGGGCGGTGTTGTCAGGACCGGGCTCATGGTGATGGGACGTGGCTGCCACGGCTGTTGGCGGCTGGCAATGGCCGGTTTGTGAGGCTGCGTTCGATCGCTTTGAGGGCTTCTAGCCGCTCATTGGTCTGGTCTAGCCTGCGCTGCACCTCACGCGTTTGTTGGGTTTGTTTGTCCAGCAAATCTTCCAGGCGGCGCTGCTCAGCCAAGCGCGCAGCCAGCAGGCCTGCCAGTGGATGCAGCGCCTTCGCCTCGGCGCCAGCGTTGGCCAACACGCGGCTCAGCAAGTCCTGGGCGCGTATGAGTTCAGGCAACAAATGAAGCTGGCTCAGCACCAGGGCCAGCTGCACTTGTTCGGTCGGGCCTGCGGCGTCGCCCAGCCGGACCACTTCCTGGCTCAATTCTGCCGGTGGCATGCGGCGCGCGCGCTCGGCATAAGCCAGCAAATTGATGATGGGGTCAGCCGCCAGCAACGCGGCGGGTGGTTCCGGCGTGACCGGCTGGCAGATCACGGGGGGCGCTGCGACCGTCGGCGTCGCGGGCTGGCTCGCCGCATCGCTGCCGTGCGGGCCGACAGGGCTGGCACAACCAGCCGCCAGCATTGCCACCACGATGGATGCCAATAAGCCAGCACGGAGCGGGCGGTGAGAGGGTTTCTCAAAAAAATCAGGATTTAAAAACATGGGGAAACTCTATTCTGAAATGGGCGCCGACGGCGTCTGGCAGCAGTTCGATGTGTCCGCCGTGCGCGGCAATGTATTCAAACACGATGGACAGGCCAATACCGCTGCCGCGTACCACGTCGGTTGGTTGGCGTTCGCCACGGTAAAACGGCTCAAAAATCCGCTCTTGATCGACCTGCGCCACACCTACACCCTGGTCCTGGATGTCGATGCGCACCAGACGCGCCAGCGTGGTCAGCTCCAGGCGGATCACACCTTTGGGTGGTGAGTAGCGGATGGCATTGGACAGCAGGTTGGCCAGCACCGTGCCGATTTTTTCGGGGTCCAGCTCGACCAGTGTGCGCTGGCCAACCACCGTGACTGTTATCTCGCGGGCGCGGCATTGCAGACGCTGCGCATCCACCTGCGCTTCCATCAGCTCCAGCAGGTCGGTCGTTTGGCGGTGCAACTGGCGCGCCTCAAACGCCGCTGTGTTAAAGCGCAACAGGTCTTCAATCTGGCCCTGCAAGACATTGGTGTTGTGCCGCAGAATTTGTGCGATTTCGCGCTGCTCACGGTTGAGTTCACCGGCCACACTGTCCTCTAGCAAAGAGACGCCTTCGCGCAGTGAGGCCAGCGGGGTTTTGAGTTCATGCGAAATGTGGCGCAAAAAACGTGATTTGTCGGCGTCAAGCTCCACCAGGCGCAGGCGCAGCCAGTTCAGCCGCTGCCCGACCATGGCCAAGTCAGCCGGCCCACGGATGGTGATGGCGTCATCGAGCCGGTTCTCACCCAGGCCCACGATGGCGTTTTCCAGACGCTTGAGCGGCACGGTGAACCAGACGCCAAAAGCCAGTGCCATGGCAACCGCCAGCGCGATAGCCCAGGTGACTTGCAGCGTCAGGCGACTGCGGCTGTCTTCAAGTTTGGCCTCGAGCGCTTTGTTGCGCTGGAGGATGATCTTTTGCACCTGCACCGCCACGGCCGCATTGATGCCGTCCAACTCGCGAAAGGTTTGCGCCAACTGACGTTCCCGATCCAGCGCGGTCTCAGGCGGGCCGGTCAGCAGCTCGTCAACAGTTTGCAAATGTGTGCGCCATTGCTGCGCACGCTCGCGGGCCAGGCCTTCGGTGCTCAAGCTTGTCAGCAGCGCGGTGGCGTCCCGTGCCTGGTCGGCAACACGGGCACGCAGAACGCGGTCGTCCAGCACCACCGACTGGCGCGAGGTGCGCTCCATCGACACACTCAACTCACTCAGTGACTGGGCGAGCCGGCTGAGTTCAAGCGAGCGCGCCGCGCCGTCACGGCTTTGCAGCGTGAGCTCTTCCAGTGTGAACAGGGCGCGCAGCGAGGCGGCCCCCAGCAAAGCGGCAATCAGCAAAAACGCGATTACCAAGAGTTGCCGGAACGAGAATTTTTGAAGCATGGGGGTGATGGGTGAAGGCTAGCGGAAAACTACTGTTTATATAGCGGTTGACCCTTTGTCAATAAGGGCTGGAGGCTATTTCATTATATGAATCAGGGTGGATGTGTACATCACTGCGGCGCCGCTAGCTCCCGGGTCTTGGCATCTGCAGCACGCCAAAAACTGGTTTAACGGGTTTTGCCGCCATCGGTGGGTTGGCTGGCTGGTGGCAGTTGCGAAGGGGACATGGAACAAAAGACAGAACATACAACCGGATGGGTTGAAGTATGGCATGGCTTGAAATGGCTCAAAAGAGAACGTTTGTGGTTGGCAGGAGATGGGTTGGGGCGGCGGCCTCATACTGTCAAAGGCCCAGAAATCGGCCGCCACCCCAACCCATCCCCTGCTGGCGAGCCTCGTTGGAAATCGGACGAGGGAGCCCGAAGTCAAGGGATTGCAGATGACAGGTCGGCAGTGGGAGCTGTCGATCAATTGGAAAACTTGAGCTCCCGGTTCGGGCAGAAGCCGTCGCTGGCGGGTGGTGGCTTTCTGGCCGCTGGACAAATCGAGTTGTAGCATTCGCTCATGGCCAAAATCAAAGCATCCCTGCCCGAATCCTCTGTTATATGTGTCAAGAACCTTAAGGATGGCGAGGGCATCAGCCACTTTTTCGCAAGGTTCTATGAGAGTGAACTAAGCCGGGACTTTGGCGTCTACCGTCTGTCGCTGAATGCGCTTCGCGCAGAAATCCAACAGCACATCATCGAGCACGGCTTGTCCTCGCTGTTCTACAACCACCTGACCTGCGATGCGATCACGCATCCGGGTTTCGGCACCGACGAGATCGAGGCGATCGTCCTCGGGATCATGAGCAGTTTGGACGGTGTGAGGCACCTCCTAATCATCGATGCTTTTTTCTATGACGACAAACCCGACTGCTTGCATTTGCTTGAGAAAATCGTCAGATCAATGTCCAGCAAGCTAGAAAAGGTCACGCTCATCACCCATGGCAAGAGAGTAAGCATGCGACCGTCGATGCACAACATCTTCACCACGGTGGTTCCTGGCATCCAAATAAATGACGTGGTCACAGAGGACTTTCATGATCGCTACTGGATCGACGTTGAGAGCACAAAGGGGGTAATGGTGGGCACGTCGCTCAATGGGATTGGGAAGAAGGTCGCAATGATCGACTACGCAAATTCCGCAGATAGCCGAGAGATTGTTCGCCTCGCGTCTGACCTTATGTAGTCAGTCTTGAAGAGACGAGCGACAGCTTCCGGGCATCCAAACCAGTTCAGCCGATGTCGGTTCTGGGTCGAGAATTGCCGAAATCCTGCGACCGTAATCACGCGACGTTTACCCATGCACCGTACGGTTGTCTGCTGGTGCCTGCTCCCGTTCTCTCATGCCATAGTCGCGCATGACATGGGCGACGCGTAAGCGGTAGTCGGCAAACACACTGGCACGGCCACAGGCTTGAGCCTGCCGATGTGCCTCACGGTTGCGCCACTCAACCACAGCATCCTCATCGCGCCAAAATGACAACGACAGCACCTTGGTGGGATCAATGAGGCTCTGAAAACGCTCTATGGAAATGAAGCCATCGATGCCCATCAACTCCGATTTGAGCGCGGCGGCTATGTCCAGGTAGCGTTGGTAGTGCTGAGGCTGAGGTGTCACTTCAAAGATGACGGCAATCATGTGGCATCCAGTAAGTTAGAAGACGGTGACGGGTTATCTTGTTTGGCCTTAAACACCGGAATGCGGGCATTGACCGAGGGTCGGTAGTCCACCAAAAGCGAAGACAGGTGATCCAAAGGCGTGCTCTGGATGGCTTGGGTGATGACATTGGCAGCGATGACCAAAGCCAGTGACCGCCCTGGGCAGGCATGCACACCATGGCCAAAGCTGAAGTAGGGCTGCGGCGCACGGGTCCATTGCAACTCATCGGCTCGCTGGTCATTGGTGTTGTCACGGTTCGCACTTCCCAGTAACAACAGAATGGGCGCGCCAGCAGGCAGTGGCGTGCCAAGAATGAGCGCATCTTGCGCTACAAACCGGCGAGTATTTTGAATCGGCGCATCAAACCGACACACCTCATTCACCAAGCTCTGCACTTGCAAACCCAAGCTTGAAGGGGCTTCACGTGCAGCAAAGAGTTGCGCCAGTAGGTCTGGCGAACGCGATAGCGCCAGCCAGGTGTTTCCGATCAGGCCAGCCGTCGCCTCAAAGGTCTGCGACATCAGTCCGACCAGGTTGCACAACAGTGCGCGGCGCTCACCCCATCCGCACGCAGCAGCATTCGCCAACACATGATGCAACAGTTGCCCAGATGCTGGTCGAGAGGCGTCCACCAGCAAAGTCAGGCGATCCAGCAGTTCAGTAGCCGCGTCACTTGCAGCAGCCAACTGAATGCTCGAACTGAGCGGCGACAGACAGCTGACAAACTGCGCCATCCACAAGGCTACCTGCTGCCATTGGCTTGGTTCAAAACCCAGAAGTTCGGCCAGCGTGATGACAGGCACAGTCAGCATTGCGTTGTTCAGACTGGCCGCCAACGCATGCGGGCTGCCACTTTGGAGTGTGTGTTGCTGGCTGTGAAACCTGGCACGAGCGCCCACGTGTGTCAGATTCACTGCACCCAGCGCACGCTCCAGCACAAGTTTGGGGCGTGTGTGTTTCACGCCATCATTCATACGTACCAGGTGAGCAAACACCTCACCAGTCGGACTGGTGGCAATAGCCATTGGTACGGATTCGTGTGTTGGTCGTACCGCGCAGTGACCGTGGGACAGCACAGCCTGAACGGCCTGCGCATTGCTGGCAATCCAGAGTTTGAGCGATGGATCGTAGGCCAGCGGTGGCCCTGAGCGCAATTTGGCATACCAAGGGTACGGATCGGCATGCGTTACCGCAGCGATAGCGTTTATCGGGGGAGGAAGAGTGCTTGTCATGGCTGGCATTGTCAGCAGCCTGATACCAACTCACTTCGTCTATGATGAAACTATGCATGAACAGACCCACAGTGCCAACGCCGATGTATTGCTGTCGCAAATCGCCGCAGCAATTGCCGAGCCTGCGCGGACCCGCATGTTGTGTTGCTTGATGGATGGACACGCCCGCACAGCGACAGAACTGGGGGTAGTGGCGCAGGTGTCGCCAAGCACGGCCAGTGTTCATCTGACCAAACTCAAGGCGAGTCACTTGGTGGATGTGGTGGCACAAGGCAAACACCGCTACTTTCGTCTAAGTGGACCAGGCGTGGCTTCAGCACTGGAGGCTTTGCTTGTGGTGACCGGAGCTGCGACGCAGCCCTTTGTGCCGAGTACACCCAGCCGTTTGCGTGCTGCTCGCACTTGTTATGACCACTTGGCTGGCACTCTGGCGGTCGCCCTGCACGATCAGATGGTGCAACAAACATGGCTGCAACCTTTTCATTCCGGCGGTTATGAACTTAGCGTCAAGGGCGAGGCCCAACTGGTGGCGCTTGGCATCGACGTTCCGGCGGTGCGTTCGCAGCACCGTCGTTTCGCCTGTGTTTGCATGGACTGGAGCGAGCGCAAGTCCCATTTGGGTGGCGCACTTGGTGCGGCTTTGCTCAAGTTGTCTCTGGCGCGGGGCTGGCTGCGTGCCGACATGGACAGCCGTGCAGTCACCCTCACGCCAGGCGGTCGCCGGGCCTTTCAAAGCGGCTTCGGGATTGAGGTAACAAGTCTATAGACGCAGCAATTTGCGCATCTGCTTGCGCCCGCTTGAAAGTGGCGATGAGTTCGGCATGGGCAACGGATGGATTCACAGGTACGCCCCTATCTGATAGCGCTATTTTCTGGACTTTTTCGCATCCAGCGTCGTGCAAGGCAGGATGACGCCATGGGGCTTCGAGTGATTGGCTTTTAAGGGTGGACAGGCCATCCATTGGCGTCATTGCCCTTAAAGCTTGACGTTGGTGCGCAGCAAGGCTGTTTTCAATTCGCGAGTAGCAGGTTTTGAAACATCCACCTGTTGAACAGCCAGGGCGAACGGTGAACCTAGCCTGATGCTGGTTGGCAGTATCTTTTTGGCGGGATTCGCAGTGGGGTACGTGCCCTGACCCGGACACATGCGAACCGAAAACCCGAACTCTTCGAGTACGCCTTTTGCATACAACTCCGCCAATTGTTGAAACGTCACGAAGGTTGAGCGTTTAATTTCTTTGAGCCCTGGCTCACGAATGTCACGAACGATCTCGAATTTACCAAGCGTATCTCGCTGCGTATTGGTAAATGGATGCAGCAAGAAAGTCTGACGCACCCCATTCTGTTTGGACACTCGCGTGTGCTCGACGGCGATATCAGTTAACAGCACAATGTTTTCCTCTTTTTTATGCCACAGCTTGACCAGCTGCATCAGCCGTCATCCCCCCAAAAGTCCCAGATCATGTTTTTTCAAACCACGCCACTGGGGAGCCGATGCGCCTTGAGATGCGAAGTGTTCGACATGCGCAACCCTCACCCTGAGGGCAAGGACTTTAACTGAACGACAGCAAATGGCATGTCCATATTGCAATGTGACAGACTGCTTTGGGTCGGTTGTGTTATTTGGAGTGGCTCCGACACTCAGCAGATCGGGCTCCAGAGCATCCTGAGTTGTTCTGCGCGACTAGATTTTTGGGTGCACGCTGGACAATTGTTTTGGTTCGGATGTGTCACGATCCAACAAACAATCGATGAAAGCACTCAAAAGCGGTGAGGGATGGCGCCGGTTTGAGTAATACAAAAACAGCCCTGGCCGTGTGATGGACCAATCAGCGAGCACCTGCACCAACTGTCCTTGGGCGAGATGTTCATCAACTTTCATGCGCTCGAAAGCGTAGGCAATGCCCATCCCTTGCAGTGCCGCAGCAACACCGATGTCCGAGTTGTTGGTGACCAGTGGCCCTTCTGTGGCCATGTCGAGCCGCTTGCCTTTTTTCTCGAATTCCCAGCGAGAGGCTCGGCCATCCATCTGAAGACGCCAGTTGATGCAGGCGTGGCTGTGCAGGTCGGCGGGGAACTTTGGTGTGCCACGGCGCGCCAGGTAGTCCGGTGACGCCACGGCGATCATCTTCACGTCTGGGGTCAAGCGTACGGCGATCATGTCCTTCTCAAGCCGCCCACCCACACGAATGCCCGCGTCGAAGCGGCCCGCGACGATATCGCTGAGCCCGTCGTCCACCACGATGTCCAGCACTACATCAGGTTGTGCTTGGTGAAATCGACCCAGCCGTGGTGCGATGACTTGGCGGGCAGCCATGCCCAGCGTGTTGATACGCAGCTTGCCGCGCATGCTGCCCGCCGATGTGCTGGCCTCGGCCACCGCGTCGGCCATGTCCTGAAACAGTGGGGCGATGCGTTGGTAGAGCTGTTGCCCGGAGGCCGTTGGCGCCACGCTGCGTGTGGTGCGGTTCAACAGCCGCGCACCCAGCCGAGCTTCAAGCTGGCGGATCGTCTGGCTCAGCGCTGAGGGCGACAGCCCCAGATGCTCCGCTGCACGGGCAAAGCTCGCGCGCTCGACCACGGCGGCAAAAGCCTTCAGTTCAGCAAAATCCGATCCACGCATTCTGTATGACTTTCTACATAACTCATTCAAATTCTAGGCTATTCACTTATTTGTACTGCAGGCGCATCCTCACGACTTCACCAACCAAGGAGTTCGTCACCATGACCACTTTGAGCCTTCCCGA
>WSSedL1CaDRAFT_10002121_pt1 | contig 10444 bp, 6 predicted proteins | sample WetSurSL1Cattail_FD_9464 | JGI IMG/M metagenome (IMG submission 9464)
TGCAACTTCTCCAGCAACCGCGCTTTGTGGGTGCTGACGGTTTTGTCGCTGATGGCCAGTCGCGCTGCAATCTCGGTCACACTGAACCCCTGGGTCAACAGACGAAAGACATCTGACTCTCTCTGCGACAACAGGGTGTGTGGCAGGCGTGCGGTGGTAGAAGTGGCATCAAACGCGATTTCCTCGGCAAGATGGCGTTCAAGGTAATTGCCGCGCGCTGCCACCTTGCGCACTGCCGCCAGCAAAATATCGGGCTCACAGTCTTTGGTGATGTAGCCAGCTACACCGGCCTTGAGCATACGCACTGCCACCTGGGCCTCGTTGTGCATGCTGAACACCAAGATAGGCAAGTTGGGCCAGTGCGCTTTGACGCGCGCCACCAAATCGGCACCACTGATGCTGGGCATGTTGACATCCAGCAGTAGCAAATCAACCGGATCGAGCCGCAGGCATGCCAGTACCTCAGCACCGCTGACGGCTTCACCCACCACCTGTATGTCCGGTGCCAGCGCAAGAAGCTGTTTCAGGCCAGCGCGGACAACGGCATGGTCGTCAGCAATCAGCAGCCGGATCATGACAACGCCCTGGACATCATCGGGTCGAGCGGAATCACCACAACAATCGTTGTGCCTTGCCCTGGTGTGCTGTGGATGTTCACCTTGCCACCCAGTGAAATCACCCGCTCACGCATGCCCACCAGGCCCAAGGAACCACGCCGTGCCAGCGTCGCCGGATCAAAACCTCGCCCGTTGTCGCGGATATCCAGCAGCAGTTCCTGGCCGCTGCGTGCCAGACTGATGGCCACCTGACTGGCCCGGGCGTATTTGCGGATGTTGGTGAGTGACTCCTGAACGATGCGGAAAATCACCACATCACGGTTGGCATCCAGCTCAACAGTGACATCAGGTGCATTAAATGTGCACACCACATCACCATGCCGGGAAAACTCCTGGCACAACCAGGCAATGGATGGCACCAGGCCGATATCCAGTGCCGCTGGACGCAGGCTGGTGGCCACATTGCGCACCCCTTGGATGGCTCGGTCCACCAGTGTTTTCATGTTTTTAAGCTCGTCTCCCAATTCCGGTACACGGCTGGCATGGCGAATGAACGCCAGTGACAAATCCATACGCAGCGCCGTCAACACCTGTCCCAGCTCGTCATGCACCTCGCGTGCGATGTGCCGTTTTTCTTGCTCCAGCCTTGTTTCATTGAGTGCGACCAATTGACGCAACTGTTGGCGCGACAGAGCCAACTCGCGGTTCATATCCAGCAAAACGGCCTCCGCACGTTTACGCTCGCTCAGGTCAAAGTAGGAAAACACATAGTGGCTAACTTCACCAGCGACACCTTTAACTGCAGTGATGGTCAACCATTTAGGGACGATGTCGCCATCCTTATGGCGATCCCAAATTTCCCCCTGCCAGCGGCCCGTGCAGTGCACGCTCTCCCACAACTCGTGATAAAAATCCTCGTTGTGGCGCCCTGACCGAAGAAACCGTGGTGTCTGGCCCACAACTTCGTCTGCTGTATAGCCCGTGCTTCGGGTGAACGCACGGTTGACCATTCTGATCACTGAGGTGGTGTCGGTGATCATGATCATGTCCATCGTCTCTAACGCGGCTGCCGCAATACGCAGGACCTCCTCCAACTGGCGACGCTGGGTGATGTCGCGCACAACAAAGCAGCTTCTCAGCAGATGACTAGCCTCATATTGGTACTTGGCACTGCTTTCGCGCCAAAGATAGTGTCCCAGCCGGTGCTTGATACGGTAGGAAAACAGCTGATCACTTTCTTTCAACGCCGTCGCACGATCCATCTCGGCACGCAAGGCATCACGGTCCTCTGGATGAACCAGCGCAAAAACGGACTCAACAACACGTTGGAGCTCTTCGGCATCGCTGTAACCAAGCTGCTGGGCGTAGGTTGGAGACATGTACTCGATGCATCCGTCCGCGCCAAGAATCAGAATGCCGTCCAAGGTGTTGTCAACCACCAATTTGAATTTATCTTCACTGGCCTCTGCTGCCGCTTGTTCCAGCTGTCGACGCTGGGTGATATCGCTCAGGACCAAACGCAGTTGGGGCTCTCCGTCGTCACCCGTGGCCGCCATGGCTTGTAATTCGACCCAAAGCAGCTGACCATCGGTTTGGCGCAAACGCAACTCAGCTCGGGTCTGCACACCCAAGTTGGTCAGCGTCTTTTTACACAACAGGTAGAACCCATCGGCATCTGCCGGAAAGATGAAGCGCGCCAGCACTTTGCCCACCAAGGTAGCGCGTGGCACCCCCAGAAGCGATGCTGTGGTCAGATTGGCCTGAAGGATCACAGCCCGTTCACTGACAGTGACATACCCTACGGGAGCCAAGTCGTAGAGGTCGATATAGCGTGCTTGCTCGATTTCGAGTGCTGTCTGCGTCCGGCGCAACTCTTCGTTTTGCATCTCCAGCTCGATCTGATGCAAACGCAAGCTGGCCAGTGCTTCACCCATCGCCTGTGCCGACAAATCAGGAAAATCGCCAAGGCCTTTGGCGCCAGCACGCTCATGCACTTTCATAGGACCCGCAACGGCAGATCAGCCGCTCCTTGTTGGGCAAGCGCCGTCCTGTTTGATGGATATGAGGGGCACTACCGATAAGCGTCTGTAACAAACGCTGGCTGCCCAGGGCGGGCACGTATGCCGAATTGACTTGTTGATGTGCCTCCACGCAAGAAAGTATAGTCTTGCACAACCTGTTCGGAGGGGAAATGCACACTGGCACTGAACACAAAACATGGTCTTGTCTGGCCGGAACGACACCCATTCAGCAGCGTCACCCAAGCAGCTTCAAAATTCTGTTGACTTGGTCTGAAAATTCATATAAAAAAGGCTCTATCCCTTATAAATAAAGGGTAAATAGCTACATTATCAAGAGCAGTCAGATTGACCCAGCATGCGTGCAAAAACACTCTGGGTGACCCCAAACTTCAGGCACGCAACACGGTGCGCTGGCCAACACCCAGCGCGGCCACCACACTGAGCAACAACACCGCCGCCGCCCCCAACAGGGTGACGCCGTACCAGCCCCGGTCCATGAAAGCGCCAAACACCAGCGGCGAGATGGCAAAACCGGTGTCCAACCCCGAATACACCAGCCCATAAACCCGCCCGGTGGCGCCCTTGGGGGTGGCTTTTTTGATCATCATGTCACGCGACGGGCCACCCACCCCCACTGCAAACCCGGTGGACGCCAGCACCACCATGCTCAGCGTGGGCCCAAACAGCCCCGTGCCACACAGCCCCAGCAATACCGCTGCCGCCGACATGGACAGCGCCACAACACGGTCACTCTGGCGCGCATTGGCCGCAACAAAACCACCCACAAAGGTGCCCAAGGCACCACACAACATGTAGGCGGTCAAGGTGAAGGTGGCCGTCTCAAAACTGATGCCATGCATGGCCTTCAAAATCGATGCCGAAAAATTCTGCACCACCGACAACGTCATGGTGGATAGCAAAAAGAAGGCAAAACACCACCACACCACCGGCAGCTTCATGAACGCCATGCTGTGCTCAGCCGGTGTGTCGGCAGCGTGCACCACCGCCTGGGTGCTGAGCTTGTCGCGGTTGACCAGCAACAAGGCAATGATGGCCAGGTACATCACAGCAGCCGCCAGGTAGGCGGTACGCCAGCTGTACAAACTGCTCAAAGTGGCAAAAAACACCGGTGCCAGCGCCCAGCCCAGGTTGCCGGTGAGGCCATGCGCACTGAACGCGTGGCCTAGTCGCGGCGCCGAAACACGCTGGTTCAGAATCGTGAAGTCCACCGGATGGAACGTGGCATTGGCCAGCCCGGCCATTGCCGCCACCACCATTAAACCGCTGTAACCTGTGATTTGTGATGCCACCAGACAGGCCAGTACAAACAGGCCCAGTGCCGCAAATAACATGGGACGCGCACCGACCTTGTCCACCACAAACCCGGCAGAGGCCTGACCCACACCAGAGACCACAAAAAAGGTGCTCATCAGCAGCCCTAACTGCGAATAACTCAAGCCAAACTCGGTCATGAACACCGGAAACAGCGGTGGCAACAGCAGATGGCCAAAATGGGAAGACGCATGCGCCAGTCCGACCAGACCGATGATGGACGCGTCTTGCTTTAAGGGAACGGGGCTTGGCAGGGTGTGTGTGGCAAAAGTCATGCTGCAATGTTATCGGCATCACTTGGCCCACAAGTGGCGCCGCAAGCATAACCCTCAGGCACGTTGCAGGCGTGCTAGCACCAGCGAATAACTGTAAAACTTCTTGTTGACGGGGTTGATCTCACGCACCCGGGCCAGCAGTTCCTTGGCCTCGGTTGCCAGCTTGGCGTTGTAGCCCTCTTTGCTCATCTGCGCGATCAGCAGACCACACAGGTTGAGGATCATCACCTCGCTGGTAGGCAGTTTGGTGATGGCCTCGCGCAACAGTTTGGCCCCTTGCTGGAATTGACCTTGTTTGGCCAAGATCACACCCTGGTTGTTGATGTCGATGACTTCCTGGCGCGCATTCTTGATCAGGGCCTGGCCGACCTCGGCCAGTTGTTCCGACTCAAACAGGTTGGCCACCGCGCTGGAGAGTTGGGTGTTTTCATGGTTGTTCTTGATGACCTCACCCAACAACTGGCAGGCCTTCTCCAATTGCCCCAGTTTTATGTGGGAGCGGGCCATCTCCAGCATCAGTTCCGGGCTGAGTTTGCCGTCCATTTGGGTGACCAAGCGCTCGGCTGCCACCATAGCGGCTTGGGCTTTGTCGCCTTGCCCCATTTTTTGGTAAACCCGGCTCTCGGTGACCGCCGTCTGGAGGGATGCCGCCGCGTTGTAACGAAAATCGGTCTTGCTGCGCTGGAGCACATTCAAGGCCTCTTGTGGCTCACCTTTGTCAAGCAACACATCGGCCAAGCGGGCGTACACCGCCGGGTTTTTGTGGCTGGAGTGCGCGCTGATCTTGATGTTTTTTTCAAAAGCCGCCTGGGCCAGGTCCAGCTCGCCGTTTTTGAGGGCGGTGTCACCGAGGTTTTTCTGCCGCACGGGTGAGTTGGGCGATAACTTGACTGCATCCAGCAGCACCTGCTGCGCCAGCCTGGTGTCGCCCATCACCTCATGGGTTTTGGCGAGCCAGTCGGCAGCCTCGATGTACATCTGGTTGTCAGCCAGCACCTGCTGAAACAAGGACACGGCACCGGCAAAGTCGCCGGTGTTGAACAGCAGCTTGCCGAGCCCGGTTTTGGCCCAGGGCACACTGCGCTGCGCCAGCACCGACTCGTACAGGGCGCGGGCAGTCTCGTAGTCACCCAGGGTCAGCAACAGGTCACTTTTGATGCGCAATACCTCATGGGTGTTGGCCGATTGGCTTGTGATCAGCTGGTCACACTGGGTCAGCGCGGCCGAAAAATCCTTGGCGCGAATGGCTGCCTCCACACCACCGAGCGACTGTTTGCGCACCATGAGCTTTTCAAGGCGACTTTGCAACAACACCTGGTTGATCGGTTTGAGCAGGTAATCGTCGGGTTTGATCTCAGCCGCGCCCATCACCATCTCAGCGGTTTTTTCGGCCGTGACGATGACCCAGATGGTGGAGACACCAATCAATTCGCGCGTTCGGGCCTCTTCCAGCACCTGCTGGCCATTCGCGCCCGGGCCCAGGTTGTAGTCACAAATGACAATGTCGTATTTGCTGCTCATCAGGTGGCTGATGGCGTCCCGACCGTGGCAGGCGGTATCGACCCGGGTCATGCCCATCGACTTGACAAAGTCACGCAGCATGGTTCGCATGCTCTGGAAATCGTCAACGATCAGGGTATTGGCTTGCTGCAGCGATAAGGCCATGGATGTCTTTCAGCGCGCGCCAGTTCAGGGCAGGGTCACAACAAAACACCCACCCCCATAGGCACCGCCGTTCTCGATGGTGAGTGCACCATGCCGTCCCTGGTTCTGGTGCAGGTGAGCCACCTGCGCTGAAAAGTAGAAGCCCAGACCGGTGCTGCCGTTGAAAAAATTCACACCCTTTTTGGCTGCCACCGCTTCGTGGCTGAGCATTTGCGCCGGGTAGCCAGGGCCGTTGTCCTCCAGGCGCAGCGTCAGCAGGCCGTCGGCCACACTGGCAACCACCCGAATGCTGTCACGCGTGTAGCTACAGGCGTTGTTGAGCGCGTTGAGCAACACACCGGTCATCAGATCCCGGTCAAAGTACCAGTCCAGGTGGGGCGGGCAATCCACCGTCAGGCGAATGCCCTTGAAATCCAGCACCGAGCGGATTTGTAACACCGCCTCGTCAATCAGCTCAGCCACCGACAGTTCCCGGATGTCCAGCGGGTAGGTCGACTTGCCAAACTTGTACAGGCTGAGCAACTGGATCAGGTTGGCATTGACCCGGTGCGCCTGCCCAATCACCCCCACCAGACTGTTGAAGGCGTCCAGATCACCACGTGCCTTGGCGTCGAGCGCAATCTGCTCCAGCGCATTCACCTGCACATTCACCGAGTTTTTCATGTCGTGAATCGACGACGCCATCAAATCGGTGAAGCTGATCTCGTCATAACTCATGGCGCAGTGGCCTGGGAGCGCCAGGCGGCGGGTGGGTGATGTTTGATTTTAGGGACAAAGCAGAGGCGAAAAATATCACCTCGCAGCCGAGCCATTAAACTACAAAAACAAGAGCTACCAGCCCTTATTAAATAAGGTAAGAGGTCAAAAAAGTAACTCTGATTCCGCATGCAGTTCCTGCAACTCCCCGGACGGCTGCAGACCAATCACCGAACGGTGCCGCGTCAATAGTCCAGCTTGCCATCTTGGCGCTGGCCCCACCACGGTGCGTACCATTGCCCTCTAGGGTTATGTTCCCGGAAAGCGCGATGCGGGTCCGGCGGGGTATGGTCTCGGGGCGGGAACACCAGCATGGCACGGCCCGCGTCGGCGTCCACATTGGACAGGTACAGCACCGGATGGTTACGCTGGTGCGCGGCGTAGGCGGCCAGAAGCAGGGTGTAGTTGACGGTGTTGGCACCCAACTCGCCTAGCAGCGCCACCATGTCGATGCGGTCCTGCAGCACGTCAAAATCAGGCAGCACGGTATGTAGTGCGGCACTGACCTCACTGAGCCGCTTGGCTGCTGCGGAACTGTCGCGACCGCAATCAGTGGCGACCGAGCCGATGGCTTTGGGCTCAAGGCCTGCCGTAGCGCACACCTGCAGAACCGCCTGGCGCAGCGCGGTGACTTGGCTGTTCTCGCCCTGGACGCGTTGCACGTCTTTGCGCGCCACCACCTGCGGCGCGCTGAAATAAGCCAGCGGCTTGCGCCCCGCGTCATAGGCCGGGTGGGCCACCATCAGCAGCACCGCCGCTTCGTCGGGCGCTTGACGCTTGGGATAGTTCGGTGAATCGACCGTGGCCTGCCAGATCACCTTGACCTCGGGCGTGGCGATCATTTGCCAGCCGGTCTCCAGGGTGGTCCAGCCGAAATTTCCGCTGGCCAGGGTGAGGACGGGTTTGGAGGTGAGGCCATACGCGGTGTAAGAGTTATCCCAGATCTCGCGCGCTTCGGCTTCCGTCCGCTCCGCCGTGAAGCCAGCCACGATGGGCAGGCCGTTCATACGCACGCCGTGCCACATGAACATGTTGAAACCCTGTACGTCTTTGCCATAGTAGCTGACGACAAACTGGAAGCTGAGGCAGAGTTCACCTACATAGCTTTGGTCCTTGTTGTAGCGCCCTTGGGGATAAAACTTCTCGCTGTAGCCTCCGATACTCGTAAACGGTTTGGGAGGTTTGTCCGCTGGGTCAGGCTCAAGCAGGCTGGGCAGGTATTTCTCCAGGCCGTAGCCTTGGTCAAACATGCTGGTAATGAGGTTGGCCCCCACCAGTTGCGCCACCGCACCTTGCGGCCAGGTGACGGGGGTGGGTGTAGCCGTTTCAGCGGTCTTTGGGGCAGCGGCGGCGGGCTTGAGCCCTAAAAAATCAAATAATCCCATGCCTAGGGCTCCTGTGATGAGGCAACGGCGTTGCAGTCTAATTGTGCTATCGGCCATGGGGTCAACCCTTGATGGCACCCAGCAGGCTGCGCTCGCGTGCGTCAGTGATGCCGGGGGCGTTGGCGGCCATGTGTTCCATGGTGTAGGTGTGCTGGAGCTGCAACTTGTTGTAGAAGCCCCGCGCCCAGTAGTCCATGAACTGCCCTGCTGCGGGTAAATAGTCTTTTACTTCTTCCAACATCATCCAATGCGCCAACTGCCGAAACGCCAGCATGTCGGCCTCGGTGATCAAGCTCGGGTTGACCCAGCCAATCGCCACGTCGTAGGCCAGCACTTTCTCGGCGTGCACGGCGTTGGTGAGGATGGTGGAGTGGTCGGTGGCGTTGGGGTTTTCCTGCAGCATGCGGGTCACGGCGGCACGCTGGTCGGACTCGGGTAACTTGGTCTTGCCAGTGGGATCGCGTTCGCGCTCGATGCGCCGGATGCGCGCCTGGTGCTCGTAGCGCAATGCAGCTTCGCTATCGGCGTTGCCCTGGCCAGGGGCCTGGTACACGCCGCCGTAGGTGTCGTCCTTGAGTTTTTTTTCATCGTCGGCTCGGGCCAGGGCATCACGGGCCGGGTCGAAGCCTTCGTCAAAGTCCCTGACGCTTCCATAACGCACGGCGTGCGGTACCAGCGGCTCCTGGAGCACCGGCGCGGTGATCGGCACGGCCCAGTCTTTCTTTGGCTCGTCGTTGATGCGCAGTGTGACCAGGCGGGTAAATACCAAGAAGATGGGGGCTGTCAGCACCGTGATGATTTGGGAGGCGATGCTCTGGTTTGGGTTCAGGCTGAGCTCGAATTTCATGCGCGGCGCTGGCGGGTTCCAGAAGTGGCCGGGCGTGTGGTGGTCGTCAACGTAGCGGTAGGCGCGCCCGGTCCAGTCCGGCGCTCCCACGGCAAAGGGCGGGTTTTGCTTGCCGCCCGGAGTGGCCCAGACGCGCTGATGGAACACGCCCTCGGCCCCGATGGCGCCCAGTTGCGCCTGGCTCACGCCGCGCCAGCCGATGCCCTGAACCGGGCTCACGCCAATCACCTGGTCGTGTGGATTGCAGTACAAGAACACCCGGCCCCGGTTGTCGCGGTCTTGGCCCGGCACCGGCGGACTCTTGGGGTCGGCGGGAAAGGCTCCGAGTTCAAACAAGGTGTTGCCCGTTTCGGGATGTTTGAAGCCGTGGTAACGGTTAATGAACTCCAGCGACTGCGGGGCCTGATTGGCACGCAGCTTCACCGCCTCAAGAAATCTTTTAAAGGTTTCCGTCCTTGCCTCGGTGGTCACACTGCCAAACTGGCCCACGGCGGATTTGTCATCGTGGTTGATGATTTTGTCCATGCCTAAACTCTCCAGGCTGTAGGGTGGGTTGCACAGCACATAGGTATCGGCCAACGCTTTTTCTTTCTCGCCCAGCAGGGCGGCCGCCAGCGTCACCATATTGCCCTGGCTGTGGCACACCACCGTGATGGGGCAATCGACCTGTTTGTCACGGATGGCTTTGATCAGCTCCTTGAGGCGGTGCGCGGCATGTGCGAAATAGGCACGTGGCGGGCTGGCATAGACTTCGCGCCCATCCACCGGGAACATATTGGCGTACAGCCACCAAAACACCCGGTCGTCCAGCCCCAGACCCCACATGTAGGGCAGGGCCGAGGTACCGTTTTGAAACGGCCCGCCGCCCCAGGCTTCGAGCTCATTGAGGTAAATCTTGCCGCCATATTCAGTCACTTCGTCCTGCGCGCCCGGTGTGCCGTCCTGGCCTGCCGCCTTGTAGCCCCAACGAAACCGGATCACTGGCGAATGGCAGGGGTCGGTGATGAAGTTGTGCCCCTTCACCTCGCGGTTCAGGTTGCCGTCAGGCTTCAGCTCTTTGGCGTACGCCACCGGGCGCAGGACGGCGTCGCCGCTCAAGGCCTGGTCCAAGCCCATCCGGCTGCTCAAGCCTTTCAACAGGCCACTCTCGGCCGCGTCGTACCACTCACCATCCGAGTTGACCCCGTGTACAAAAATGATGATTCCCGGCTGGTGAACCATGTCGACCCGGGCGTAAGGCGTGCCCGGCGTGGACATGTTCACGCTGGCTCCGTAAGGCGTACTTTCTGTCGTCATGGTGTTTCTTAAATTGAATCGTAAAGAAATTTGATGCTGACAATTTGCATGCCGTCGCTGTGTGCCAGGCTGGTTTCGCCCTGCGCATTGCTGATGCCCTCGACGGTTCGGCCATCATCGAGTGTGAGACGGTATTTTTGATGTGCCACGGGTTGCTGATCAGTGGCTCGGCAGATCACGAACGCGCGCTGGAACGGGCCTGATATGGGCATCTGCGGCAACGCATACCCCATGCTCGTTGGCCCATCAAACGACTTAGCACTGGCATGCACAGTCAACGAGCCTGGGCACTGGATGGTGATGTTGCCCC
>WSSedL1CaDRAFT_10002122_pt1 | contig 10443 bp, 9 predicted proteins | sample WetSurSL1Cattail_FD_9464 | JGI IMG/M metagenome (IMG submission 9464)
AAATCAAGCCGATTTCCTCTTGCAGTTCGCGCATCACCGCCACTTGCGGCGGCTCGCCGTGTTTCGCCCCGCCGCCCGGCAGCCGCCAGCCCGGCGCATAGGATTGGCGCACCAACACGATTTTGCCTTCGTGCTCCACCAATGCCAGCGCCCCGACCGTGGTCGGGGCGACCAACCCGGTGGTCAGCATCCGCATGGAAAATATCAAGCGATTCAAATGCAACGCCGCCATACCGGTCTGCGTCCCCCGCGATAAGCACTTGATAATATCCGCGCCGTAACCTCCGATGGTCTTCAACGGATTACGACGACATTCGAAGGACAAACGGACGGCGCCTCGAAGAAAGTGCATCGGTGCAGGAAAAGCAAGTTTTTTTCACCTTGACAGCCTTGATCGTCGGCGACGATGCGCACTTGCGCACGCGCCTGCGCGCACTGCTTCAAACGCTGGCCGTCGGAAAAATCTTCGAGGCGGAAGACCCTGCCGCCGCTGCCGCCGCCATCCGCGAATACCGACCCGATTTCGTATTCTGCGATCTGATGATGGCCCCGACCGGCGGCATCGCTTTCGTCAAGGCGCTGCGCCTGTCCGACGACAGCCCCAATCCCTATGTACCGATCATCATGGTGGTCGGCCACCCCGACCGCCCAACCATCGAGGCGATACGCGATTGCGGCGTCACCGAAATTCTGACCCAGCCGTTCACCGCCCGGAATACGGCAATACGGATCTCCGAAATCGTCGAACGGCCGCGCGATTTCGTACGCTGCCAGAGCTATTTCGGCCCCGACCGACGGCGGCGCCGCGACGCGACCTACGGCGGTCCGTTGCGTCGCAAAGACGATTTCCGATCGGATTGGATTACCGCTTAACCATATCGGCGATGCGGAGCGGGATAACCGCCTGAAACCCGTTACCCGCGCGTTAATACGCCGTCAAGCATGCGCACAACAAATTAGCCGCTCCTTAAAGGCTTTCCTTTACAACGGGTAAGGCTCGAGCGGGACAGTTTTACATTACATGCTTCAAATCGGCGGCATCATTTTCCTGTTCGTATGTGTGTTCGGCGGATTCATCATATCCGGCGGCAAGATCGAGGTGATTCTCGAAGCGTTGCCGCACGAGATGATGACCATCGGAGGCGGCGCCATCGCCGGGTTCGTCATCGGCGGATCGATGTATTCGCTGAAGAAACTGGGGGGCGATTTCGGCAAACTGTTCGCCGGTCCCAAATGGAAAACCCAGGACTATCGCGACCTTCTGTGTCTGCTGTTCCTGCTCACCAAACTGATGAAGACCAAAGGTCTGATTGCGCTGGAAAGCCACATCGAAAAGCCGTCCGATTCCTCGATCTTCAAGCGCTATCCCCGGATCACCAAGGACCATTTTGCGCTCGATTTCATCTGCGACACCCTGCGGATGATGACGATGAGCCTGGAAGACCCGCTTCAGGTCGAAGCGGCGATGGAAAAGCAGCTCGACAAACACCACCACGAGGCGCTGACCATCGCCGATGCGCTGCAGACCATGGCCGACGGCCTTCCCGCCCTCGGCATCGTCGCCGCGGTCATGGGCGTGATCAAGACCATGGGGTCGATCACCGAACCGCCGGAAGTGCTCGGTCTGATGATCGGTTCGGCGTTGACCGGCACGTTCCTGGGTGTGTTCCTCGCCTACGGCATCGTCGGCCCGATGAGCGTGCGGCTGAAGGCGATCGTCGACGAGGAAGCGCTGTTTTACCACGTCATTCGCGATATTCTGGTCGCCCACCTGCACGGCAATGCGGCGCAGGTGTCGGTCGAAATCGGCCGCGGCAGCGTGCCTTCGGAAGCCCAACCGAGCTTCCTCGAACTCGAAGAAGCGCTCAACAACATCCCGCGCGAAAGCTGACAGACTTTCCCGTTTTTAGGGCAACGGCTCTATTCGCGCGCGCCGCGTTCCAGGCGCACGAACGCCTCCACCATGCGTTTGCGCTCAAGCTCGAGGGCATTTTTCTTGTTTTCCTGGCGCCGCTCGTCGATCGCCAGGGCGAACGTCACGATCGCGCCGGCCATCACCCCCAGCGGCACCGCTATCAGGACGTCGAGATCGGTGCCGAATACCACCAAAGCGGTGATCAGCATCCCGACCAGTTGCGCAGGCTTGTTCATGCTCGTCTCCCCACCGGCGCATGGTAGGCGAAAAGACGGCGCGGACGAAGAATATGCTTAAAAAGCGGTTAATGCCGACGAGCATCGTCAATCGTGCCTTGATTCAACCGCGGCCCGGCATACCGGCCGCACCGGCGGTCGGCCGGTTCCGGCCGTCACACCCTAACACTCTGCTCGGAAAGCCGGACTGGTAGCAGCGGAGGGATTTGAACCCCCGACCAAGGGATTATGATTCCCCTGCTCTACCGCTGAGCTACGCTGCCAAGCCCGGAAGGCTAGGATGTAAAAGCGGGCGCACCGGCTGTCAAGCCACCGGGCGGCAGGGCCCCGAGCCCCGCCTGGGGCGAGCTCCCCTCCTGCGGCCCCATACCTTGCCGCAGCGACCGGCGGAAGAGCGATCAACTCAGGTAATCGAGCAGCGAGATGTCGTTGAGCGTAGAGGTAACCTGCACCACCGCCTGCAACGCGGTCTGGGCGTTCGTCAGATTGTCGGCCGCCGTCGCCATATCGACGTCTTCGATGTCGGAGACGAAGCCTTTGTACATCGTCAACATCGTCGTCTGGGTATCGGACGCATCCTTAAGCGAACTGTAAACGTCGCCGTTTTTGCCTTCGATGCCGGTGATCGAACTGTAGGCTTTGGTGACGTCGGAATCGAAGGTGGAAAGAAAATTCTGCTGATCGACACTCAGCGATGTCCCAAAGTCGCCGTTGTCGCTGATGTAGGTGGCGTAGCTCTGAATGATCGACAGAATATCGGTGCCGACATCGGAAGCCCGCACGCCGATGTCGGTCGATTGCGTGTCCGATGTCTGCACCGACTTTATGCTGGTGCCGTCGGTAAAAACGTCGGATATGTCGGTCAAGCTGGCACTCGTCACATCGTCGAGTGTAGATGCCGCCACCGGTGCCGAGGAATTGTTGCCGCCGCCGAAGACGTAATTGCCGCTGGAATCCTGGGAATTCAGCAGCGACGCGATTTGGGTCAGGGCGGACTGCACCGCGTCGGTCAGGCTCGTGGCATCGCCGGAGGAAATCGCATCGCCGATCGAGGACTTCAGATCGCTGACCGCGGTATCGATTTGCGAAAGATAGGTGTCCTGCAATCCGACCTGGCTGATGGCAAGCGTAGTGGCGGCCTGATAGGCGGCGGTGCGGTTGACCACCGCGCGCGCCGATTCCAGCGCCTGCACCTGCGAGCCGTAGCCGGAGTAGGTGGTGGACACCTGACCGCTCGCCACCTGCGAAGAGTACTGCGCGACCTTGGCCTCAGACTTGAGCATCTGGCTGGTCATGTACGTGGTTTGATTGCTGGTGGCGACGCGATCGACAGACATGTTTCACCTATCAGGAGGATGTTGCGCTCAGCAGAGTGTCGTAAAGATCCGTGAGGGTCGTGACCAAGCGAGCGGACGCATTGTAGGCTTGCTGATAGACCACCATATTCGCCAGCTCCTCGTCGAGGTTGACGCCTTCGACGGACGATTGCAGCGATTGGGCCGTGGTCAGTCGGTCGCTTTGGGTACTGTAGTTGCTCTCGGCATCCGATGATCGGGATGCGATATCCTGATATACTAGGCTTGAATACCCGCTGAGCGACGTCGACTGGGCATTCAAGCCGCCCGCGGCGGCAACCGCGATTTTTGCGGTTTCCACGCCTTCCAGCGCCACCGCGCCCGAAACGTCGCCGCTACCGACGGCCGTGTCGCCAACATCGGTCGATGCCAGATCGGTTTCGGCGATCGGCAACGTTTTCTCGCTCAGACCGCTCTTGACCGCAATGGTACCGGCATAGGACGCCGTCGTATTGGTGCCGATGCCGAAAAACCCGGTGATGCTGACGCCGGTATCGCCGCGTTCGGTATTGTCCGCATTGACGAACAGGCTGCAACCGGAATAGTTCTTCGATAGCTCGATGTCGATCGAACCGTCGTCATTCACGCTGAACCCGACGGCGCCGTCGGTCGCCGTACCGAGCTGATCCAGCACGCTATCGATCGAGGTGCCGGAGTCGATCGCTACGCTATAGGTTTTGACGGTGTTGCCGCTTTGGTCGACCAATGAAAAGGCGATGACGTTGTCGCTGCCCGTCAACCCGGCATCGTCGCCACCGTCGACGCCGGTCGCAGTAGCGGTCGGGATAGCGCAGGAAAACAGATCGTTGAGCCCGAACAAATGGGAAATGCCGGTGCTGGTATCGGAATCGTCCTCCACCACGATGCCGTTGTCGCTGTCGGCGGCGGAAAGCGTCAACACGCCGCCGTCGAGCGACGCGGTTATCAAGCCGCCGGAAGCGCTTTCAAGCGTTTCGGTCAGTTCCTGCACGGTGGAGCCGATAACCCCCGACGCGCCGTCGCTGGTGGTATAGCTGTCGTTGTCGAAATCGAACGTGATGGTGGACAGCAGCTTGCCGTCGGCATCGGTCACCCCGACGATAGTGGTGCCGGTAAGGCTAAAGCTGTCGCTGCTCAACAGGCCGGTCTGGGTTCCGGTCAACGTCGTTTGCGGTATCGTGGCGGTATAGTTGTTGCTGACGCCGTTGTAGGATTCGATGACGGCTTTGGCGAGACTGCCAAGTTCGGTCTGCAACTCGCCGATGTCGGAATCGCGTAGGGTCAACAGCGCTTTCAGCGTGCCCGACTGGATGTGCGAGCCGAGATCCACCTGCGATCCGACCGTGCTGTCGGTCGCACTGCTGTAATAGGTTATGTCGATACCGGAATAGCCGCCACCGTCTTCCGCGCCGCCGTACGTCAGCTTGGCATACGCGGAGAAGCCGGTCAGCAACGTACCGTCGGTGGTGGCGACTTTGACGGTGCCGTCGCTTTGGACACTGGTTTGAATATCGATCAGTTTGGCCAAACCCTGCAGCGCCTGATCGCGCTGGTCGCAGAGCCCAGAGGTATCGTCGCCAAGCGCGTTCGTCGTCTGAATCTCGGTATTCAGATCGGTAATTTGCTTGATGTAGGAATTTACCGAATCGACATTGCTGGTAACTTGATCGTCCACCGAATTTTGCAGCGACGTCAGCGATGCCGAAAGATTCGAGATCGTCGAGGCAAGGGTCTTCAGCGCGCTGATCGTACTGGAAGCCGAACTGGTGGTGGCCGATTGCGACAACTGGGCCAGCGCCGTGGTGACGTTGGAAATTCTGGACGTGACCGATGTCCCGTCGCCGACGTCGCCGAGCAACGCATTGATCTGATCGTAGATGCCGTTTTCCGTATCGTATTGCGACGAGGTTCCCAGGGCCGTCAAGGTTTCCTGATCGAGATAGTCGCTGACCGTCCGTTTGATGTTGGTAACTTCGACGCCAGTCACCACCCCGTTGGCCGTGGTGGTGGAAAGCGTCGTGGTGCGGCGGACATAGCCGGTGGTGTTGACGTTGCTGATATTGTCGGAAATGACATCCAACACGGTGGCGTTGGCTTTCAATGCCGACAACGCACTGGATGCAATTCCGCTCAAGCTCACGGCCGTATCCTTCGAAAATATTAAATCTGCCGCTGCCTGCGACGCAAACGTCGTGCCATGCGGCAGCGCGGTCCGACGGCGCCGAAACCCGGCAAGCCGGACGATTGCGGGCGGCAAAGTTTTCCCCACTGGGCAGAACGTGCCTTCCAAAACTGCCCGGCAAGCTGTCGTAACCGGCTAAAATACCGATATTTTTACGGTACATGGCTTGGTCCAAGGCTTGCTAAGTCCGATGCGGAACCATTTCGGATTTGCGCGTGTTCATCGGAACCACCATGACCTCGGCCTTGACCGGCAATACGGCGGCGAAAGACATCGACGTCGGCAATACCGACGGTTGCGCAGAATCGGGCACATCGTTTGCCGACCTGCTGAAGCAAAGCGGAGAAGCGCCGTCGCAGACCGGCAGCGATGCCTCCAAGCCGGCAGAGAAGGAAACGAATGCGGACAGCGGGGCCGAACCGTCTTCGACGAACGACGCCGGACCGCCGAAACCCGAGGAAAAAACCGAAACGGCAACGCCGGGCGAACAGGACGGCACTACCGATACGACCGCCGCAGCGGACAATGCCACGCCTACCGCTGCGAACGACAACCTTGCGAAAAATATTGCCGAGGCTGCCGTAGCGATAAGACTGGCGAATCCGGACGGGATGCTCAACGGCGCGGAGGTTCTCGCCGCCGCCGAAACCACCGCCGGTACCGCAACCGCAACAAGCGACGGGCTCGCTGCACCACCGATGCCGCCCGCCGATGGCCCCGCTGTTGGGACTGAATCGACCGACGGCAGCGTCGAGACCTCACCATCCGTATCGCCGATTATAATCGCGGCACCGACGGTTCAAACCGGCGAAGATTCGGCTATCGGCACGGGCGTGCCGGTCCCAAACGCCGCATCCGCGCCGGCAGCACCGGCCAAGAAAACCGCACCACCTATCGCAGAGGCTGCCGATAGCAGCGGTACAAGCGATACAGACGCAACCTTGACCGCAGGAACCGGCAACGCCGCAGCCGCCGATCCGATCCCTATATATATGCAGCAGGCACTGACGGCCGTGCCGCAAATCACGACAATCGCCGGCAATGCCGGTACGACGGCAGAGGCTCTTACCGACGTGGCGCCGTCCGGGACTGTCACCGGCAAGCAGACGCAAACGGTTCAAGCCTCGCAAAATCAGCGCATGGCCGCACCGCGCGACGGCACCGCCGACGACAACGGAGAAACGTTCGCCGACGCACTCCAGCCCGGTACCGCCGAAAGCGGCGGGAAATCGCGTGCGGCATCGCCGGAAGCGACGACGAAAATTTCGTCGGCCGCATCAGGACAGCCGTGGTCGACGATGGCGGGCGAACCGTCGACGCAAAGTACCGCAACGTCCGCCGCGGCACCGGCCGCCGCACTGGCCGCGACGACATCGACCGCCGGCACCATTTCGACCCAAGCGACCGCGGCAGCCACTTTGAGCGTCACATCCCAAACCGCTTCGGACGCGTCATCCAGCCTGGAGACGCTGGGGCTTACCATTGCCGCCAAATCCGCCGAAGGCAAAAAGCACTTCGATATCCGGCTCGACCCGCCCGAACTCGGTCGGATCGAAGTCTCGATGACCGTAAACGATGCGGGCAAGGCGCAGGTCTCGCTCACCGCGGACCGGCCGCAGACGCTGGCGCTGTTGCAACGGGACGCAACCGACCTGACCCGCTCGCTCGCCGACGCGGGCGTCGATGTCTCGGGCAACGGGCTCAGTTTTTCTTTGGGCGGCGGCGGCGAGCAGCAAGACCGCAGCGGATACGGCGGCCGGGCTTTGAGCATAACCGCCCAAATCGAAGCCGATGTTATCGGCGACGATAGTGTCAGTCTTTCCGCCGGCGATGTTCGGCTTGATATCCGCGTTTGACGTGAAAAGGGAAAACCTTCCATGACCACGGTCAGTACCACCACCTCGTCGACCAGTTCCTCGTCGTCTTCGTCGAGCGCGTTGTCGAGCCTGACGTCGAACTTCGAGACGTTTCTCACCTTGCTCACCGCCGAGATGAAGAACCAGGATCCGACCGATCCGACCGACACCTCGACCTACGTTTCGCAAATCTCCCAGATGGCAATGGTGCAGGCGCAAATCGAAACCAACGACAAGCTCGACACCCTGATCTCGCAAGGGGAAAGCGCCGCCAACGTCAGCGCCGCAAGTTACATCGGCAAGTCCGTCACCATGAGCGACGGTACCGGCGTGCTCTCGGACGGCAGTGCAAGTTGGACCTACGGACTCGATTCGACGGCCGCCTCGACCACTCTGACGGTGACGGATTCGAGCGGCAACACCATCTATACCACCAGCGGCGATACCTCGTCCGGCACGCATACCTTCACCTGGGACGGGACCAGTACCAGCGGCACCACGGAGTCCGACGGCAATTACACTCTGACCGTTACCGCCACCGACAGCAGCGGCACCAGCATCACCACTTCGGTCGCCAGCAAGGCAACAGTGACGGCGGTCGACACCTCGGGCGACGAACCGGAACTGGTGGTCGGCAATTCCGAAATTGCACTTTCCAAGGTCAGTCTGATCAGCGAATGAGTTTTCAATTGCGGCCGAGTAGCGGTCGTTCGTATTCCGGCAAGTCGGCGAAGTCCGACGTATCCGGCAAAGGGAAAAGACAATGAGTATCTTCGGCGCATTATTGACCGGCGTTTCGGGATTGAATGCTTTCAGCACGTCGCTCAGCATCACCTCGTCGAACATCGCGAACGTCAGTACCACCGCCTACAAAGCATCCGATACCGCCTTTTCCACCATGGTGGCGGCGTCGTCGTCGAGCGGATCCAGTTCCACCGGCGTCGTGGCCAACACCCAACAATACGTTTCCGGCCAGGGTCTTTTCACTTCCACCGACAACGATTACGATCTGGCGATCTCCGGCAGCGGCTTCTTCATAACTTCAACCTCCAGCGCCGACGGCGGCGTCGTCGAATATACCCGCGCCGGCGATTTTTCGACCGATACCGACGGTTATTTGCAGAATGCATCCGGTCTGTATCTGCTCGGTTATGCGTTGACAGGCGGTACCGTCGCCGCCGACACGGCGCTGTCGGCAATTGACGTCGACAGCTTGCCGGGCACTGCCGAGGCGTCGACGAAAGTTACCCTGACCGGCAATCTCAATTCGACCACTACAATCGACGATGCCTATGTGGACGGAAATCTTACGTCGGGGGATTCCACCGCCGACGCCACCTTGCCGGTTTCGGTCTACAACAGCCAGGGCGGCACCGAAACGCTGAACGTCGCCTATATCAAGACCGGTGCCAATACCTGGGCGTACGAGGTTTATTCCACCGCCAGCGACATCACCGGCGATACCACCGGGGTCACCACCACGCAACTGACGTCGGGTACGCTTGAATTCTCCAGCGACGGGACGCTTCTGTCGGTCGACGGCGATACGACCTCCGGTTCGAAAGATTTCACCATCGCATACGATAGCACGGCGGGGCTGAGCGACCAGACCATCACGCTCAACTTCGGCACCATCGGCGGCACCTCGGGCTACACCCAGCTCGCCACCACCTCGACCGGAACCTCGACCACCGACGGTTACGTCTACGGCGACGTCTCCGGCGTTTCGATCGGCACCGACGGCATCGTCACCGCCACCTACAGCAACGGCATGACAAAACCCGTCTATCAGATACCGTTGGCGACATTTTCCAATCCCGACGGACTAAAGGCGACTTCCGGCACCGCCTACACCGCCACCGATTCGTCCGGTACGGCGACCATCACCACCGCAGGCAAAAACGGTGCCGGCACCATCAATTCTTCGCAACTGGAGGATTCCACCGTCGACCTCGCCACCGAGCTGACCGATTTGATCACCACCCAGCGTGCCTATTCGGCTTGTTCGAAGATCATCACTACCTCGTCCGATATGTTGGATTCCCTGATCTCCGCGGTCCGTTAACAATGATGTCTATGTATTAACTAAGTAAAATTCGGGATGTGCTCAAATAGATGCAAATGTAAGGGTCGTTTTAGCCAAATGTTTACTATGTTCGTTGGCCATTTTTTTAAAGTGTCACGCGTACTTTGTCCGCGGGTAGTGGAGATAGGAGTGCTATGACCATGGGCGAAGACCGCAGAGGTCGTGTAAGCTACGTCATCGGTCCGGACGGCAGTCCATTGACGATGGCTGATCTGCCGCCACCCAATACGAAGCGTTGGGTGATCCGGCGCAAAGCGGAAGTCGTCGCCGCGGTGCGCGGCGGATTGCTAAGTATGGATGAAGCCTGCCGCCGCTATACGCTGACGGTCGAGGAATTTCTCGCCTGGCAACGAGCGATCGACCGCTTCGGCATGCCGGGCCTGCGTGCGACCAGGGTGCAGCAGTATAGAAATTGACGAAACCGCGGATAGTCGCGCACAAAGCCGCGTGACGTGCGTAACTCCAACCACACGATAACCCGCGCGGCCCGGCGGTATCGTAACCGTCAGGATGAAAAAAAGCGGCATTTGTCCGTGGCAAACCGGAATCGGACATAGTCGTCCGTGAAAAAGTCCTTCGGCTAAAAGGCCTCAGTGTACTTTTTCACGATATTATAGGGCCGCCCCAAGCGAGTTTTGTCCTTACGCTTCAATTGTGAAAAAGTACCAAAGCGCAGCGAGGAACTTTTTCACAGGCAACGACATGATACAAAGCTGCATGGGAAAGCACCCATGCAGTTTTATGGCGTTCAAACGCGATCAGTCCGTCGCTCTAGCTCTTTGTTTTGTCGCAACTTTACGCGCAAAACCGATTCCACTTTTGCGCTCGTTGCTC
>WSSedL1CaDRAFT_10002123_pt1 | contig 10430 bp, 7 predicted proteins | sample WetSurSL1Cattail_FD_9464 | JGI IMG/M metagenome (IMG submission 9464)
TTGATGGTTAATGATATTGTAGTGGTTCGTAACGGGCAAAGTATTCCGGCTGATGGAGTTATTATTTCCGGATACGGAAATATAGACGAATCTGCCTTAACAGGAGAGAGCTTGCCAACTTATAAGCAGCAAAACGATACAGTATTAACGGCAAGTATTAATAAAACGGGATATTTTACTTTCAGGGTAACCAAAGTAGGTGAGGACACAACATTGTCGCAAATTATTCACTTAGTCGAGGATGCGGCGGCATCCAAGGCCCCTGTTTCAAAGTTAGCTGACCGAATCAGTGCTGTTTTTGTTCCGATAGTGATAGGTATTTCCATTGTAACTGTAATTGGATGGTTGATAACTGGTTATTCGTTTGATTTTGCTTTATCTATGGGAATTGCAGTTTTGGTTATTTCTTGTCCGTGCGCACTTGGGCTTGCTACACCGGTAGCGATAATGGTTGGAGCAGGAAAGGGTGCAGAGTATGGAATTTTGTTTAAATCCGCTGAAGTGCTTGAAAACACCCACAAGGCCGATACAATTATTCTGGATAAGACAGGAACGATTACTACGGGCGTACCAAAGGTAACTGATATTGCCGTTTCTTTGGATATGACAGATACCGAGCTTTTGATAATTGCTGCATCTCTTGAAAAATTTTCCGAACATGCTTTGGCTGATGCTATCCTGAATGAGGTAAATAACAGAAATCTAAGCCTGTTTGATGTGAAAAATTTCGAAACATTTCCTGGTAAAGGTGTTTCAGGAGAAATAAATACAATATCATATTTTGCCGGAAACCGAAAATTCCTCTCAGAGAATAATATCTCAACATCAGAATTTGATGTTTTTGCCAATCAATTATCGGAAACAGGCAAAACTCCTGTTTATATCTCTTCCCAAAAGTCTGTAATCGGGGTTGTAGGAATTTCCGATACGCTCAAGTTAGGTACGGCAGAAGTAATAGAAAAGTTGCATGAAATGCATTTAAAAGTGATAATGCTGACAGGTGATAATAAAAAAACTGCTGAATATGTTCGACAACAAGCTGGTATTAATGAAGTCATTGCCGAAGTTCTTCCTCACGAAAAGGAATCGGTAGTAAGAAAACTACAGTCTGAAGGTCGTAAAGTGATTATGGTTGGCGATGGCATTAACGATGCACCTGCTCTTGCTAAAGCTGATATAGGATTTGCTATTGGTGCCGGAACTGATATCGCTATTGACGCCGCCGATGTTGTGCTCATGCGAAGTCAGTTGACAGACATTGTCACAGCTATCAGATTAAGTAAAGCGGTATTACAGAACATCCGTCAAAATCTCTTTTGGGCATTTTTTTATAATGTGATTGGAATCCCGCTGGCTGCCGGGGTGTTTTATTCTGTGGCCGGACTAAAATTAGATCCGATGATAGCTGCTGCGGCGATGAGCTTTAGTTCTGTAACGGTTGTGCTAAATGCATTACGACTGAAAGGCTTTAGATCAGAAATCCTCCGAAATCATGATTCAGGAGAAAAACAAATTCAGAACGAAATACAAATAACTTCAATAAATACTCAAATGAACATACTTTCAAATAATTTTAAACTTATGAAACAGAAAACGCTGATTATAAAAGGCATGAGCTGTGGACATTGTTCAGCCCGTGTAGAAAAAACACTGAATAGTATTGATGGTGTCGAAGCAAAAGTCGATTTGGACTCAAATCAGGCTCATCTTACTTTAAGTAAAGATGTAAGCAACGAAATATTAAAAGCTACTGTAGATAATATAGGTTATGAAGTGGTGGATATAAAAGATTAATGAAATAAAATGCAGTGATACAACAATCTCGGTATGCTGCATTTTACTCTTTTATTATATCATCTTCTTTGGTAAGTTCATTTTCACCTTTACGGTAATAATAAATCAAACCGTATTGTTTGCACTTTACGAGTTTTGAGTATGGTTTTTCATCCTTAAATCTTGCTTCTACTTGATTCCATATATTGAGGATTATTTCATCACCTCTTTCCCTTAGTTTTACCAAATCTTCCCAGTTTTTATTAGTTGTAGACTGATATATTTTTTGTGTGGATTTATATTCTTTAAAAACTTCATAGTGTACTTGTACTTTTGCTATTGCCGGATTATAAATAGGTAATCCTCCGTTTCTGACACGTTCATTTTCTCCATCAATGATACATTTTCCCCAGTGCAAAAGAGCTGCTTCTGTACTCAAATCGGGGACGGTATGCACGTTTACATCTAACTGATAAAAAAGTTTATGATCTTTTTTTATATCGCCTCTAATAACAGCCAGATTAAAAACCTGTATGAAGTGCGAAATATAAAGTCGGGCGTTGTGGACGATTTGCTGGTATCTCTTGTTGGCGGTTACCTGACTTTCGAGTGTATGCTGGTATTGAATTAATTGTTTCTCAAAAATGGTAAGGAATGAACGGGCTTCATTGATAGTCTTAAACGCAATAATTTGTTCTCCAAAGTTTTGCTTTTCAGATTGTTGTATAGCTGTCCTCAAAGCACGGAGTCTTGCCTGGTCGGTATTGGGAAGTCTACGATATGGCATAAAAAATTATTAAATTTTTTTTATGCTTACAAAGATAAAAATTTTAATCGTTTCTCGACATTAATCTCTCAGCTAATTTTCTCAATTCTTGCTTTTTAACGTCTGGTATGGTTACTTTTTCGAGTTTTGCGATGGCCTTTTCATAGAAAAACAACATCTTATCTTCGCATATTTTTTTAACACCCAGACAATTATACAAATTTGTGACTGCCTTAATTTTTTCTTCTGGAGTGTTATTATTTTTTTTCAACCAATAGTCAAGTTTTTCTGTTTTGTCATTTTGAGCAAGTTGTAAAGCATGAATCAGGAGGTAAGTTTTTTTATTGCAAAGAATATCTCCTCCGATTTTCTTTCCAAAGGTTTCTTCATTGCCATACACATCCAATAAGTCATCTTTTAGCTGAAATGCAAGTCCGATATTTATACCAAAGTCATAAAGATGATTTGCATCAATCTCTTGAGCATCACCAATAATTGCACCAGTTTTGAGTGAGCATCCCAGAAGAACTGCAGTTTTTAATCTGATCATTTCCAGATATTCTTCTGCAGATACATTATCACGGTTTTCAAAGTCTACGTCATATTGTTGTCCCTCGCAAATTTCCAAAGCAGTTTCTGAAAATAGATCCAGCACTTTTTTAAGATGATTCTCAGGGGTTTTAGCAATGAGTTGATAAGCAGCAATTTGCATGGCATCTCCTGAAAGAATCGCAGTATTGTCATTCCATTTTACATGCACGGTAGGACGTCCTCGTCTGATAGGCGCTCTGTCCATAATATCATCGTGCAATAGTGTGAAGTTATGAAAAACTTCGATGCCTAAGGCAGGAGCAATGGCCGGAATTATGTCATCTGAAAATAGGTTGCAAGCCATCAACGTTAATACAGGTCTGATTCTTTTGCCTCCGTTTGACAAAGTATAACCAATAGGTTCATACAAGCCTGCAGGTGGATTTGACCAGCTCAACTTTTCGATTTCGTCGCTGACTATCTGTGTTATGTGTTGGAATGTAAGCATCTAAATATTTTTCAATTCAGTTCGTTTTCAATAATGTCGGTCATAACATCCTGAATATTGAGTCCAGCTGCTCGAATTTGTTGAGGAATAAAACTAGTGGCAGTCATTCCGGGTGTAGTGTTTACTTCGAGCAGATTAATGGTATCTCTCTCGGAAATGATATAATCAATTCGCACAATACCCTTACACCCAAGAATATCGTAAATGGCTGCTGTTAGTTTTTGAACCCGTCCGGTAAGTTCTGCACTTATTCTTGCTGGAGTAATTTCTTGAACTTCACCATTATATTTTGCATCGTAATCGAAAAACTCATTAGCCGGAACAACCTCAGTTATTGGCAAAACAATCGTTTTCTCTTTGGTTTTATACATCCCGCACGTAATTTCAATTCCTTTCATGAATGCTTCTATCATTACTTCATTACCTTCGGAAAATGCTTTTGCAATAGCTGGTTGAACCTGATCCATGTTTTTCACCTTTGTTACACCAAAACTACTTCCGCCGACATTTGGTTTTACGAAGCAAGGTAGTCCGACTTTTGAAGAAACTTCTTCGCTTGAAATAGTTTGTCCCTCACGCAAAAGAATAGATTCAGAAATTTTTATTCCGAAACCTTTCAGATATTGGTTACAAGTAAATTTGTTGAAGGTAACAGCAGCAGGTAAAACACTGCAACAAGAATAAGGAATTCCTAAAAGCTCGAAATAACCTTGAAGAATACCATTTTCGCCGGGTGTTCCGTGTATGGTGATATATGCAAAGTCAAATATCGTTTTTTTGCCGTTTTTTGAGAAGCTGAAATCATTTTTGTCTATTGAGATTTTTTCAGTCTCGGACCACTCTACCTGCCATATTTTGCCTACAATTGTGATAATGTACACATTGTATCGTTCTTTATCCATAAAAGAATACAAACCGGCAGCACTTTTAAGAGAGACTACCACTTCCGATGAGTCGCCACCGGCAACTATAGCAATATTCTTTTTCATTTTCAATCTGTCAAAAATAATTGTATGTTATAAATTTAAATGTTCTTTAGAGTAATTACGCCACATATTTACCAATTCGTGCATGTCATTAGGCAATTCCGAATCGAAATACATAAACTCATTGGTGCGGGGATGTACAAATCCGAGAGTTTTAGCGTGTAAAGCTTGCCGTGGACAAGCGAAAAAGCAATTTTTCACGAAAAGTTTATAGAAAGCGGAAGTAGATCCCCTAAGAATAACATTTCCTCCGTATCTTTCGTCGTTGAAAAGCGTGTGTCCAATATGCTTCATATGTACACGAATCTGGTGCGTCCTTCCTGTTTCGAGACGGCACTCAACTAAAGTTACATATCCAAATCGCTCTAAAACAGTGTAATGTGTTACTGCATGTTTGGCATAAGGATTTTCTTCGGGATCAAACACTTTAAATTGCATCCGGTCGGATGGATCGCGAGCCAGAGCGCCGGTTACAGTTCCTTCATTTTCTTTTACATTTCCCCAAACAAGTGCCTGATAGCGTCGTTGAGTTGTTTTCTCGAAAAATTGTTTACATAAATGAGTCTTTGAATATTCGTTTTTAGCTATGAGTAATAAACCCGAAGTGTCTTTGTCAATTCGGTGTACCAAGCCCATTCGATTATCTGAAGGATTGAATTCGGAAAAACCGTTTAAGTGAAAAGCCAGAGCGTTTAATAGAGTTCCATCATAATTACCAAATCCCGGATGTACTACCAAATCTGGTTGCTTGTTTACGAGGATAATATCTTCATCTTCGTAAACAATATTGAGAGGAATATCCTGAGGGATTATTTCGAGTTCGTTGGGAGGATAATCAAGTACAATGGAAATAATATCGTTGGGTTTAATCCTGTAGCTGGAGCGAACAGCCAAATTATTTACAAGTATATGTCCACTGTTAGCGGCTTCCTGAATTCTGTTACGCGAAATGCCAGACATGACATTGACCAGATACTTATCGATGCGTATCATGGTTTGTCCTTTATCTACCACATATCTGTAATGCTCAAACCGCGATCTTGCACCGCCCTGATCATCATCATCCAGTATTATCTCGCTATCTTCTATGTATTCCTCTGTTGCCATTTTGTTATAAATCAATTTCGCGAATCAAAAGAATTCTTCTTCACTATCTGTGTTCTCTCCTTCAGTGTCTTCTTCGAAAACTTTGTCTAATAATGATTTATCTTTGGATAGCCATAGGTCAATTCTCGTTCCGGCTGGCACCGATTTTCCGGCAGCTGGTTTCTGCCTGTAAATAACATATTTATTTTCATCACCCGAAGGATTAACATCGTAATTTGTGGCACCGACTACTAACATTGCCCTTACAACGGAATCCCGCCCGGTTTCTATGTTCATTCCTTTTAACGACGGAACTGATACAAGATCATCGCTGAGTCCGCTACCAACCACTAAAACAACCGCACTTTTTTCGGGAAGTCGGGTTCCTGCAGTGATGCTCCGGCCGTGATATTTTACTTCGATAACTAAATCTTTGTATTCGGAAGGTTGATATTCCACATTTGAAACAGAAAGCCCAATTGCGTTTAAAATGGCATCTGCCTGGCGATATGAAACATCATTCACTTCGGGAAGAGGAATCATTTTTACCTGACGGGAATTGATGATTACATAAATTGGTCTGTTGCTCTTTACTAACGAGTTGGGAGATGGTGTTTGTTCTACAATTGTTCCAAGTTTTTTTCCTGAGATATATACAGAATCTACAATCTGAACGGTTAAACCTTTATTAGCCAGTAAAACTTCTGCTTCTTCGATATAAGATCCCCGTAAATCAGGAACTACCTGTGATTCGCCATGATGAGTATAGAAATCAATAAAAAGTAAGGTTCCCCAAGCTAGCCCCACGAAAATAATTACAGCCAACAAAATATTTTTCAGGATAAATCCGGCAAAAGTTTCTTTCCAGAATTTTTTAAAGTCCATAATTGACAAATACGCTTAGGATTAGAACTGATATTAGATAATTTAAGCTTCAAAAATAGTGAAATAATCAGTAATAGGCAGTATAAAAACAAAAAAAAGTAAAAACTTCGGACGGAAGCCTTTACTTTTTTATGTGGTTTCTAAGCTGAACTGATTACGCTTTGTGACGTCCTTCATCGGCTACGGTAAGTTTTGCTCTACCTTTAGCACGACGGGCAGCTAATACACGGCGACCATTGGCAGTAGCCATTCTTTCACGAAATCCGTGTTTGTTTCTTCTTTTACGTTGCGATGGTTGGAATGTCCGTTTCATTGCTTATATTGATTTAATTATTATTTCAGTTTTGGGACTGCAAAAATAGATGTTTTTTTTTAATTGGACAACTGTTGATAACTTTTTTATCGCCGAAACATGTTTTTTGTTATGAAACCGTGATAATGGTGAATTTCAAAATATTGAAAAATCCTGCTAACAACCACAAAATTCCAATGTCGGAGTCAGTGAAACTTATAAAATATGTTATAAAACATGGTTTTTCGGCATATTTTGATTGAAATACTTGGATGATATTGAAAAACGCCTTACCTTTGTATCGTGATTTTTTCATAGTATTAGATTTAAGGTTAACAAAAAAGATTGGTAGTAGACCGGGAGGTTAGCTACCTTTCGCATTTTATAAGGGTTATCATAAAATATAAAGCACTGAAACGTATCTCTGAATCAGTGCTTTTATTCTTTTATAATATCTATCAGCTCACTGATAATCATGGCTGTGGCTCCCCAAATTTCCACATTATCGATCAGATAATAAGGAGCTAAGGTAGTTTGTGATTTTCCGTGTGTAACAAAATGCTTGTGTCGTACAGCATTCTCCGACATCAAATCAGATAGACTAATTTCAACCACTTCTTTCACTTCTCGGGTATCTATGGTATATTCGGGCTTTTCTTTCAAAAATCCGACATACGGATCGACAAGAAAATTACTGGGGGGAATATAAATACCACTCAACTTTCCTACCACTTCAATTTTTTCGGCAGAAACACCTATCTCTTCGTTGGTCTCCCGCAAGGCGGTTATAAGCGTATCTTTGTCTGTTTCTTCGTATCGCCCACCGGGCAAGCCCATTTGTCCGGCATGAATGCCTACATAGTCGCTTCTGCGAATGAAAATAATTTTTGTATCATTCTGTTCATCGATGAAAAACAAAATCATCACAGCACTTTTCTTTGCTGCAAGTTTTTGCGATGAAGCATCTTCCAGTTCTTTCGCTCTATGTTCAGGAGCCATTTTCAAATGCGAGGTGATACTGGGTAAAGGTTTTGACAATCGCAGTTTTAAACTTTGGATATCTGTAAAATCTATCATTAAAAATATTGAGAAGAAAAATAAAACCGTCTTAATTCTGTTCGGAATTAGAACGGTTTTATTGAATATATGTTTTGTAAAAAGGTAGCTATTTTACAATAATACGCGACATATAATTGCCTGTCTTTGTTTCAGCTTTGACCAGATATGCTCCTTCTGGAATATTCAGTGCATATTCCGAAGTGCTATTTGGTGTAAATAACTTTTTCCAGATAAGTCTTCCAGTCGCATCGTAAACAGTAATTTTACCCTCATCGCTTGTGTGGTTGTTGACATAAAGCGTCCGCGCCTGACAATAGATATCATACTGTTGCTGGTTTTGCAGCGTTGGAGTTGAATTGGAAGTTACCGGCGACGACTCAACAGAAGTTACCACTCTGAATCTATCCACAAGCGTATCCTGTAAAGTACTTCTAAAAGTATAGGTACTTCCACTCTGGCTGATATTGATGACAGAATCGGTTTTTGTATCTATCAGAAATAGTTCAGGATAATACATTTCGCTGTTCTGATGTTCGAAAGTAAAAGTATAAGAAGTATCAGCTCCGGCATAGAAACCAATGACAGAATTATTTATATCATTCACTACATTACACTGAAATTCTCCGGCATTTTCCCGGGCAAAAATCTGAACAACACCTGATGACAGAAATTTATAAGCATCCCAGCCATTCTCATAATCATGCGAACAATCGGTATTGGTAAACAGCCATAATTTGTCGAACTGTCCTCCACCGCTTACAGTAATTGTAGTAAGAGGTAAAAATGCGGCAGCATTCCGCCTGCTGATTCGCTGCTGATCCGTGTTTTTAGAAACTGTGGAACTATAAGGAATACTGATGGTTGCATTGGGCGAATTACTTAATGCTTTTACCAAAAATCCCTGCATGGAAGGAATCTGGCTTGGCAATCCTCCCACTCCGGCCAAATTTTTAGGAACAGACAAATATTGTCCCGGCGAAGTTCCGCTACTTGAACCACCTCCATTATTGAACCAATCGTTGTAGCTGCCCGTATTATAAAGATAAACGGTAGGATCGGTCTCAGTTCCAAAATTGATCTGATTAATATTAATCGCCGCTGTATAAGAATTGCTCAGGATGTTTTGACCCGGATAGGCAGCAGCAGAAGTGTAAGATAACTGCCCGGAAGAATAATCAGAATTTGTCAATCGACCGGAAACTGTATATTTTTTTGCTACTCCCTGCGTTATTTCGTATCCTTTGAAAGCATAAAGAGAGTCCGTTGTTGAAATTGTCATCCAATAAGAAGAACTAGTGGTTCCTGGTTCGTTCCATTTTCTCAAATACGATTGATAAAAGGCAGGATTGGCTACAACAGACTGTACGGGAACTCCAAAATACTGCCATTTATAATTAGAATATTTTCCGGTTGATGAATTATATGTTGCAGCAAACGCTTTGGAGTACATTTCGACAGAAGCCAGAGGTGGATTTCCGTAAAATATGAACGAACCATTGACCGATGCACTATCAGCCTTAATTAAAATTCCGGATACTCCGGCATTATTCACTACCACACTGTCCACCTTCAGTTGAGTGGAAACAGGAATAATCAGCTGAGAACCTGAATTGATTTTTAAAGAGTCATATACAGTAACATCTCCACTAAGAGAAACACCTGAAGTATTGTTGATGGTCAGATTATAAAATTTACCGGTATAAAAAGCCCCTGAATTAATCGTCTGAGCAGCACTTCCTGCATAAGTAACCGTAGTACCAAAAGTAAGCACATCGATAGTTCCTGAAGTAGAACTGATATTTCCGAGTACATTTAAATTCCCTTCGGAAGTAACTTTTACGGGGTTATTGATTGTCAGTTGATAAATATTTTTGTTTTGGAAAATGCCATTAGGTATGCTCTGAGAACCCGAGCCTGCATACACAACTGCTGAGTTAGCCGCGGAGGTTATGATTTTTCCGGTTGAAGTAAATGCTGTTTCGCCTGTAATGGTGAATATTTTTCCATTTACATCGATGTTTTTTGAAGTTGTATTTAAAATATTGCTGACGGTATGGTTAGCTCCCAGAACCAAATCCCTCTGAGCACTTGTATCAAACTCCAGATAATCGTTGGAAGCCAAAACAGTTCCTTTGCTCCAGTTCGAAGCTGTTTCTGAATCTGAGGAAGTTCCACCTATCCATTTATTCACACTGATATACTCATAAGCTCCCATATCAACGTTAGTTCCGGTTGTACGTGGATATTTCGCCAAATCGTAAGTCCAGCTACTCACATAACTGTTATTTCCCAATCCGATTGCAGGACTGGAAGCACTCAACTGATAATCGTCGGACGATGCATTTACAAATAACGGATCGGAATTGCTCACAATGGTTGTTCCGCTTACTGTGCCAGCCTGAAGCAAGCAATAATTGTAAGTAATAGTACCAGAAACATTATTGGCACTACTACCAATTTTATTATTCCAAATGATCGAATTTTTTAAAGTGGCTGTTCCGCTCACTCCGGCTCCGCTACCGTAACTACCTGTATTTCCCGTTA
>WSSedL1CaDRAFT_10002124_pt1 | contig 10428 bp, 14 predicted proteins | sample WetSurSL1Cattail_FD_9464 | JGI IMG/M metagenome (IMG submission 9464)
AGGTTGATCCTGAGCGTATTGCCTTGATTGGACATAGTGTGGGCGGGTACTACACGACGAGAGCCGCTTGCTTCGAGAAGCGGATCTCTGCGCTCATCCCGAGCCCTATTATTTGGTCTATGCAACCTCAAATGCTGCAGGTATTGGGCTTCGATAATACCAAACCCTACCCTCGCGACATGGAATCGCAGATAGATCCGGCCAACACGACAGCGAAATTCCTCTTGGAAGGTGATTTCCGCTCAAGGTGTGGGCACAAAAACACCACGATCGCCCAGTGGATGGACTATTTAGGCAAAGCTACAGTCTTGGGCCTGGAAGATCAAATCACCTGCCCTGTGCTGAACATGATCGGTGAAGGGGAATTTGGACCGGAACAGCTTGCGGAAGAGCGGCGTCACTTTGCCATGCTAAAGAACCCTAAGAACAGATTCAACCTAACCACAGCCCTTGAAGGCGGGGAAGCGCATTGCACGGAAAACAATCTGATGCTCAAGAACCAGTTGGAAATGGATTGGCTTGATGAAGTATTTGGATTTGGTTTGTGATCGATTGAACCAAATAGTTACTTTTTTACGCAATGAGTCTAAGAATCATAACTATCTGTTGGACGGGTGGTTATGATTCTCTATATTGAAATTTAATAAGGAAAAGAGGATTGAGAATGCAAGGATTGAACACTCGGGATTGCCAAATTAAAGAAATCAAAATTGTCGAAAAAAAGGACCAGTTGGGTAATCCTGGACCAGCATTAACCTTTATTTTTACAATGCTCACGATGGAGTTTTGGGGGATCTACGCTGGTATCTTCACCGGCCCCACGATAATGGCAGTCGGTGTGGTGCAGATCGCGTGCTTTGTCCCTTATCTGATTGGCGCAATTCTTTTCTTCTGTAAAGGAGATTCTACCAATGGCAACACTTTCCTGATCTTCGCCACCCTGTTCGGCGGAGTGGGCGGTTTCTCCAATACAACGATTGGCTTTGCAAATATCATGGGCTGGCAAATTTGTGCACAGATGGCCGCGATTCCCTTCATCTTGGGCGGCATCTCTATCCTGCCCGTTCTATGGGTGATCCGTAAAGCTGCTGACAAAGTCACTGTCATATGCTATCTGACGGCTGCTTTCTTCCTCATACTTATAGGGCTTGTCAGCTTGAATGTCCTTAGTGTCAATTGGAATCCAATCATCCAATGGCTGGGTCTTATTGTCACTACTACCGGATTCTATAGCTGCTTCAACGGCTTGCTACTAGTGACTCCCTTTTTTGGACGTGGATAAGGTTAGGTGCGGCTGGACTACCAAAGCGAAATGAAGCCTATGATAGTAGGCTTTTTTTGTTGCCCAAAATCGAGCTTGGAGCGGAAGGGCGGGGCGGATGGGTTGCCTTTACCGACTTGATACTATGGATTTTTGAAGGGGCGAAGAGGTATTGCAGGGTGGCCGTTACGGTGGCTGTTTATCCATACCATGCATGCCTTCCATTAAGCGAAGTACAATTACAGTGATTTCGTACAATTTCAATATGTGTTCGCCCACCAAAAACGGATTTAAAAGAATATTGGAAGGATGGCCTAGAGTATTTTTTCCTATTTTACGATTTCAAGGTGATATCTTATGAAAGTTAAAATGTTTTCATGATTTGCTCATATATCACAGTCTTACTGCTTTCCAGCAGGCTTCGATGGTTTGCTGGATTTGATATTCTTCCAGAGTGTACTTACCTGCCAGATATCCTTTAATAACCGATAGAATGACTCCAAAGACTATGTGGCAACTCAATATTTTATCCATTTCACGCAGGACTCCCTGTTTCTGGCCTTTTTCAAAAATTGCAAAAAATTCCTCCATAGCGGGGCTTGTCTGGTTACGGACCTCTTCGGAGATGTAGGGAGAATGGGTATAATTTTCAAAAAAAGTAAATTCTTTGGGGTAATGAAGGGCGAAGTCGATAATATTTTGTAACATGCATTTAAATCTCTCATAAAGTGCCGAATTACGGTCATAGTTTCGGCTGACTTCGCTTCCCATATGTACGCCTATCTCTTTGTACAATTCATTAACGAGTTCTTCCTTATTGGCAAAGTAGTTATACAAGGTGCCTGAACCGACATTGGCTTTTTGAAATATTTTTGAAAAAGTAACGGATTGCAAACCTTCTTCACTAATTAGAAGAAGGGTGGCCGATAATATATCTTCGCGCTTACCCATCCTACCATACCTCACATTGGAATTAATATTCTATTCAATACTACATTAAAACTCTTACAGTGTCAAATATGGAACGTGAATTCCAGAAATAAGTTCGTAAAAACGTTGAAAAATAGGTTAATGATAATAATATAAGCCATAGAGCAAATAAGTATTCCAAAAAACATTGACATAGTTAGAACAGAGATTTATAATTTAGTGGAATGAATGTTCCAATTTATATAAAGCAAAGATCCAAAAAAAATAGAAGGAGGAAGACAATATGGAAAAAAAGTCGTTCTTGTCACAGGAACATCTTAGCAAATTGGAGAAACCATAGAACTTAAACTTAAAAAACTGGATGCACAGTATACATCGGCGCAAGAAAAGTGGAAAGAATGCAATATTTAAAAGAAAGTGGAATTTTTATTCTAAGAATGGATGTCGGTAATGATGAGTCAATGATACAGTAAATAATATAAATTTTAATAATCAAGAATGGAGAAAGCGGATGAAAACATTATTCGATGAATCTAAAATTGGAAGTATGCACTTAAAGAATCGCTTTATTCGCGCAGCAATTGGAGATCTAGCGGTTGGTGGTCACTTGACGGAAGAAATGCTGGAAACCTATAAAGAACTTGCAAGCGGCGGAGTCGGAACCATTATAACCGGATTGACCCTGGTGGATGAAGTAGAAGGCTCTTTCCCATTGCCGGCTATGTATGAGGATATATATATTGATGAGTATAAAAGACTGGTCGATTCTGTCCATGATTTTAATACAAATATTATTCTTCAACTTGTATATGTGGGCACTCATATAATGGGAGATCCTGGTGAACGGGATATTCTCGCTCCAAGTGCGGTGGCTAATAAAAATACCGGTGTTGTACCGAAGGAGATGACTGTAAATGAAATAAAAAGCATTCAAAGTAAATTTGCCCACGCGGCGGTACGTGCCAAAAAAGCAGGTTTTGATGGAATTGAGATTCATGCAGCGCACGGCTTTCTTCTTAACCAATTTATAACGCCATTTTATAATCGCAGAAAAGACCTTTATGGAGGCTCAATCGAGAACAGGGCAAGAATCATCTTGGAAACTTACTCGGCTGTGCGTGAAGCCGTTGGCATAGAATATCCGGTATTGGTTAAGGTTAACTGTATGGACGGTTTCGAGAATGGTTTGTCCGAAGGTGATTTTCGCTATGTCTGTGCGGAACTGTCAAAATTGGGAGTGGACGCTATTGAGGTAAGTGGAAACTGGATTGAACACTCAAAAGAAAAAGATACTTATTTTAAAAATGAAGCTGAAGCTGTAGCCAAAGAAAATCAGGTTGCAGTCATTGTAACCGGTGGAAACAGGAATTATTCCGACATGGAAAAGCTGCTCAACAGCACTAACATTGAATATTTTGGTATGGCCAGACCTTTTATTGCTGAGCCGGATCTGGTGAAAAATTATAGTCATGGTCATCCCCAAAGAACAAAATGTGTCAGTTGTAATTCCTGTTTATCTTTTGATGGTGACCTGAGTTGCATTTTGAACAGGAGTGTCCGGTGAATAGTACAATGCGCGGCTTATCATAATTTAGAACTTGACGCAAATTTGGAAAAATTAATAGAATGTTGCAAGACTGCTCATTCGTTTAGTGATTATCTCAATGAGTAAATAAGGAGGGCAGAGTGACGTTACCTCTTGCATATTTCGGCTGAAATTAGACCGTAATTCCGGTCGTAAGTGGCCATTAATTCTGGGTCAAACAAGTTGATCTATAGCCAAAACCTACAAAATTTAATTCGGATGGACTTTGAATTGTAATTATTTCATTACTTTTTTTGACATACCAAAAAAGATAATAGTTTGCCATTTTTTTATTTAAACCCCTGACCTTGATATTGGTTAGGGGTTATGCTTTAATATTTTTTGTAAATAACTTTGTCATAAGCGGTCTCGGATAAAGTTTTAATAGATTGGAGATAAAAATGGATCTTAACAATTTTGAGAATTATATCGACCCCAAAATAGTGACAAGAGGCTATGAATACTATGAGAATGACTATGTAACATCAGTGGAAGAAATTAAGGAAAATGTATTTGTAGCGAAAGTCACGGGTACTGATCGGTATACGGTGGAAGTTGAGCTTGATCATAAGGGGAACATAATAGATACAAAATGTGATTGTCCCTATGACTTGGGAGAATATTGCAAGCATCAAGTCGCGGTTTTTTTTACGTTACGGGAAATGAAAAACAATATATCTGCTGAGAAAAATCCAGTGACCCAAAAACATTGTATGGACTTAGAAGCTTCGTTTAAATCTTCGGCTCAGAAAAAGAAAAAAGAGATTGACATCAAGAAAGTGCTTTCCGACCGGACCAAAGATGAGCTTGTTGAATTTCTGCTGGATATTGCCTCTAAGTATGAAGAAATCAAGCAGTATATTGAACTGAATTTCAATATTGGAAATGATGAGGATGAAATAAATAAGTCGATTGCACTTATACGTACATACATCAGTAATAATTCTGACCAATGGGGATTTGTGAGTTATAGAGATACATCTGAAGCCCTAAAGGCGCCGGTATGGTTTTGGAAAAAGCCCGTCACGCTTTGGAACAGAAAAAAGCCATACAGGCTGCGAAACTGACCCTTTGTATTGTACAGGAAATGATGGATTTGCTTCAGGGGGCTGATGATTCCGACGGAATAATTGGTGAAATGATTGAAGAAAGCCTTGCTTTTATTGCTGAAATCATTGATGATGAGGAATTAAGTCCGGTGCAGAAAGAAGACATTTTCGATAAATTGATGAAGGAAGCAATCAATAAGCGCTATGATGGCTGGACCGATTGGAGACTGGATCTGCTTGCAAAGTGTTCGGAACTTGCGGATAACCGGAATTTGCGAAATAAATTGGAGAATCATTTGGTTTCACTGATAGAGAATGAGAAAGGGGATTCATGGAGCTTTAATTACCTTGCCGAAAAGATAAATCTTATCAGATACTATATGATTGAAAAATATGACGGACAGAAAAAGGCAGCGGAATTTATAGATCAAAATTTGCAATACACCGACTTTAGAAAAATGGCAATTGAAAGTGCAATGAAGAACAAAGATTATAGCGAAGTTGTTAAGCTTACCCTCGATGGGGAGGAAAAGGATGAAGGCTCCGCCGGATTGGTGGCTCAATGGAAGGGATATCGGTATAAAGCATATAAACTTTCCGGAAAATTGAATGAGCAGCGTGAAATTGCCATGAATTTTATTCTGAAAGGCGACTTTGAATATTACCAGGAACTGAAAAAGACATATGACACCAAAGAGTGGCCCTCTGTTTACCCTGAAATCATTCTCTTATTGGAAAACCAAAAGAAAATCTATCTGGATATATATACCTATATTCTAATCAATGAAGGTGAAAAACAAAAGCTATATGAATACGTCAAAGGAAGGCCTTCAACGGTGGATTATTTTTACAAATATCTTATTCCTGAATTCACAGAAGAAATATATGGGCTATTCCGGCAATATATTGAGCAGACTGCGGCACGGGCGAATTCCAGAAAAGATTATCAGGGAGTATGTGTCATAATCCGGAATCTTAAAAAAGCCGGTGGGAAAGAACAGGCATTGGAGATCAAGGAGAAGCTTTTTACCCAATATGCAAATAGGCCTGCATTCAGAGATGAGTTATCAAGAGTCTGATTTTATAATTTTGAGGCGATTTTTATGGTTTTAGAGTTTTTTCTTATTAGCAGAATAGAAATTCTGTTCCTTAACTGGAGAAGATAAAAAATGAGTATGTTATCCGATGTGACCAAGCAGGCGCTGGATGGGCATTTTATAAATCCCGAGGTTGCGAAAGCTTGGTTGGATGAGGCTGACCGGAGATGGCAAGAAATTGAGGAGGGCAAAGTACAGTGCCTACCAGCGGATCAAGTGATGAAACAAGCCCGCGAGAGTTTGGGCCGTTGATATTTGACTACCACCCGGAAGTATCTTTAGAATTAATTGAAGCAGCCCGTTTCTACGAGGAAAGAGGAGCTGGTCTAGGGCACAGATTCTTGGATGCGATGGTTGCATTGCTTGCTATATTGCAACAAAGTCCATCACTTGGCGGAGGTTTATTTGACTTTATTTATACAACGCCTTTCTTTTTACGGACATGGATAAGGGGTCAGGTGCGGCCCAATGTCATAAAGCTACGCTGTAAATAATTAGGAACTTTTCTTTTGATTCATAGGATATCGATCCCGAATCTTCTTAATACGGGGGTTTGTCCGATCGGGCCTTATTGGAACGGTATTTTGTACAATCTCACACATAATTTGATTCAATATTTTAGTACGTTTTCGTCCACTCCGTACTAAAATCATTAGAACTAAGCGGTCTTTAAGTTTTCCAATTAATATATTGGTGTTCGCTTGATATTCATACTTTAATTCTTTTGCTTGATTTTCTTCCTGGATTTGTTCATCAGCATCCATCTTGGCAAGCGCGACGAGGTTACTTAGATACATTGACGCATAAAAATCTTGTTCGACGGCAATTGGAGTTTCACCCGTAAAATTTTCTATCTCTAGCTTATGTTTTAGTTCGTCATACTTGGTTTCGATTTTCCATCGTTTAAAATATAACTCTTTGAAATCTTTGAGATTAAAGTTTTGGTCAAGTAAACTGCTTACGAGTATCTCTTCATTACCAGATTTAAGCTTGAATTTTAATACTCGAACTTGGTATGCCTGGCGCTTATAGTGATACTCAACAATTTCATCTTGACTGTTAACACGATTGATTTCTTTGACAAAATATGGTGAAACCCGCATCACAAAATTGATTTTTGCCTCTGTTAGTTTGGCGATTAATTCTTTGGAAGGATATCCTCTATCGAATAAAATCAGGTCATTTTTTTGGCCGAGTTCTTGTAATTTTCTAATATGACGATAAGCAAGAGCTTCTTCATCAACTTTATAATGATCGATGATTGCGTCAATCAAGAAATTATTTTCGACATCATATAATCCAGATACTCTTGCTCTGGCTACCTTAACAGTTGTATTTTCGGCGTACCCATAAGTCTATCGCAAATCCTCGGTATTTTGTAGTTCTAGAGTGGTACCGTCGATGGCAGAAAGCCGAAATCCTCGGTATGTTTTGAAATCATCCTCATAAAACTGTCTAATTACAGCCTGAAACAGGATAATAAACGCTCTGGGTGATACTTTCTGCCTAGCTATTGAGAAAGCCTGTTTAGTAATAGAACAATCTTCATCTGGTAAAGCTTTAAAAAAATTGTCGAGTTCAATTTGGAGTGATTTTTTGTTGTGACTTAATATGAAAGAGATTAGATTAACAAAACCCATTTTGCCCTCTTTAGTGAAATATGTGGACCGAAGTCTCACATCACAAAGGTAAGTGATGCTGTTTACGATCCTATTAGTTAATTTAATGGCTTTGTGAATTTTCGTTATTCCCATTTGAAACCCCTTTAATCGACTGGTTATACCAAAAAAGGTATCCTCGACGATTATTAGGCGATTTCAAATTTGCCAAGGGTTTCGATGAATTTTAATCTCTTCTTTTGGATTTTTCAAATCCAAATATTTATATTCTTCTGTTCCAATAATTGGAGTCATAGCTTTATGACATTGAGGTGCGGCCTAGGGACTACCAAAGCGAAATGAAGCCTATTTTGTAGGCTTTTTTTGTTGCCCAAAACCGATCTTGAAGCGGAAGGGAGAGGACGATGACGTTGTCTATACCTACTTGCAGGAAATAATGTAAATGGCAATGATGGCGGATCATCTTCTTTTATGTAAAATGAGATGGCTCACATAAATCTATTAATGAAGTAAATTGTTTCACCAGCCCATCAGACATTATTTCCAGCAGCTTTTCACAATCCTTGGTTTTGTCATATTCCGAAAGTGCCTCATAGTACCGGATGCGATTGTCAAACTTGATACTAATCGGTAAATAACCATTCTTTAAAAGCTCTAAATTAAGTATTAATCGACCGGTTCTGCCATTCCCGTCTGAAAATGGATGAATACTCTCAAATGCCGCATGAAACATAGCAATGCGCCATAGAATGTGTTTGTTTTGCCACTCGTTATGATATTGAACCAATAGATCGTTTATTGATTCTTCAATTGAAATAGGTTGAACTGGATGAAATTCTGCGCCGGTAACTAAAACCTGAACTTTACGATAGGCACCAGCATTTTCCCTGTCATGATTCAAAACCAAATAATGAATATCTTTTAGGGCTTTTTCCGATAACGACAGATTCTGCTTAACAAGTTCCTCAATATATAAATAAGCTTCTTTATGATTGACAACTTCCAGATGCTCACGTAGGGTTTTTCCGCCAACCGTAACCCCTTCGTTGATAACAATCGAAGTTTCTATTAAGCTTAACCGATTACCCTCAATGGCGTTTGAATTATAAGTAAAATCAGTAATAAAATGCTCTCGCCAACTTTTTACAGTTTCTTTTGGCAATGGTCTATACTTGTTTAATTTAACTTTTAAATCATCGATTGCGGTAAAGTCTATCGACATCCAGGTTTACTCCTTTCATTCTGGATTCTTTCCATATTTCTTCAATAAATCCTCAATAGACTGTTTATTTCCCTCTTTGAGAGTTTTGTAATATCAAGGGCTTCCCGGACAATATCTGATTCAGACCACTTAGGAATTCGTTCTCCTCGTCTAACCAACTTATCTTCAATGAATTGGGCTTTTTTATCCGTAATTTGAAAATGCTTTCTATTTAATTTCATAAGCCAAAATTTTCCTTTCTAGGCCTTGATTATAGCATTAATATATTACCACGTAAACACAATCAAGGGGATACTATGTGATTAATATGGTGAATTGAGAGGGTTTGGTTAAACTGTTTGCAGTTAAATGCAGGGGGGATTCTTAATAACGGCCAATTTAATATTGTCAAAAGATAATGTTGTCGTTTCATTGTAAGGAGTGTAGATATTAGTTATTCCAAATGATAAGTTATGGCTTAGTTATATCAAATGACATCAATAGTTTGACAATGGCAAAAGCGGTCACTATGATGCCCAATAGTAACAGTTTAGATTGAATTGTGATCACCCGTTTTCCATATGTTTAAGGGGGCAATTTTTATTAATTCTATTGATATCATAAATAGGCGCACCGTTATTTTGTGGGTGACGGCAAACGTTAGTTATAACTGTGCCTGCAAACGGGCACAACTTGCAACTATCAACTATTATGTGATTCATTAAAATTACCTCACATTTCCCAATTAGTATATAATTCTATAAATATATTTTTTATCCTTTATTAGCCAGTTTTATTTGCCTAATTTATGAGTAGGAGTTATAATTATTCCGAACACATATTCGAATGCGAGGCAAAATAATGATCGAAATTGAAGAACGTATCGATGTAATAGCTGCATTTACTGGCGGGAAAATCCTGCCCATCTTGTTTTCATGGAAGAATCGAAGATATGGAAATTTAAAAGTCGCCAGTACATGGGATACTTACGAAGGAGAAGCAAAACTCCATCATATTACTGTGACCAATGATTCTTTTAACTGTTACGAGCTGTGCCTGAATGTGAGAAATTTTACTTGGAATATGGTGAAAGTCTATCATGAGTGAATACGACATTGGTAATTTCATGGAACCGGTAGTTCTTGATCTTAATCAAAAGCTGATTAAAAATCCTGCTGTAACCTTTTTACGGCAGGGTAAAAGGCTGGTCGATGGAAGATGACGGAATTGATGATGGCGATCTCTTAGTCATGGATAAGTCGCTTTCTTATAAAGAGGGATCAATCGCGGTCTGTTTTCTGAATGACGAATTTACTATGAAATATATCAGGATACTCGATGATGGGCCTTATCTAGTCCCGGCAAATAATGAGTTTAAGCCAATTAGTATAAATGGTGAAGATGAACAGGAGGATTATAACATTCTTGATTAATTATGTGAATTAAACTCTTCTTAAGCCAGCGGATAGTCTCCAAATGAGTTCTTTTTGTGCTTAAGATAGTCAATACTTTACCAAGATTAATTATGATGGCGCGTTCGGTATTGGCCTTAAGTTCATTCTCTGGCGTAAAAGACGCCTGGATAGGAGTATATCTCTAGACTACCCCGGAGTCGGAATCAGCTATAACTTATGATTAACCATACATTAACTTTCATTTCGAATTATAAAGTGTATTGAGTGGAAG
>WSSedL1CaDRAFT_10002125_pt1 | contig 10424 bp, 7 predicted proteins | sample WetSurSL1Cattail_FD_9464 | JGI IMG/M metagenome (IMG submission 9464)
GGGAACCGAGCCGGTGATCGGCAGGCCCTGCTCGGGCGAGGTGCCCCAGGTGACGAAGGGCGCTATTGCCGCCGCGTCGAGTTCGATCTCGGCATCGAAATGCGCATCGGGGTCCGACTTCAGCGTCTTCCAGTAATTGACCGCCGCCTCGAACGCTGCGGCCTTGGGCGCCCGCGCCCGGCCCTTGATGTATGAAAAGGTGGTCTCGTCCGGCGCGATCAGGCCGGAACGGGCGCCGCCCTCGATGGTGAGGTTGCACAAGGTCATCCGCCCCTCCATCGACAGGGCGCGCACGGCTTCGCCGGCATACTCGATCACATAGCCGGTGCCGCCGGCGGTGCCGATGTGGGCGATGACGGCCAGCGCCATATCCTTGGCGGTGACGCCGACGGGAAGCGTGCCCTTCACCGTGATCCGCATGTTCTTGGATTTGGGCGAGAGCAAGGTTTGGGTCGCCAGCACATGTTCGACCTCGGATGTTCCGATGCCGAAGGCCAGCGCTCCGAAGGCGCCGTGGGTCGAGGTATGGGAATCGCCGCAGACCATAGTGACGCCCGGCAACGTCCAGCCCTGCTCGGGGCCGACGATGTGGCAGACGCCTTGGCGGACGTCGTCCATGCCGAAATACTCGACGCCGAAATCGGCGGTGTTCTTGGCCAGGGCCTCGACTTGCGCACGGGATTCGGGATTCTCGATGCCCTTGGCGCGATCCTTGGTGGGCACGTTGTGGTCGGCCACGGCAAGCGTCAGCTCCGGCCGGCGCAACCGCCGCCCGGCGGTGCGCAAGCCCTCGAACGCCTGAGGGCTGGTGACTTCATGCACCAAGTGGCGGTCGATGTAGATGAGGCTGGATTGCCCCTCCTCGGCATGCACCAGATGTGCGTCCCAGATCTTGTCGTACAGCGTCTTGCCCATGGCTTCCTTGCCTTTCACGGCGTTTCAACACCAGGAAGGCCGCAGGCGCAAGAGGCGAGCCGCCGTGCGGCAAAATGAAAATTTAATTTCCGCATTCCTTATCCGAGAAGCGGCTGCGGGGCCGCGCCGCCCGATAGCCCGAGGAAGACAAAAACGATCGCGCTGCGGCCCGACGGTTCGAATTATGCCAAAGCGTCGACCCCATCGTCGCTGAGGTTTCCCGGCACGATGGTGACGGGGATAGGTTGAACCGAGCCGGCAAACAGCGAAACCAGCGGGCCTGGCCCCTGTTTCGAGGTGCCGGAGGCCAGAACCAGGATGGAAATATCCTTATCGCGGGAGACCAGATCGAACAGCACGGCCTGCGGTTCGCCATGCTCGATGAGGATTTCGGGCAGGGTGCCGGAAATATCGTTGATGATGCCGGCGGCGGCGTAAGCGCGGGCCTCGGCCTCGCGATGAGCCTCGTCGCGCATAAGATCCTCGACCCCTTTCCATTGCTGGAAGTCGGCCGGTTCGGCGACGCACAGAAGCGTCACCCGTCCGTCGGTGTGCAGCGCCCGGCGGGCGGCATAGCGCAACGCCACCCGGCATTCGGGGGTTTTGTCGACCACCACCAGGAATTTGCGCGGTCGAAGTATGGGATCGCTCATGGCTTCAGCTTGGCTTTCAGCGCGTATAGCATTTCCAACGCCTGCTTGGGAGTGAGAGCGTCCGGATCGACGGCTTTCAACGCGTCTTCCACGGCATTTTGCTTGGGGTGGGCGGGCAGGGGCCGATGCAAGGGAGCAAACAGCGGCAGATCGTCGATCCGTGCCAATGGCTTATGGCCTTCTTTGCCCTCTTCCAGCGCGGCCAGCACCTCCTTGGCGCGCGCCACCACATCGTCGGGCAGGCCGGCCAGCTTTGCCACATGAATGCCGTAGGAGCGGTCGGCCACTCCCGGCACAACCTCATGCAGGAAGACGATGGTGTCGTTCCATTCCCTCACCCGCATGGTGACGCAGGCAATGCCGCCCATCCGTTCGGCCAGCGCGGTCAGTTCGTGATAATGGGTGGCGAACAAGGCGCGGGATTTGTTTTTTCCCGCCAGATGCTCGGCGGTGGCCCAGGCAATGGCGAGGCCGTCGAAAGTGGCGGTGCCGCGGCCGATTTCGTCGAGGATGACGAGGCTTCTATCGGTAGCTTGGTTAAGGATGGCGGCGGTTTCCACCATTTCGACCATGAAGGTCGAACGGCCGGCAGCCAAATCGTCGCCCGCTCCCACCCGGCTGAACAAGCGGTCGATCACCCCGATATGGGCGGTCTCGGCCGGCACGAACGCCCCGATCTGGGCGAGAATGGCGATCAGCGCGTTTTGGCGCAGGAAGGTCGATTTGCCTGCCATGTTGGGGCCGGTGACCAGCCACAGCCGCTTATCGCCGGGAAGGGCACAATCGTTAGGCACAAAGCCGGCATGCTGTGCCTTCAGCGCCGCCTCGACCACCGGATGGCGGGCGCGGACGATCTCGAAAGCGCGGGAGGCGTCGACTAGGGGGCGGACGTGATTTTCCGCCACCGCCAGAGCGCCGAAGCTTGCGGCGACATCGAGCACGGCCAGCGCCTCGGCCAGATGCGACAACGGCTCGAACACCCGCAAGGCTTCCTGCGCCATTTCGTCGAACAATTGCCGTTCCAGCGCGATGGCCTGATCGGCGGCCTGGCTGATGCGGTTGGCAAGACTGGAAAGCTCGTCGGTGGAAAAGCGTACCGCCCCGCCCATGGTCTGACGATGGCGGAAGGCGGCCAAGCCCATCAGCTTGTCGGCATGATTGGTCGCCACTTCTATGAAGTAACCGAGCACGCCATTGTGCTTGATTTTGAGAGGAACGCCGGTTTCTTCGCGCAGGCGCGCTTCCATGCCGGCAATCACCCGCTTGGATTCGTCGCGAAGCGAGCGAAGTTCGTCGAGCGGCGCAGATGCCCCGGAAGCGATGAAACCGCCGTCGCGAGCGAAAAAGGGCGGCTCGGCGATCAGAAAATGCTCCAATTTGGCGATCAGCATCGAAACGTCGGCCAGGCTTTGGGTGATTTTCGCCAACGCCGCGCCCGCCTCGCCAAGAGGCGATACGCCCGCCAGGGTTTCGCGGATGGAGCGGGCGCATCCAACACCGCCCCTTAACGCCGCCAGATCGCGTGGGCCGCCGCGGCCGACCGAGAGGCGGGCCAGAGCGCGGGCAATGTCGGGGCTTTCGCTCAGAATTCCACGGATTTCGTCGCGGGTCAGGCTGTCGTGGGCGAAGAAGCGAACCCCCTCCTGGCGGCGGACGATCTCGGCAACGTCGGTCAAGGGCGCGGCGAGGCGCGCCGCCAAAAGCCGGGCACCGGCAGCGGTCTTGCTGCGGTCGATGGCAGCCAAGAAGCTGCCTTTTCGTTCCCCGGCAAGGGTTTGCACCAGTTCGAGATTTCGCCGCGTTGCCGCATCGATTGCCATGAAGGCGTGGGTGGTTTCCTGCGCCAGCGGCTGCAGGGCCGGCATTTTTCCCTTCTGGGTCAGTTCGAGATAGGCGATCAGAGCACCGGCCGCCGAAAGCTCGGCGCGGGTAAAGGTGCCAAAGCCGCTTAATTCGGTCACCTTGTAATATTCTTTCAGCGTTCGCTCGCCACCGGCGGATTCGAACGATATTCCCGGCAATACGGTCAGGTTTTGGCATATGCCATCGGCCACAAGACCTTCGTCGGCAATATCTTGCGGCACCAGAAGTTCGCTCGGGGCCAGCCGAGCCAGCTCCACCGCCAAATCCGGCGCCGCCACCCTTGCCACCGTGAACGAGCCTGCCGACATGTCGGCGGCGGCCAGCGCCATTTCGCCGCCCGCCCGCCCCAGCGCCGCCAGGATGTTGGCTTTGGCAGGTTCGAGCAGCGAATCCTCGGTCAGGGTGCCGGGAGTGACCAGGCGGATAACCTCGCGCCGGACCACCGATTTATAGCCGCGTTTTTTGGCCTCGGCCGGGTCTTCCACCTGTTCGCAGATGGCGACGCGAAACCCCTTGCGGATCAACTTTTCAAGGTAGGACTCGGACGCATGGATCGGCACCCCGCACATCGGGATGTCTTCGCCCAAGTGTTTGCCGCGATGGGTGAGGGCAATATCGAGCGCATCCGACGCTTTGGCGGCATCCTCGAAGAACAATTCGTAGAAATCGCCCATCCGGTAGAACAAAAGGTAACCGGGGTTCTGGGCTTTGATTTCCAGATATTGCGCCATCAAGGGCGTCGTACCGTCAGAGGCCCCGGCGGGGGCGGGCGGCGAAAACGTCTCATCCATGCGTCAAACCTACCGGCTTTGCTAAGGCCTTGCCGGGAGTATAAGTCGGACCAGATGATATATTCTGTGGAAAAAAATGGACACCAAACACCTGTCTAAGATTGACGAAGAATCGCTGCGCTACCATTGCCAGGGTCAGCCCGGCAAGATCGCCATTGTGCCGACCAAGCCAATGAAAAACCAATATGATTTGAGCTTAGCCTATTCGCCGGGCGTTGCCGCACCGGTGCGTGCGATCGCCGAAAAGCCCGAAACGGTCTACGACTACACCTCGAAAGGCAATTTGGTGGCGGTGATCTCCAACGGCACCGCCATTCTCGGCCTCGGCAACCTAGGCGCGCTGGCCTCAAAGCCGGTGATGGAAGGCAAAGCGGTGCTGTTCAAGCGCTTTGCCGGCGTCGACACCATCGACCTAGAGGTCGACACCACCGACATTGAAGAATTCATCAATTCGGTGAAATACTTAGGCCCGTCCTTCGGGGGTATCAACCTCGAAGACATCAAGGGGCCGGACTGCTTCGTCATCGAACAGAAGCTCCGCGAAATCATGCCGATCCCGGTGTTTCACGACGATCAGCACGGCACCGCCATCGTTTCCTCGGCCGGTGTGGTCAACGCGCTGCATCTGACGGGCCGCGAGTTGAAAACCACCAAGGTGGTGGTCAACGGCGCCGGTGCGGCCGGCATCGCCTGCCTCGAACTTCTGAAGAAGATGGGCCTGCCCGACGAAAACGCCATTCTCTGCGACACCAAGGGCGTGATCTACAAGGGCCGCACGTCTGGCATGAACAAGTGGAAGGAAAAGCATGCGGTCGAGACGTCCGCCCGCACGTTGGCCGATGCCCTGAAGGGCGCCGACCTCTTCTATGGGTTGTCGGCCAAGGGCGCGGTGACCCAGGAAATGGTCAAGACCATGGCGCCGAAGCCGATCATCTTCGCGATGGCCAACCCCGATCCGGAAATCACTCCGGAAGAAGCCAAAGCCGCCTGCCCCGACGCCATCGTCGCCACCGGGCGCAGCGACTATCCCAACCAAGTCAACAACGTGCTCGGCTTCCCCTATATCTTCCGCGGTGCGCTCGACGTGCGGGCAACCACCATCAACGAAGATATGAAAATTGCGGCGGTTTACGCCTTGGCCGAACTGGCTCGCGAAAAAGTGCCGGAAGAGGTGGAGCAAGCCTACGGCAAGAAACTATCCTATGGGCCCGAATACATCATTCCGGCGCCGTTCGATTCGCGCCTGATCATCCGCGTTTCTTCGGCAGTGGCCAAAGCCGCCATGGACTCCGGCGTAGCGCAAAAGCCGATCAAGGATTTCGACGCCTATCACGCCCAACTGGCGGCGCGTCTGAACGCGGTCAAATAAAGACTGACGGACAAACGATCCGGCGCGGCACCGGGCAAGCTTTTTTGTGAAACTGCCGCCGTTTTGGGGCATGATCCGACACATACGGGTCATGCCCCTTTTCTTTTCGGAATGCGCCACGGTGAGCTGCTTATGAACGATCCGGCCTTGAAGACTTTCGTCGATACGCTGTGGGACGCGGACGCGATCCCGACGTTGCAGGACTACATCCGCATTCCCAACATTTCGCAGATGTTCGATCCCGATTGGGCGGAGCACGGGCATATCGAGAAAGCGGTACGGCTGTTCGAAGCTTGGGCAAGGGAGAAGATCAAGGTTCTGCCGGGCGCGACGGTCGAGATCGTGCGCGAAAAGGACCGCACGCCGCTGCTGCTGATCGAGGTTCCCGGAACCGGCGCAGGCAATGTGCTGATGTACGGTCATCTCGACAAGCAGCCCGGCGTCACCGGCTGGTTCGACTGGACCGGGCCGTGGACCCCGGCGATCAAAGCCGACAAACTCTACGGCCGCGGCGGGGCCGACGACGGCTATGCCATGTTTGCATCGCTGATTTCGCTGCTCGCCCTCGCTTCGCAGCGTCTTCGCTACCCGCGTGCAACCATCGTTATCGAGGCGGGCGAAGAGAGCGGTTCGCCGGATCTCACCCATTACATCGACATTCTGGCCGATCGCATCAAGGTGCCGGACCTGATCGTGGCGCTCGATTCGGGCTGCGGCGATTACGACCGGTTGTGGCTGACCACCTCTTTACGCGGCATCGCGGCGGGGACGTTATGCGTCAAAGTTCTGACCGAAGGGCTTCATTCGGGCGATGCCGGCGGATTGGTGCCTTCGTCGTTCCGCATCCTGCGGCAACTTTTATCGCGGATCGAGGACGCGACCAGCGGCGCCATTCTGCTCGAAGGCTGCGCCGTTGAAATTCCGGCCGAGCGGCTGGAACAGGCGCGCGCCTGCGCCGAGATCATGGGCAATGAAATATCGAAAAAACTGCCGTTCGCCGGCAATACCCGGCCGATGGCGACATCGCCTGTGGAGCTGATCCTCAACCGCACGTGGCGCCCGCAGCTTGCGGTAATCGCCATCGACGGGTACCCTAAACCGGAGGCCGCCGGCAATGTGCTGTTGCCGGAAACCGTCGCCAAGCTCAGCTTGCGGCTGCCGCCTTCTTGCGATGCGGACAAGGCCGTGGCGGCGCTGAAAAATGCGCTGGAACGCGATTCGCCCTACGATGCCGTCGTAACCTTCGAAACCGAAGCCGGACAAGCGGGATGGAACGCCCCGTCGATGCCCGCGTGGCTTACCGAAACGCTGAATGGAGCTTCGCAAGCGTATTTCGGCCATCCGGTCGCCTATATGGGCGAAGGCGGCTCGATCCCTTTTATGGCGGAACTGGGTCGCAAATTTCCCGCCGCGCAGTTTCTAATCTCGGGCGTGCTCGGACCGAAGGCGAACGCCCACGGTCCCAACGAATTTCTGCATATACCGACGGCAAAAAAACTGACCGCCGCCGTGGCCGATGCGCTGACGGCATTGGCCGAGTCGAAATAGGGCTACCGTCCAGACAAAACAAAACCCCGCGGGGAAAAATCCCGCGGGGTTTCGTCAATCCGAAACGCCGTTTTTAGAACAGCTTGGAGAGGTTGTACGTCACAGTCGCCGTGACCGTCGGATCGCACGCACGATCGGTGCCCATCCAGAAGGTACGGCAATCCTTGGATTCGATGCTGTTGTCGACATAACGAAGATCGAACGCGAAGTTCTTATAGGTCGCCGTCGCACCGATATCCCAATGCGTATAATCCGAAGGAGCATGGCTGGCCCACTGGTTGCCGACCGTGGTGCTGAGGCTCAACCAGTCTTTCAGGGCATAGGAAATCGTGGCAGCGCCATACCAGCCAACGCCACCGTCCAGGCTCCACGTCGGCGAATAAGCACCCGTGATCGTCGCGGTGAACTTCCCGAAAGTGCGCGAAAGCTGCGAAATCAGCTCGACATAGCTGGCTTTGGCACCGCCATTGTCTTGATAATCGGGGTAGGAATAGTAGTAGAGCTCGACGTTGAGATCGGTGCCGTTCAAGTCGGTATGCTTACCGACATAAACATCGGTTTCGAACGAGGGATTGTTCTTCGAGTACGCATCCCAATTGGTCTTGGAAAGCCATGTGCCGGCATAAATGCCGTAATCCCCGGCCCAGTTGACCGACGCCTGCGGCGTGAATTCTTGGGAATTCTGGCTAATGCCGCGATAGCGGTAATCGCTGGTCGCGGCGACGTACGCCGAAAAGCCGTCTAAAAAAGTCTTTTCCTCGTCTGCGGATGCCGCAACCGCGGTAACCGCAACACCGGCAAGCAGCGCCGCGGCCAAGCCGAGTTTCAAGCCTTGAGATTTCATAGCGAGAGCCCTCTTTGATTATATATACGCAGCCGCCGCGATACCGACTAACTGCTTCACATTAATTGTAAGGATTCCGATCCCTTTGACGCAATCTCAGAATACTGTCCGGACGTTGATTTCACTTTGCTAAATTACAGTTTTCTATAGGTGTTGTTGCCGCGCAACAGATGGTTGCATAAGAATTGTGCATGTGGGCAGTCAATTAAGCGATACCTTAGTCGGCTACATTAGCTGCCTGTGACAATCGCGTGCTTGCCTTATTCGAGCACCTGCTTCATCAAAAATCGCTTTTTCATCCCTTGTCGGTGCCATGCGATCCGCTTATGGCTGGCCTGACGGCCGTAAGGAGCCTTTCATTCACGCCGGTTTCGCCCGGGCCGTCGGCTGGACCAAATTGTTCGGCAGAACGGGTCAGACCAACGGTCAAAAGGTTCAAAAAATGCGCATTATCCTGGTTCGTCATGGCCGTCCGGCTATCTCGACCGATCACCGTACCGGTCATCGCGGGTTTAGCGCCTATATCGACGCCTACGAGGCGGCCGGGCTCGACCCGACATGTGCCCCGCCCGAAGAGGTTCAAGATTTGGTCAAGGAGCTTGACCTAATTTACACCAGCGGCAAGCCCCGGTCGCAGGACAGTGCGCGGGCGCTGGCGCCCGACGCCGAGCTGATCGCCGATTCCTTGTTCGTCGAAGCGCCGCTGGCATCCCCCCGCATTCCTTTGTTGCGCATCAAAGTGCCGGCCTGGGCGGTGATGGCGCGTATTTTGTGGCATGCCGGCTACCACCCGGAAATCGAGAACTACCGGCGTACCAAGCAACGTGCCAAACGCGCCGCCGACATTCTGACCGAGCGGGCGCGGGAAGACGGCGTTGCCGCCCTGGTCGCCCACGGCTATTTCAATGCGATTCTCGGCCGCGAGCTTCGAAGGCGCGGCCTCCACCGGACCGGCGCACACCGGGTGCAGTACTGGAACGCAGTGATCTACGAAACGCCGTAAGCGACTGCCGAAGAATTCGAACCGTCGGAAATAGATCGTTCACCATTTCCGGTTAAGGTAAACGCTTGGTAAACGCCGGCTTGCGGGCGGCGTTGCGTATTAGGAGATCGAGCAATGCCTTCCACCAAACCGGTTCATCTGTTCGTCGCCACGCCCTGCTACGGCGGCCAAGTCTACCAGCGCTACATGCAGTGCGTCTGCCTGTTGATGCAGTACGGCGCCGCCCACAATATCCGGGTGGCGGTCGAACTTCTGGGCCGAGAATCCCTCATCACCCGCGGGCGCAACATGCTGGTATCCAAATTCATGGATTCGCAAGCGACCCACCTGTTCTTCATCGACGCCGACACCGGCTTCGAAATCAAGCAGGTGTTGAGAATGCTGGAATTCGACCGCGACGTCGTCGCCGGCATGTATCCTTTGAAGATCATCGACTGGGACGAAGCGGCGCTGAAACGCGCGCACGCGGGCGAGCCGCTCGATTACGCGGCGATTCGCTTCGTCGGCACGCCGGCGGAGCCGTTGGTGCGGGAAGGCGATTTTGTCGAGGGAACCTATGCCGGTACCGGCTTCATGCTGATCAAGCGCGAGGTCATCGCCCGCATGTTCGAGGCCTATCCCGAACTCAAATACCGCAGCGCCCACAACAGCAACGATGCCTATTTAAGCCCCAACCAATATGCGCTCTTCGATACCGCCATCGATCCGGAAACCAAGGAATATTTGAGCGAGGACTATGCCTTCTGCCAGCGCTGGCGCAAACTCGGCGGCAAGATTTGGCTCGATCTCGACAGCCGGCTGGTGCATATCGGCAGCAACGAATTCTACGCCTGTCCCAAGCCGCGCTATCCGGCACAGGAGGCGGGCAATCTGCGCGTCGTGGGATAGCCGGCTCCGCAATTATACATTTCGTAAAAACCGTCCGCGCGAAAAAGCGCCCCATTAACAGTCGGGCGGTTTTCGGGTATGGAGCGCGGCAAGATAAAACATATCGGTCGGCCGCCGATCGCCGCGGGCTATTGTGCCGACGTATTGCCGGTGCGGCCGGAACCCGCGAAAGATCGGCTCCGCTCGGCCGCATACCGGACGTGGTTTTTGCATGAACGATTTGAACGATTTGCGCGAGCCGATGATCGCGATCTGCCGGCGGATGAACGCCGCCGGGCTAAATGTCGGATCCGCCGGCAATCTCTCGGTGCGGATCGACCAGGGGTTTCTCGTCACCCCCTCCGGCATTTCCTACGAAACCATGACGCCCGATCACATCGTGACGATGGATTTTTCCGGCCGTTATTACGGAAATTACCTGCCGACGTCGGAGTGGCGTTTCCATCACGCCATCCTGGCGGCGCGAACCGACATTAACGTGGTGCTGCACAGTCACGCCCTGTATTGCTCGATTCTGGCCTGCTGCCGGCTCGACATCCCGCCGATCCAC
>WSSedL1CaDRAFT_10002126_pt1 | contig 10419 bp, 8 predicted proteins | sample WetSurSL1Cattail_FD_9464 | JGI IMG/M metagenome (IMG submission 9464)
CATGTAACTCTTGGTATGCCCCGCGTGGCGGCGGTCATCAAGCGGACCACGGGCGTTCACTATCATCCTGGCCATGTATGGAAGATCCTTGCGGCCATGGAGTGTAGCCTGCAACGACCGGCCAAGTGGGCATGGGAACGCAATGAAGAAGGACCTCGCAAGTGGATGACGAAGCGCTGGCCTTCTCAAAGGTCAGGAATTGGCCAACCGCAGTGTCGCTGGACTTGGCGAGACCGAAGACGGCGTGCGCTGCGCATGGATCGCGTGCGCCAATCCAAGCTGCCATTTTCCTTCCACACAGATGCGCCGGGCATTGCCCATGGTTCTGACTGGTGATTAGATTCACTGGCTTGTTGTCCTCTGCAGGAACATGAATCCAGCGAAACCAGATTGTGGTAAGAATCATGCACGCGCACGCACACACATGCGGCGGTGTGCCACTGCGCGGGAAGATTCGAACGTTTCCGTGGCGGCACATTAACGATAGTCTACGAATTGCACTAATGATTTTATGCGTATATTTGCGAAAATTAGATTTTTGCATGGGAATGACTGGCCAATCATTTCACCACGCAGTACCCTGAATGTCATGAACGATATCTATCTGACACCGCGCGAGGCAGCTTCGGAACTGGGAGTAAGTTATCCCACCATCAAACAATGGATTTTGAAAGGACGCATCGCGACGCAGAAGACGCCAGGCGGCCATCACCGCATTGCTCGCAGCGTTCTGGAGCATCTTCTGCCAGCGGCAAAATTGAAGACAAAGGGACCGACGCGTGACCGTTTCCGCATGGTGAGTGGCCGGAATCAAATCGAGGGAACGATTGTTGAGGTCAAGATCAGCGGACTGTTGGCCAAGGTGGTCCTCTCAATAGGTGAGCAAAGAATTACCTCGATCATTACTGCCGATGCCGCCCATGAGATGCAGTTGCGTGTTGGACAAAAGGCTGCAGCAATCATGAAGTCCACCTCTGTCATGATTGAGCGCATTTAGAGGATTTTTCATTCTGTGCCGCTCTTTGTTGCCCGCACGTCGGATTTATCGAAAGAAAAATCGCATGGCATCCTGCTTGCGCCGGATGGCAATTGGAGAGCTTCTCTAATTGACCAATGTATCCTGGCCGCGAGTTCCTCCAGAGGGATCAAGTTCCTCAGGAGAAGAAGTCTTTTCTGGAGCACGCATCATCTCTTCAACAAGCAAAACGGCTTCAGCAATTGCGCGTATGGGCTTGCGCAGCCTGCGGCTTTCTTCACGCAACTTCTGGTACGCACTCTTTTCTGACATGTTGTAGCGTTCCTGGAGTACGGCTTTGGCTCTTTCCATTAATTTGCGTACTTCCAGTTGTTCGCGAATTTCGCGGCTTTCCTTTTGCAGCTTTTCGTGCTCGTCGTGAAGCTGTGCAAAGGCGATGGCGCAACCAATCTGCTCGCCGAGAAAGGTCAGCACTGCGATCTCTTCTGCCGTGTGCTCATGCGGCATTTTATGGTGGACGTTGATGACGCCAGAGACCTTGCCTGCATTGATCAGCGGCACAGAGAGAAAGGCCTCAAAGGTGTCTTCGATCAGTGCGGAGATGGTTTTGAATCGACTGTCGGCATAGGCGCAGCGCGATAGGGCCACGATCGATCGATTCTGCACTACCCATCCTGTAATGCCTTCCCCGATCTGCATGCGCACATGGCCAATCTCCGGTGCATGAGAAAGTTGAGAGGCGCGCAAAACAATTTCATTGGTGCTGTAATCGGGCAGGTAAATCAGGCAAGCATCACACTGTATAAAATCGTCTATCAGGGTGATGAGCTCGGCCAGCATGTCATCGATGGGCATGCTGGAGCTTACAACCTGACTGGCACGATGGAAGATCTGATAACACTCCGAATTTATTGATTCGCCCATAACTTGCTTCTCCCAGAGGTATGTAGTTCTCATCTCTGCGGTTAGACCGCGCGACGCATCAAACGTATAAAAGCGTATGCCTGCATGCAGATAGGGAATGTTGCATGAAATTGAGAACAATCTAGCACAGAGTGCACACGAGGATGCGAAGGAGAAGGAAATATTCTGCTCTTATCTGACATGCAAGCAATCTTCGTATGCGCCTGTAGTTTGACTGGTGGCGATGTCGGTTCTTGCTATAAGCGTTCTACTCTTCCGAAAATATTTTCATCTTTATACCGTCTTCATTGACATGCATATTGTCCGATGCCATGCTATGAACCTAGAAGGGGATATTCGTTTCGTTCCCTGCGGATTGCCCACGCTTGCCAATCCGCTCCAAGCCCGGCCGTGCACTGCTGCGACGGGATTTCATGCGCCAGGATCGCGCATCTCTCTCTGCACAACTTCATCGAACATGCCAAGCTTTGTGCCCTTTCGTGGGACGCAAACCACTTGAGCCCAGTGTTTACGCACATATCCTGCCTATCTGCAGCGCGCGCCCTGCCGCTCTGCCAGAGGCAGTGTCTTCCAAAAAAATCGACTACAGAGGAGCTTGAGCCATGAGAAAGATTGCTATTTACGGAAAAGGCGGCATCGGGAAGTCCACAACCACGCAGAACACTGTGGCGGCACTGGCCGAGATGGGAAAGAAGGTCATGGTCGTCGGATGCGATCCGAAGGCGGATTCGACGCGGCTTTTGCTCGGAGGCCTTGCGCAGAAGACGGTGCTCGATACATTGCGCGAAGAGGGCGACGAGGTGGATCTTGAAGACATCCGCCGTATTGGATACGGCCAGACCTACTGTACCGAATCGGGTGGCCCTGAGCCCGGCGTGGGCTGCGCCGGTCGTGGCATCATCACCTCAATCAACCTGCTGGAACAGTTGGGCGCATACGACGAAGCCATGAACCTGGACTACGTTTTTTATGACGTGCTTGGTGACGTTGTTTGCGGTGGTTTCGCCATGCCGATCCGTGAAGGCAAGGCGCAGGAAATCTATATCGTAACCTCTGGCGAGATGATGGCCATGTATGCGGCCAACAACATCTGCAAGGGCATCGTGAAATTCGCCGAGGCCGGCGGCGTTCGCCTGGGCGGGTTGATCTGCAACAGCCGCAAGGTGGACAACGAACTGGAGATGATCTCCGAGTTGGCGCGTCAGCTTGGCACGCAGGTAATCCACTTTGTGCCGCGCAACAACGACGTGCAACGCGCCGAGATCAATCGCAAGACCGTGATTGAATGGAACCCGGAGTGCGATCAGGCCGACGAGTATCGCCACCTTGCCTCCGCCATTCATAACAACAAGAATTTTGTGATTCCGACGCCCCTTGAAATGTCGGCCCTCGAAAAGTTGCTGATTGACTTCGGTCTCGGCGGCGATGGCGAAGTTGCCTCCGTTGCCACAACCGCGGCGTAAGCTGCTGAAGTTTGACATGCGAGAGTTTGGCTCTGGTGTCGTGCTGCTCATGGGGAGGAAGGACCCCATAGTACAAGTCAGAGCCAAAACAACTCACAGAATTGGACCGGAGATGACCTGTCCCTCGAGGTGAACCATGAGTAATGAGATTCCAGAGATTGTCAGCGAACTTACGCAAGTTTATCCCAAAAAGGTTGCGCAGCGGCGCGCCGAACAGATTGTCGTCAATCAGCTCGGAGAAGATGGATCGGTCCCGGCGATCAAGGCCAATGTGCGCACACTACCGGGCATTATTACGCAGCGCGGGTGCACGTATGCCGGATGCAAAGGCGTGGTCATCGGCCCCAGTCGCGATATTTTGAGCATCACACATGGGCCCATCGGCTGCGGATTCTATAGCTGGCTCACGCGTCGCAACCAGACGCGTCCACCCACCGATGCCGATCCGAACTTTATCAACTATTGCCTGTCTACCGACATGCAGGAAGAGCAGATTGTCTTCGGCGGCGAGAAGAAGTTGAAGGCCGCCATCCGCGAGGCCTTTCAACTCTTCCAGCCCAAAGCCATTGCCATCTTTTCCACCTGCCCGGTGGGTCTGATCGGCGATGACGTGCATTCGGTAGCGCGTGAGATGAAAGAAGAACTTGGCATCAATGTCTTCGGATTCAGTTGCGAAGGCTATCGCGGCGTCAGTCAGTCGGCCGGTCATCACATTGCCAACAATGCGCTGTTCAAGAACGTGATCGGTCTTGACGACTCCGAACCCGAGGGCCAGTTCAAGGTCAATCTGCTTGGAGAATATAACATCGGCGGCGATGCTTTCGTCATCGAAGACCTGTTCCGTCGTTGCGGCATCACTCTCATTTCCACCTTCAGCGGAAACTCCGACTACAAGGGCATGTGCAACTCACACATGGCCGATTTGAATCTGGTCATGTGCCATCGCTCCATCAATTATGTGGCGGAGATGATGGAAACCAAATTCGGCATTCCGTGGATCAAGGTCAGCTTCATTGGTGCAGCGGGATCGGCGAAGGCTCTGCGCAAGATCGGCGAATACTTTGACGATCAGGCGCTCAAGGACCGTATTGAGGTGGTGATCGCCGAAGAGATGGCCCGCGTCGAAAAGGTGCAGCAGGATGTGCGTGAACGCTGCGAGGGCAAGACAACCATGTTGTTCGTCGGCGGATCGCGCGCGCATCACTATCAGGAACTCTTCAAGGAAATCGGCATGAAGGTATTGGCTGCCGGATACGAGTTTGGCCATCGTGACGATTACGAAGGCCGTCGCGTACTTTCGACGATCAAGATCGATGCCGATAGCCGTAATATCGAGCAGCTTACGATCGAACCTGATCTCAAGCGGTATCGCGCGCGCAAAAGCCCCGAAGAGTTGGCAAAGCTGGCTGCCGATTTTGAAATGGAATTGCGCGATTATGTCGGCATGATGCCAGAGATGGAAAACGGCGGACTGGTCATCGATGACATCAACGAGCATGAAACCGAAATGCTTCTCGATAAATACAAGCCCGATATCTTCTGCGCCGGCATCAAGGAAAAGTTTGCCGTACAAAAGCGCGGCATTCCCTGCAAGCAACTGCACAGTTACGATTACGGCGGCCCGTACGCGGGTTTCCAGGGCGCGATCAACTTCTATCAGGACATCGACAAGATGCTGCGCGTCAAGGCCTGGTCCTACATCTGCGCTCCCTGGCAGGAAAACGCGTCGAACCTGAAGACCGCTGCCGCTGACTAACTGAATCTGCGAGTTGATCGCACCACGGCCCCCTGCGTTGCGCAGGGGAAGAGGAGACTTTTATGCTTTTACGGCATACACCCCCGGAAGTGTTGGAACGCACTTCGCTCACTGTGAATCCGGCCAAGACCTGTCAGCCGGTCGGTGCCATGTACGCGGCGCTGGGTATTCATAACTGCCTGCCGCACAGCCATGGATCGCAGGGCTGCTGCGCCTATCATCGCAGCGCGTTGACGCGCCACTACAAAGAGCCGGTGATGGCGGCAACCAGTTCATTCACTGAAGGCACCTCGGTCTTCGGCGGACAGGCCAATCTGCTGCAGGCTCTGCAGACGATCTTTGCCACTTATAATCCCGAGATCGTCGCCGTGCACACAACCTGCTTGTCCGAGACCATCGGCGATGACCTCGGTCAGATCATCGCCAAGGCGCGCACCGACGGAAAGATTCCCGAAGGCAAACATGTCTTTCATGCCAGTACGCCAAGTTATGTCGGCTCGCATGTCACAGGCTTTTCCAACATGGTCAAGGCCATGACCAACTACTTTGCCGAAAGCACGCAGGAGACCAAGTCGCAGATCAACATTCTGCCTGGCTGGGTTGAGCCCTCTGACATGCGCGAACTCAAGTCCCTGGCCGCAACGCTCGGCGTCAAGGTCGTGCTCTATCCGGACACGACCAACGTGCTCGATCAGCCGCTGACCGGCGTGCATGACTTTTATCCCAAGGGAGGTGCGACGGTCGAAGATCTTCGCTCGGCGGGTGACAGCATCGCGACCATTGCACTTGGGCCGAGCACCTCAACGGATGCGGCGGGCGAGCTCAAGAGCAAATGCAATGTGCCTGCCTCGGTGCTGGAGTTGCCCATCGGCCTGCAGGCCACTGACCGATTCATTGACACGCTGCGCACTATCGCCGATGTGAAGGTTCCGGAAAGCATCAACGACGAGCGTGGACGGCTGCTGGACATGATGGCCGACATGAATCAGTATGTCAGCGGCAAGCGCGTGGCGCTCTACGGCGATCCCGATCAGCTGGTTTCGCTCTCAGAATTTCTCGTCTGCCTGGGCATGAAGCCGAGCTATGTCGTGACTGGTACACCGGCGCAGGACTTTGAAACCCGCATGAAGACGGCGCTCGGTGACGAGTTCTGCGGTGCAAAAATCAAGCGCGGACAGGGTGCAGACATGTACATCATGCATCAGTGGATCAAAAATGATTCCGTTGATCTTCTGATCGGAAACACCTACGGCAAATACATTGCGCGCGATGAAAATATCCCTTTCGTGCGTCACGGTTTTCCGATTCTTGATCGGGTGGGACACTCGTATTTCCCCACGGTGGGCTATGCCGGTGCCATACGGCTGCTCGAAAAAATTCTCGGCGTAATCATGGACAAGCAGGATCGCGATGCGCCGGAAGAACGTTTCGAACTGACCATGTAGTGCTTTGCGGAGATGGCATATGGAACAGGCCCTGCAGGAAAGACAGAGACAGATTTACCGCAAAGGCGAGCAGCCCTTTCAGTTGGACTGCGACAAGCAGAGTGCTTCAGGCTCTGTGAGTCAGAGGGCCTGTGTGTTTTGTGGGTCGCGCGTGGTGCTCTATCCCATCGCCGACGCGATCCACATCGTGCACGGTCCTATTGGATGCGCAGCCTATACGTGGGACATTCGAGGCTCTCTTTCCTCGGGGCCTGAACTACACCGTCTCAGCTTCTCCACCGATCTGCGTGAAATGGATGTCGTGATGGGCGGCGAAAAGAAACTCTATGCCGCCCTGATCGAACTGATCGAAAATTACAAACCCAATGCCGCCTTCGTGTATGCCACCTGCATCGTCGGCATCATCGGCGACGATGTGGACGCCATCTGCAAGCGTGTCAACCAGGAAAAGGGAATTCCGGTTCTGCCCGTGCATTCCGAGGGCTTCAAGGGAACCAAAAAGGACGGCTACACAGCGGCCTGCGATGCCATGTTCCAGCTAGTGGGCACCGCACCGGTGGATGATGTGCCACCGATCAGCATCAATATTCTGGGCGATTTCAACCTGGCCGGAGAGATCTGGATCATCCGCGAATACTTTGAAAAGATGGGCGTGCATGTGGTCTCGACGATCACCGGTGATGCGCGTGTGCGTGATATTCAGCGCTCGCACGGTGCCGCGCTGAACCTGGTTCAGTGTTCGGGCTCAATGAGTCATTTGGCCAAGAGCATGAAGGAACGCTGGGGCATTCCCCTCAAGCGCGTCTCTTATTTCGGCATCGAAGATATGGCGCAGGCGCTCTATGACACGGCCGAATTCTTTCAGGATGCCGCCGTCAAGGAACGTACGGCGGCCTTGGTGCATCAGGAGCTTTCAGGCCTCCTTCCCCAGTTAGACAAATATAAAAATGATCTTCGAGGAAAGAGTGCCGCGATTTATGTCGGCGGTGCCTTCAAGGCATTTTCTCTAGTGCGCGCACTGCGTTCGCTGGGCATGACGACCGCGCTCGTCGGTTCGCAGACCGGCAACCGCGACGACTACGAGCAGTTGCGCGAGATCTGCGACGAGGGCACGATCATCGTCGACGACTCGAATCCGCTTGAGCTGGCCAGCTTTCTCGAAGAAAAGAATGTCGACCTGTTCATTGGAGGAGTCAAGGAGCGGCCCATCGCCTACAAACTCGGTGTTGGCTTCTGCGATCACAACCACGAACGCAAGGAGGCACTGGCCGGCTTCAAGGGCATGCTTAACTTTGCGCGCGAGGTGCACGGCACAGTCATGAGCCCGGTCTGGAAACTGACGCCGCGCCAGAGCCGGCAGAAGGCAAAGGAGTGCGCTGCATGAGCACATTTCCGATTCTGCAAAAGAAGATGCCCCCGGCGAACTTCGTCGCCACGCGCAATGCCTGCAAGCTCTGTACGCCGCTCGGTGCTGTGCTGGCCTTTCGCGGGGTCGAGGGTGCATTGCCTTTTCTGCATGGTTCGCAGGGCTGTGCCACCTACATGCGGCGCTATATCATCAGTCACTTTCGCGAACCGATGGACATTGCCGCCTCGAATATCTCCGAGGCCAGCACGGTTTTCGGTGGCATCGAGACCTTTCGCCAGGGCATTCACAACGTGCAGTCGCAGTATCATCCGGCATTGATCGGCATTGCAACAACCTGCCTGACGGAGACCATCGGCGAAGACATGAACCTGCTTCTGAATCGGCTGCAGCAGGGGGATAACGCAGATGTGTTGCCGATTCTCGTTCCCGTCTCAACACCGAGTTATAGCGGATCACACATTGATGGTTTTCATGGCGCGGTGCTGTCGCTGGTCACTTCTCTGTCCGAGGACGATGGACGCACACGCACGCAGGTGAATCTTTTTCCCGGCATGGTCTCGCCTGCCGACCTGCGCTACCTCAAAGAGATCATGGAGGACTTCGGTCTTCCCATCGCGCTGCTTCCCGATTATTCCGAAACGCTCGACGGACCGAGTCTTACGGAGTATCGCAAGATTCCGGCCGGAGGCACGCCCATCGCATCGATTCGCGCGACCGGATCGGCCCGCTGTTCCATCGAGTTCGGTCATACGCTGCGCTTGGAAAAAACTGCAGCCGCATATCTTGAGAAGACGTGGAGGGTGCCCGCGCATCGGCTGGGAATGCCGATAGGCGCTCACGAGACCGATGCCTTCTTCGCAGAGTTGGAACAGATCGCTGGCTGCGAAACACCGCAAAAACACGCCCTCGAACGCGGCCGCCTCATCGATGCCTACGTCGATGGACACAAGTATGTTTTCGGCAAGCGCGCCATCGTCTACGGTGAAGAAGATTTTGTGATCGGCATGGTGGCTTTTCTCGCAGAGATTGGTGTGATACCCGTGCTTGCTGCCTCGGGGGGTGAAAGCGGCCACTTTGCAGAGGCCATCGCCGAGGTCGCTCCCGATCTTTTCGGCCAGATTACCGTGCATGAGGGCATGGATTTTTTATCGATGGAAGAGGCGGCGCGGAATCTCAAGGCAGACTTTGTTCTTGGCAACAGCAAAGGATACACGCTCTCGCGCCATCTGCAACTGCCGTTGGTGCGTGTCGGATTTCCGATTCATGATCGCTTTGGTGGCCATCGCACGTTGCACCTCGGCTATCGCGGCGCTCAGATGCTCTTTGATCACATCGTCAATACTCTGCTAGAGAAAAAGCAGGATGATTCGTCCATTGGATACAGCTACCTATAGGAGAAGAGAATGAGCCTTGATTACTCGCAACACCCTTGTTTCAATGCCGAAAGTCGTCATCGCACCGGGCGCATTCATCTCCCCATTGCGCCGAAGTGTAACATTCAGTGTAACTATTGCAATCGCAAGTATGACTGCGCCAACGAGAGCCGACCAGGCGTGACGACGGCCGTTCTTTCGCCCATGCAGGCTCTGCGTTATCTCGATTTGGTGCTTGAGAAAAATCAGACGCTGCGCGTGGTTGGCATTGCCGGCCCCGGCGATCCCTTTGCGCAACCTGACAAGACGCTGGAGACCTTTGAGCTTGTGCGCGAAAAGTACCCAGACATGCTGCTGTGTGTCGCCACCAACGGCCTGAACCTTGCGCCGCACATCGATAAACTCGCCGAGTTACAGGTTAGCCACGTCACGCTCACCATCAACGCCGTTTCGCCCGAGATTGGTGCTGACGTCTATGCCTGGGTGCGTGATGGAAAGAAGATCTACCGCGGCATTCCCGCGGCAAAGCTTTTGTATGAACGTCAGCTTGAGGCCATCAAGGAACTCAAGAAGACCTCGGTCGTCGTCAAGGTCAATACCATCATCGTGCCTGGGGTCAATGATTTTCATATCCCAGAGGTCGCCGAAGAGATGCGTGAGCTGGGCGTGGACATCATGAACTGCATTCCGCTCTACGCCGTTCCCGGTACGCCGTTTGAGACCGTCGAGCCGCCCACGGCAGAAGATACGCGCCGTCTGCGCAGCGAAGTTGCAGAGTATCTGCCTCAGATGAGCCACTGCACGCGTTGCCGCGCCGATGCGGTCGGCATGTTGGGCCAGGAGGCTTCGCAGGAGATTGTCGAGATTCTTCGCAACTGCTCCGAGAATATTCCTGAAGCAACCAAGGAAACGCCCTATGTCGCCGTGGCCAGCATGGAAGGCTTGCTCGTCAATCAACATTTGGGTGAGGCAACTTCGCTGTGGATCTACGACCTGACCATGGGCTATCCCACTCTGATCGAGCAGCGCAAAACGCCCGAACCGGGTAGCGGCGATGCGCGCTGGAAGCAGTTGGCCGCGACTCTGCACGATTGCCACTCTCTGTTTGTCAGC
>WSSedL1CaDRAFT_10002129_pt1 | contig 10410 bp, 8 predicted proteins | sample WetSurSL1Cattail_FD_9464 | JGI IMG/M metagenome (IMG submission 9464)
ATGGCGATTTCAACTGCAATATTCATCTTATTCTTTAATGCCGTGACAATAGCGGTACTGTGCTCTGCAGCATTTCCGATGATAGGGATGAGAATAATACCGACAAAGAATTTACTGATACCGATATGTTCCGTCATAGGTTCAACAGAACTGACCAGCAACTCGCTTTCCAAAGCAATAAACAGTGTTGCCGTGAGGAGGACTGAAATGGATTTCTTCATACTCCATTTGGCTTCTATCGCTTCATCGTGTTCTGTCCCGAAAAGGTCTTTATGTGTGTAGAAAGAGAAGTATAAACTCAAAATGTAGATCAATATGAAGAGGCATGCAATACCTATGTTTAAATACTCATATCTGGCCTGAACCAATAGGGAGGGTTTCACAGCATGGGTAAAGACAGCAGGAATGCACAAGCCGATCACTGCAAACAGCAGCATGCTGGAAGAAAGTTCTACTGTATTCCGATTGAATTTCTGGCACTTGAATTTCAGTCCCCCCAAAAACATACTTGCGCCCAATACCAGCAGGACATTGCCGATAACCGAACCGGCGATGGAAGCTTTCACTACATCAACCAACCCATCCTTCAATGCAAAAATAGCGATGATCAATTCCGTCGCATTCCCGAAAGTGGCATTCAGGAATCCGCCTATCTTTGGTCCTGTAAAGATTGAGATTTCTTCGGTAGCCATTCCCAGTATTCCGGCAAGGGGGATAATTGCCAAAGCAGAAGCAAAAAAGATCCATACTGCATCGAATTTCAATATACGGAACAGGATACTTACGGGAATAAAAATCAACAGATATTTAAAATATTTCATTATGCTGTATAACTCCTTTATGTAGGGTGTCCTTGCAGCTTGTATTATATCATTTCCATTCATGTCAATCAATTTCCAATGATACCGATGTGCTGACCACGACCAGTAATAACTATTCTCCGCTATAGGTATGACAATGTTTGAGAATAAAGAAGAATTTATTTGCAAGACTAGATAATGGGTGAAATATATTGTACAAAAGGCCTAAGAAAATGTATGAAATACCACAATTGAAGAAAAAAAACGGGAAAAAGGATACTGAAGCACATACGGACAAAACAGATAAGTCAGATAAAACAGGCAAAACAAACAAAACGGATGACAAAATACCGAAGTTTGTTCAAGATGTCAGAGAAAGATTGCTCGAGGTGTTTTCCGAATGCAGTGACTTTGTTCTGCGGGACATTGCCTATGGGGATAGCCGGATTAGCATTCTTATTGGCTATATCGACGGGCTGATAGACAAACAAATACTGAACCAGCATACTATAGAGCCTCTGACCACTGCAATAATGGAAGGAAATGATTTCCATGTCCAATCCATCATCGGAATCATTAAAGACAGGATTGTGAATAACAGCGAACTATCTGAAACCGACAGCTTTAAAAATGTTATACAATCTTTGCTCTCAGGGTATGCCGTTTTGTTTGTCGATGATGAAAGTACAGCTTTGAAGATTGGATTAAAATCTGCAAAAGGAAGAGCGGTTGGCGAAACGGATTCAGAAAGAAGTCTGCGTGGACCAAGAGAAGGATTCGTGGAAAACCTCCAGGTGAATATTACTCTTCTAAGGCAGACAATTAAAAATCCGAATCTGAAGATTGAGAATATGATTTTGGGTGAACAAACACATACTGATATTTCCTTATGCTACATAAAGAATATTGCGAATGACAAGATTGTAAAAGAAGTTAAAGCGAGACTTGCTAAAATTAAAATTGATGCAATTATGGAATCAGGGTATATCGAACAATTTATCGAAGATAATGCCATACGCTTTTTCCCAATGGTGGGAAACAGTGAGAAACCCGATAAAGTGGCTGCAAAGCTGCTGGAAGGCAGGGTTGCCATACTCTGCGACGGTACTCCTTTCGTATTGACAGTTCCTTTTTTATTCATTGAGAATTTTCAGGTTGCTGAGGATTATTATGGCAATCCGATTTACAGCTCGATTTTACGGATTTTCAGGTTGGCTTCATTACTGATAACGACCTGCCTTCCTGCACTGTATGTGGCACTGGCGGCCTTCCACCAGACGGTGATACCGTTTAAATTATTATTGACAATGGCAGCCTCGCGGGAAGGGATACCTTTTACCCCATATGTAGAAGCCCTGCTGATGAACTTTTGTTTTGACCTGCTCCGTGAAGCCGGAATCAGGATGCCGAAAGCCATTGGAGATGCCGTGAGTATTGTGGGTGCTATTGTTCTTGGACAGGCAGCTGTTGAAGCAGGCATTGCGTCTGCGCCGATGGTGATTGTCACCTCTCTGACCGCGATATGCAGTTTTATTGTACCGTCTTTAGCGCAAGTATCCATGATCATGCGGTACATTTTTCTAACTGTTGCCAACCTGTTTGGGTTGTTCGGAATCGCAATTGTTTTTGTTATGATGTTTTCCTACTTATGTACAAAGAGGTCTTTTGGCGTACCTTATTTGTCGCCATTTGCCCCTTTAAATACGCAGGACTTGAAGGATACCTTTATTGTTGTACCTGTCTGGGCTATGTTCACAAGACCAAAATCACTGGCGTGGAGTCAAAGTGACATTGAGGCAAGTAGAGTTACAAAACGCACCTCGGAGGGTGAGGGAAATGAAAATAAGAAGGAGAAGGACAGAAAAAAGTATTAAGGTTTTTATTCTATTATTGTTCGCCTTCATACAGCTGCTGCAAACCGGCTGCTGGAATAACAGGGATCTGGCGCAATTATCTATTGCAACGGGTATTGGAATCGATAAAGCCGGGGAAGGCAGGATACTTCTCACAATCCAGATCGTTAAGCCTTCTTCTGTTATGAAAAAAGGGAAGAACGGTGGATCAGGAGAAGAGAAAGCAGTTTCCAATGTCACTCAGGAGGGGGATACTGTTTTTGAAGCTTTACGTGATATATTAAAAAAAGTCAATCATAAGATTTTTTTAAGTACAGTACAAATCATTATTGTTGGCGAAGATCTGGCAAGAGATGGCATATCGGACATCCTTGACTTCTTTGAGAGGGATCATGAAATACAATTTAAAACAAATATTGCTATTGCAAAAGGAATAACTGCAGGAGAGTTACTTGAAATGAAGAGTGAAACCTCTGACATTCCGGCGCGCTATATCGCTGAAACACTTAAAAACGGTGATGGGCGTGCTAAAACAATAAAGACCATGCTGATAGATCTATCAAAGATCATAGAGATGTCAGGCAAACAGATTGTAATAGGAGCTGTTAGCAAAAATGAAAGCAAAACGGTTGATGCAGAAGGAGTTGCGGTTATTTTTGCGGATAAGCTTGTCGGATGGTTGAGCCCGGAAGAAACCAGAGGTTATCTGTTTGCTGCCGGAAAGGTGAAAAGCACCATTATTGTTATTCAGAACCCATCTTTTCCACAGAAGAAGGTGTCTGTTGAAATTATTCGTTCAAGCAGTAAATTGGGTATCAATTGGGAAAATGGCAGACCGGTTTTTACGATAAAAATTAAGGCGGAAGGCAATTTGGCAGATCAGCAGGATGGGGGTGATCTTACTGCAAAAGAACCATTGGATCAATGTGAACAGCTATTACGACAAGAAATCATGAAGGAAGTAAAAGAGATGCTGAAAATATCTCAAGAGCAGTATGAAAGTGACATTCTTGGTTTTGGAGAAATTATTCACAAGTACCATTTGAAGTACTGGAGAGGTGCAGAGTTGAACTGGAAGGAGACTTACAGCCAGACTCCAGTAAAAATAGACATTGAAGCTAAAATCAGAAGGTCAGGTTTGATTACCCGTCCTGCCGAACCGAAATAGGAGATGATAAAATACCTGCAATAATTGCGATATCTTTACTCCTTGTATTACTGGATGTAAAGCAGATGAAAGCTTCCAAAACAAAAGGACGTCTATTGTCGGTTTATCTGGCGATACTGGTCATTAATCTTGTAATAAGCTTTTTATTGATAACCGGGGAAAGACCTGCCAGTCCTGCGGAAATTATAGAAGCATTCTTTCAATGGATGGGAGTGAATATAAACGGAGGGAAATGATAAGGTCAGGATTTCCAGAATACAGCTTGTCATGCTTATGATAGGCTTTATGTTCGTAAGCAGATCTTTACACAGCCTTGCCGTCGGTGCGAAGAAGGATGCATGGATGGTATTGATACTGTCATGGGTAGGGGGTATTGTATTAATCACCATGTATACGGAAATTGCAAGGAGAAATGCCGGAAAGTCTCTAGTCGGAATCCTGACAGAAAATTTTGGGAAAGTTTTAGGAGCAATCACAGCACTTATGTATTGCTGGTATTTCACTTTCATGACTTCACTCATTTTTTTGAATTTTGGACAATTCATGGTTATCACAGTTTTCCCGGAAACTCCACTGAGTATAATATTGGCCTTATTCGCTCTTGCAGTTGTATACCCTGTCAGATGCGGAATTGAGGTGGTAGGAAGGTTATCTGAGCTTCTTGTCCCAATAATGGTATTTCCAATATTAATGCTGAGCCTTGGTTTGATTACCTCCCATGATTTTACCGCTTTTTTGCCGATGCTTGAGAACGGAATTGCACCGTTAGTTAAATCAGCATTTTCAGTAACCGCTTTTCCTTATGGAGAAACCGTAATTTTTCTGATGATATTTCTATATGTAAACAAAAAGGAAAATATAAGGAAGGACTGCTACCTGGCATTTGGCATTACCGGATTTTTATTTTTATTTGCTTCCTTTCGCGACCTGTTTATACTCGGCTCTGATTTGCTTGGCAGGTCTGTTTATTCTCCAAACATATCTGCTAAACTGATACCGGGCATAAGCATCGAACCGCTCATTGTTGTTAATTTACTGATAGGCGCTATAAAAATCTGCATTGCAATTTTTGCCTCCTCAGAAATAATCCTGCAATTATTGAAAATTGACAAGAAAAAGCCGATCATCATGATCATCACAGAACTCAGTATTGTCATGTCCATGTGGTTGTTTACAAATTACTTTGAGTATGTCCGTTGGGTTGAGAATATATGGCCATTGGTATGCGTCCCGTTTGAAATCATCATACCTGTCATGCTGTTGATCATTTCAATTGTAAAACAAAACAAAAAAGATCTAAAAGCTTCCTGAATCTTGTTGTTAACTGGCGGATACTTATAAGAATGGAATAATGTACAAATTGACGTTACCATTACCTCATGTTATCATAACGTGACATAATAATGCACAAAGTAATACATTATGTTAACCGGAGGTGGTCTATGAAAAAGTTTATTTTTCTATTGTTAATGGTTTTGACGATGGTAAGTTCCATTGTTGCAGGAACACTTGCAATGTATACGACCTCAATTGACAATTTGGCGCAGGGTAGTGTTGCAGCCAAGGAGTTTGTTTTTACCGGGGATGGCACAGACAGTTTTCAGCAGGGAATTAAGATAGCCCCCACCGAGACAGTCACGTGGCAATTCAAGGTCAAAAACTTTGAGAATAGTGTTGTAACAGAGACCGATTTATACTACAAGCTTACGTTTAATGTACTTGCATCGGCAGGTAAACAAGCAATAGCACCTTTAACTGTCACTGTTAAGGATATGAATGGCAACGAGCTTAAAAGTGTCGCAGGTGTTGGTACATTTGATGTGTTTGGATCATTTCCTCTTTCGGAAGTCGGGCAGGAGCAGGAATATATTGTTGAAATACACTGGCCCAGCAATGACAGTGTGGATATCAACTATGCCGGTAACAATTATGGAACAACTGTCAACGTTGACGCTGTCGCTTCACAGATACCTTTCAGCGGTGAAACGGAAAATCCTCCGCAGCACAAGGATATCAGTGTGACCTATGAAACAACAATTCCATGGCAAAACGGGCAGAGCGGCATATATCAATATGAATATAAGGTTACCATTGTGAATAATACGGATCAGACCATTCAGGATTGGAATATCGCTTTTACACTTCCCACGGACAGGCTGACCAGTGCCTGGAGCAATGCGAAACTAGTACAGGGTTTGCCGGAGGGGTCTTATAAATTCGTTAGTCCGAATTATAACAATCAGGCAACCGACGATATTTTGCCGGGTCAAAGCGTATCCTTCAGAGGTCCGGCACTTGGCACGGGAACAGAGGCCATACAAAATATCAGTGTTGGCGGCAGCAATACAAGTGCCAGCAGTAATGTAGCTTTAACGTACGGATTCGGCAAAAGCTCGCTGAACTGAAGCGGTCCCGGTATAGTGTAAATTAACAGTGAGGAGGTGAGGAGACATAAAGTATAAAATTTTATTGATGCTGGCTCTTGTCAGTGCAGTATTTGTTTCCTCAACCATAGGAACACTTTCGAATTATACTGCCGTATCAAGCTTTGGCACGAGTATTATTGCTGATTCCGACAAGATCCGCCAGCAGGCGGAAGAGCGTAATGAAAAGAAACAACAGGAGTCTGTGCATGCTGCACAGAATACAGGGGAACTGCAGGCTGAACAGCATGAAAATCTGGAAGCAACAGGAAATTAAAACTGAATTGCAAGATTATCAATAAAAATACGAAAATGCTAAAATGCAAGAATACGAGAATATGAAAATACGAAAATGCGAAAATAGAAAAATATGGAGGCAATATCACATGAAAAGAGTATTGATTTTATCTGCACTTGTCCTAGTTGTACTGACCTCAATTATTGCAGGTACGCTTGCAATGTATACCACCAAAATTGACACACTGGCCGAGGGAAGTGTAGTCGCCAAGGAGTTCATTCTCCTGGAAGGCGGCACAGATACTTTTACAAAGGATGTTAAGATTGCTCCTGCCGAGACTACAAATTGGCAGTTTAGTGTAAAAAATTATAATGGCGCTGTCATAAGCGAGACCGGCATGAATCTGGAGATGGATGTAGAGGTTATTGCTGCGGATGGCAAAAGCGTCATCGCTCCGCTTGTGGTCACAGTCAAAAACGCAGCCGGAGACACAGTTGGTACAGCAACATCGAGCGGTACAATAAAATTTAACGACCAATTCGATTTGAAAACCGAAGGACAGGAAAAGACCTATTCCGTTTCAGTCAACTGGCCCAGCAATAACGAGGATGATATAAACTATGCCGGAGCAGATTATGGAACAGCCATCAAGGTATCTGTAACCGGTACACAACAGTAAAAGCAAATTATTGAAAAAAGCTGTCAGCATTGTGCTGTCAGCTTTTTTGGTTAGACCATTTGTACAGCAAATCCGGTCAATAATGATTTCAAAGTAAAATCACATTGCGTGGGTCCCGATGCCACCGGGATTTTCTTTGTATTTGGACATACTATATACAACCTTGTACATATTCTTCTTTAACATATATCATTGGATGGTGGGAGCATGCAGCAAACAAAACTTACCACGCAGGAACAAATTGATGAAATGCGAAAAGAAATTCTGCGTGAAAAGCAGAAGATGTCAGGAATTCGAATGCCGGAAGCAATTGGTAGTGAGAAACTCCGAAAAAAGAAAACAGTTGTCAGAATAGCGGGCCGGGTAGTATATCTGTCTGTTATTCTGATGCTTATAGCAGCGCTTGTACTCATTAATATGGCGAAAAACAGGGGCGAAATTCCGAGCCTTCCAGGGGGATTCCAGCTTTTTACCGTCGAATCGGGTAGTATGGAGCCTACTCTCAACGTTGGCTCGGTGATTCTGTGCAGAAAGCCCCAAAATGCCGAAAGTCTCAAGGAAAATAATATAGTGACTTTCCGGACATTATCCGGCTTCATCGTCACACACAGAATCGTTAATGTAATCACGGATCAAGACGGAAATATTGCTTTCCGTACCAAGGGAGACAATCCGAATAATTCCACCGATCAGGAGGTACTCACTCCCGATCGGGTGATAGCAGTATTTATAGCGAGAATACCTTTGACATAAAGGATGATCATATGAGGAGAGATGCATATGGATAATGCTTTTAAACAGAGTCTGGGCACAAACCCTGGTCCAGGCGTAAACCCAGGACCAGGCACAAAACCGGTTCCAGGCACAAAACCGGTTCCGGGCACGAGCTCAGTTTTGGACACAAATCCGGAACCAGCTGCAAACCAGATTAAACACGTAGTATTTATGAAAAACATCTCATCCGGCGAACACTTTTTACGTGAGGGAGAAGAACCCCGCTGTGTGCTAAGTGATATTAACCTGCTTGTAAAAAAGGCGGAAGTATGGGGTATCAACGGAAGATCAATTTTTGAGATCAAGCTGCTGCTGGAAATCATGGCGAATATCAGGCCATATGACAATGGCAGATGCGTTTTGATAGAGCGGGGCATGCCGCGGCACAAGAGGATAATCCTGCAGCATGTATTCTATATCGGAAGCTCTGAAATGATCTACAATAATATGAATGTACTGGAGTTCCTGATGTTCTCCATGTCCAGATTCAAGACCGACAAGGTTGAACTTCAGGATCAGATATTTGAATTTATTATTGATATTGGACTGGGGGGGATATCCCTGACCCCGAACAAAATGCTGACGAAGGAGGAAAAGGCTGTTATTACGCTTATTACCGCTGCTTACTCCGACTGTATGATGATTGTATTCAATCTTCCCGAGGTTGAATTTGATGAAGTTCTCATCGGTGCGATAACAAAAATATCAAGCTTCATGAAGAGCAAGGGCAAAACGCTTATTCTCGGAACACAAAACTGTAGTTTGATCGAAAAAGCCTGCAGCCATACAGCCTATATAGCGGATGGCAAAATAATATATCAGGGTTCTGTTGAAAACCTCCGATTAAATTTTGATAAAGTTGTGGTGATCATACGGGACAGAAACATATACCGTATGAGGGACAGGCTTGCTATTTTGCTTCCACATTGCAAGCTTTCCATAAAGGATGACGGATTGCAGATCAGCGATAATGGAAAAGATGCCAGTGATTCCGGCAAAGAAGAAAGCGACCCTGTCAAAGAAGAAAACGATCCCGGATATATTTACAAAAAGATCATTGAAGCGGATCTCCTGCCCGACCATGTGGAGATTAATCCTAAAACCGTACAAAATGCATATGAGGAGCTCGTTTTTCAGCATGATTTACAGAAATAGCTATTTCGAAAAGGAACTTCGCCAGGGATATACTGAAAACAAAACCGGTACCGGCAGAAAAACGGCCTTCGCACTTTTTTTGGGACTGTTTTCATTTGCTATCTATTTTGTGTTTCAAACACTGCAGCAAAGCGTCCTTTCGGATTGGGCTCCTCAAATCATGCAGCCGAGCTTTTTTTCAACGATTTATATTTACATTCATATGGCTTTTATATTTAATACAGTTTATTTCATTATTTATTATGACTACCTGTTTTTTTCGGAGATAAGGAAAAATTCCTGGTACCTGCTGGTTCAAATGAGGTACAACCCGGTGATAATGATTCTATCCAAGTTTTCCGCCCTGCTTACCTCCGTTTTTCTGATATATACCGTAGGCTTTATTTTTACGGTGTTTCTTACCATATTTTTAAAATTTGCTTTTATATTTGCCTATATACCTGTTCTATACCTTACAGGATTGATCGACCTTACACTCATCAGCAGCATCTCCCTGATGTTTTCTCTTTATGTAAAGACTATTGACAATGCCCGCTATCTGCTGGCCTTTTCCACGGCTCTTATTATCCTGCTGAAAATAATGCTTGGGCAATATGCCATATTATCCAACCGCGTATCCATGCAGGATATCAGCAACCTTTTTGATTTCAACCGCTCCTTGTATTTGCCTGCTGCAGCATTGGCAATCATAACCTGCTGTACAATATGTGTGGTCCGTGCCAGAGATGTGGCAAAGTACTACAACCTTCCAATGAACGATTTTATCAGCCTTTCAGACGTGCCAATCCTATATATCGATTCCAGGACAGGTAAACGTACTTCTCCGGACAATGGTGCAAAAGCGGCAAGGCGCAGTAAAGTTTTCAATGCCGCAATCACTGCAGGCTTGATTATTTTTATTTGCACCGCACTTGCTTTTAATGCGTTTATCATTTTGATCAACACATCCACACATGGCAGTGAAGTTGCTATTCGAGGGGTGATTCCGTTTGTTTTCAAATCCGATACAATGGAGCCGGCCATTAAACTGAACGATCTTGCCTATTTCCAGAAGATCGACAGCAGCTACGAGATCAATAAAGGTCAAATCATTCTTTTTGAGGAGAGTAAGGTCATTTATGTGGAAAGAGTCATTGAGAAGAACGGGAATGTGCTAAAAGTGGATATCGACAACTATCCCCCCATGTCCCAGACCGGAGCCATGCTGAAAACCGTTCCGCGGCAAGCCGTTCATGGACTGTACACCGGCAGAAACCGCTGGCTGGGTGCGCTGATACTTTTTGCCAACACCATCATAGGCAGGCTGCTCTTTTTACTGCT
>WSSedL1CaDRAFT_10002130_pt1 | contig 10408 bp, 9 predicted proteins | sample WetSurSL1Cattail_FD_9464 | JGI IMG/M metagenome (IMG submission 9464)
GATGCCGGTGACCTTGAGCTTGGTCGAGGTTACCGAGCCGGTGTAGCGGCCGATGCCGTAGCCGGCCAGATGATTGGCGGCGACCTTGGCCTGTTCGAAGAGCGGCGCCACCAAGCCGTAGGCGATGCCCCGGTGGCTGACGCATTCGCCGACAGCGTAGACCTTGGGATCGTAGGTCTGCATGGTGTCGTTCACCACGATGCCGCGGTTACAGTAGATGCCGGAAGCTTCGGCCAGCGCGTAATTCGGGCGAATACCGGCGGCCATCACGACGAGATCGGCCGGCAGTTGCATGCCATCCTTGAAACGGATCGCTGCGACGCGCCCGCTTTCGCCGGCAATCAGCGCTTCGGTATGCTTTTGCAGCAGGAATTTCAGGCCCTTGTCTTCGAGCGACTTTTGCAGCATGCGGCCGGCCACCTCGTCGAGCTGACGCTCAAGCAGCCACGGGCCAATATGCACGACGGTCACATCCATGCCGCGTAGTTTCAGGCCATTCGCCGCCTCCAGACCGAGCAGGCCGCCGCCGATCACGACCGCGTGCCTGTGCAGCTTGGCGGCGGCTATCATCTCGTCGGTATCCTTGATATCGCGATAACCGATGACGCCGGGCAGATCGTTACCGGGAATCGGCAACATGAAGGGCGTCGAGCCGGTGGCGACGAGCAGGCGATCGTACGCATCCTCACTGCCGTCGTCGGCAATCACCACGCGGCGGACGCGGTCAATTTTGACGACCTGCTTGCCGGTGTACAAGGTGATCTTGTTTTCCTTGTACCACTCGAGTTCGTTGAGGACGATCTCGGCAATGCTCATTTCGCCCGCCAGCACAGGGGAAAGCAGGATGCGGTTGTAGTTGGGATGCGGTTCGGCACCGAAGATCGTGATGTCGTAGTGATCCGGCTTGATTTTCAGCAGTTCTTCGACGGTACGGACACCGGCCATGCCGTTGCCGATCAGGACGAGACGGGGTTTGCTCATTATGGGCTCCAACGATGCGTGCGCCCGTGAGGGACGCGAAACTTGTGTTTCAGCGCATGACGTCGTTGCCATTGCGGACCGGACCGGTCCATTCCGTCGTCGTTGACGGTTTGATTCGCTGTCTGTGCATTAGCCTTCGCAAGGCCTGTGCCAGAAATCCAAGTGCTTGATTTACCGCACTATCGCTCCGGAACAGGAAGTCTGAACGCACCAAGCCGAGGCATCAGCAAGTGCTTGGTGCAGGAAATGCACCTCAGACGTTCGTTCCCGCCAGGGCATTGGCCTCGACCGCAACAACGGCCTTGGCCTGGTTGAAGTCCTCGGCATAGCCGCTGGCGTAAAGCAGGCAGGCCAGCTGGTTAGCGATCGGCTTGGGCAGTGCGATCTGCTTGTCGAGCACACGTTGCGTCCACTTTGCAGTCTGTGCCGCATCGGCGCCATCCGGCAGGCTGGGCAGCGCACGCAGGCTTTCGTGTTCGGCCTCGAACAAGACCTCGACCTCGCCGTCACGGATATACTCAAGACGCGGCCGGCGCTTGGGATTGGCGAAGGGCTCGCCCTCCGTGCCGCGCAGCAGGATGGCGCGTTCACCACGCGCCAGCAGCATGTTGCGCATGAGGTCGATGAAATCCGGATGGGTCGCCGGCGCAACAATCACCGCCTCGTCATCAAAGGGATTGAGCATCTTGACCAGGCTGTGCGCGCTGTTGCGCACACCCATCCGGGCGCGCAGTGCCAGCAGGTTGTGTACCCCCGGCGCAATGGCGCTCAGCGGCACAAAGGCCAGACCCTTTTCCTGCAACATCGTCTGTGCCTGGTGGGTGGTCGTCGCCGGCATGATGCCGAGTTCGCGCAGAATATAGCCGCTGGTCACCCGCCCGAAGCCTTCGAGCAGGCCATGGATCAGCACCGGCACGCCGAAGCGCTGCAGCAACAGGGCCAGCAGCGGCGTCAGATTGGCTTCCTTGCGCGCCCCGTTGTAACTCGGCAGCACCACCGGACGAACCCGGCCGTGCGGCGTCTCGAGGTGATGCGTTCGCTCATCGGCGGCGGCGAGAAAGCCAAGCATTTCCTCGAGCGCTTCCCCCTTGACGCGCAGCGCCAGCAGAATGGCGCCAAGCTCGAGGTCGGGCACGCCGCCGTCGAGTATCGCCGCGTACAACTGGCGGGCGTCGTCGCTGCTCAGATCGCGCGCGCCCTGGGCGCCACGACCGATTTCCTTGATGTAATGGGCATAACTCATCGTCTTCTCCTGCCGCGCTCAGACCGGCGCGGTCTCCTTGACCTTCGATTCGACCAGCATCCGTTTGATGTCCGGCACACAGGAACCACAAAAGGTTCCACACTTGAGATTTTGTTGCAGCTTCGGCAAATCAGCACCTTCGGCAATGCCGGCCCGGATCTGCCGATCGCTGACATCGGCGCATTTGCAGACGATGTTACGCGGCGTAATGCTGACCGGCGGCGTGCTGCTCGGCGCCAGCGCGAAGCGAATCATAGCGGCATCCAGCTCATCCTCGGCCATCGCCTGCTTGAGCCAGGTCTGGGCCAGGGTTTCGCCGGCCAGACGGACAGCGAACAGACGGCCGGCCCGGGCAATCGCCTTTTTTGTGATCTGCCGCGCCGGGTCGGCGTAAATGATCGCGCCGGCCTCGCCATCCAGCCCGAAGCGTCGGTCGAGTTCGGCGATGGCAGCCGCAGCCGGGGCCTGCCCGAGGGCCGCCCGGAAGACGACGAGCGGCGCCTGCCGACCATAAAGGCTGATATTGGCGTAAGGATAATCGTCGAGCAGGGAACGGGCTTTCTGCATCAATTCCAGTGCCTCGGCCTGGCTCTCGCAACGCCGGATAACGGCGATCGGATACGGCAGTTCGAGGCGGGCGATCTGCACGGCAGCATGCTTGAGTTCGGGCTGCAGGGAATCGGCATCGACGGCATCACAGGCCACGGCATTGGCCCCGGCGGAATTGACGAACTGGTTGCCCCAGTGCATCGGCAGCCAGGCCTGGCCTTTTTTCAGGGCAGCGCGCTCGACGACGCGCAGTACGCTCTCGCCACGCCGATTGCTGAGCCGGGCCAGGTCACCGGAAACCAGATTGCGGTGGCGCATGTCACACGGGTGCATGGCGAGCAACGGCTCNTCTTCCTGGTTGAACAGGCGCGGCACCGTACCGGTTCGGCTCATGCCGTGCCACTGGTCGCGCAGGCGACCGGAAAGCAGGCTGAGCGGCAGCTCCGGCGTCGTCTGGTCAGCCGTGCCACGGTGTTCGATGGCCAGGAAATGCGCCCGGCCATCGCTGGTCGGGAAAAGCCCATCGGCGTAAAGGCGGGTCTTGCCGGCCAGGGCATTTTCCGGATACGGCCATTGCTGCGGCCCGGCGCTGTCGAGCAGCGCATAGCTCAGGCCAGTGATATCGAGATCGCGGCCCCGCGTGCTTTCGCGGTGTTCGTTGAAGATGGCTTCGGCATCACGGTAGGGGAAAAGCTGGTCGACCGCCGGATGTTCGAGCTTGCGGCCCAGACGGCGGGCAAAATCGACGACGATTTCCCAGTCGTGCCGAGCTTCGCCGGGTGGAGGCACAGCCGCGCTGAGGTGCGTGATGCGTCGTTCGGAATTGCTCACCGTACCGTATTTCTCGCCCCAGGTACTGGCCGGCAGCAGCAGGTCGGCGTAAGCCGCCGTATCAGTATTGCCGTAGGCTTCCTGGAGCACGACATATTCGGCACAGGCCAGCGCGGCGCGCACGGCCGCCTGGTTGGGCAGCGATTGCGCCGGATTCGTGCAGGCAATCCAGAGCGCCTTGATTTCGCCGGTCTTCAGGCTGTTGAACAGTTCGACGGCCGATTTACCCGGTTTTTCCGGCACGGCGGGAATGCCCCAGAGTCGCGCCACCTCGGCCCGATGCTCGGGATTGGCCAGGTCGCGGTGCGCTGACAAGGCATTGGCCAGACCACCGACCTCCCGCCCGCCCATCGCATTCGGCTGACCGGTCAGCGAAAACGGCCCGGCCCCCGGCTTGCCGATCTGGCCGGCAGCCAGATGCAGATGAATGATGCCGGCGTTGTTGTGCGTGCCGTGCGCCGACTGGTTCAGCCCCTGGCAGTAGAGCGACAGGGCGCTCTGGCTGGTGCCGAACCAGCGCGCCGCGCGGACGATATCCTCGGCACGCAAGCCGCAGATTTCGGCGACAACCGTCGGCGGGTAGTTTTTGACGATTTCGGCGAGCCCGGCAAAACCGCTGGTATGCGCCGCAATATAGGCCTGATCGACCAGACCTTCGGCGATCAGCACATTCAGCATGCCGTTGAACAGGGCGATGTCGGTGCCCGGCTTGAGCGCCAGATGCAGATCGGCAATCTCGGCGCTTTCGCTGCGCCGCGGGTCGGCGACGATGATTTTCAGGGCAGGATTCGCCGCCCGCGCGTCCTCGATGCGCCGGAAGATGATGGGGTGGGCGACGGCCGGATTGGCGCCGCTGATAAAAATCAGCCCGGCTTGGTCGATATCCTGGTAACTGCAGGGCGGCGCATCGACGCCCAGGGTCTGCTTGTAGCCGGCAACGGCCGAGGACATGCAGAGGCGGGAATTGGTGTCGACGTTGTTGGTGCCGATCAGGCCCTTGGCCAGCTTGTTGAAGACGTAGTAGTCCTCGGTCATCAACTGGCCGGAGATATAGAAGGCAACCGAGTCCGGGCCATGATGGCGGATGGTTTCGGCAAAGCGTTCGGCCGCCTGATCGAGCGCCGCCGCCCAGGAAATTCGCTGCCGCTCGCCCTGGCGAAGCAGGCGCTGCTGCGGGTAAAGCAGGCGACTGGTCGTCTCCGCCGTCAGGTGCAGACTCGCTCCCTTGGTGCACAAGCGACCGAAGTTCGCCGGGTGCTCGGGGTCGCCGCGCACGCCGCTTATCCTGCCGTCATCGGTTTCGATTAATACACCGCAACCAACGCCGCAGTAGCAACAAGTGGATTTGACTTCGCTTTTCATGGCTTTCCTTTTGCCAGCTATCCAGCAACAGGCGTGCCATCGTGGAAAATCATGGACTTGAATGACAAATGGGGAAATTCCGGACTGGAATTTCCCCATTCTGGTGCATCAAAATCGAGTCATGTCCCTATTTGATGCGCTGCAGCTTCGGCCGTCCCGTCTCCGGGCGCGGCGGCTCGGGCGGCTCATCCGGCGCGATGCCGGCATCGCCAGCCTCAGTCGGAACATCGACTTCATCTTCCAGTTCAAAAGCCATCCCGGCACCGTTTTCGCGGGCATAAATGGCGGTGACCCGGCCGACCGGCACCGACAGCTCACGGGCAACGCCGCCGAAACGGGCGACGAAGTCGATGAAGTCGTTACCGATCTGCAACTTGTTGGTCGCATCCGGCCCGATATTGAGCACGATCTGGCCGTCGCGCACGAACTCACGCGGCACGCGCGTCCGGGAATCGACGGTAACCGCGACATACGGCGTCAGCCCGTTATCGCAGCACCACTCCCAGAGGGCGCGCAGCAGATAAGGCTTGGTGGACGGAAGCTGCTCCATGCTTACTTGCGCATGGCCTTTTCGGACGGCGTCAGCGCATCGATGAAACCCTGACGGCTGAAAATACGCTCGGCATACTTCATCAGCGGCGCCGCAGCCTTGCCGAGGTCGATGCCATAGTGATCCAGACGCCAGAGCAGCGGCGCGATGGCCACGTCGAGCATCGAAAACTCATCGCCCAGCATGAATTTCTGCTTGTTGAAAATGGGAATGATCTCGGTCAGGCGAGCCTTGATTTCCTGGCGGGCCTTGTCAGCCGTCTTGCCGTTCTTCTCGATCACTTCCATGAAGGAGAAGATTTCACGTTCCATGCCGACCAGCAGCTGGCGGGCGCGAGCGCGCATGATCGGATCAGCCGGCATCAGCTGCGGATGCGGAAAGCGCTCGTCGATGTATTCGTTGATGATGTTCGGCTCGAACAGGACGAGATCGCGCTCGACGAGGACCGGCACGCGATTGTGCGGGTTGATCGCAGCCATTTCTTCCGGCTTGTTGAACATATCGACGTCGATGACCTGAAAGTCCATGCCCTTTTCGAACAGGACAATGCGGCAACGGTGACTAAAGGGGCAGGTGGTACCCGAGTAGAGGTTCATCATTTGTGGTAACCCTCAAAATGAGATTCGGCATCGGGGGCCGGCCGAAGCCAAACCCGCGATGCCGTTAGCTGATCCGGGATGGATCAGTGAATATCTTTCCAGTATTCCTTCTTCAGCGCATAAGCGAAGACGAAGAGCACGGCCAGGAAAGCAAGAACGCCAAAACCCAGCTTCTGACGGAATTCCTGCTGCGGCTCGGCCATCCAGACCAGGAAGCCGACCAGATCGGAAACCGTCTTGTCGTATTCAGCGGCTGACATGGTGCCCGGCGTGGCGATCTCGAACTTCTCGAAATGCTTGCTGACATTGCCTTCGGCATCCTTCTTCTCGGCAAAGTGAGCAATCTGCTGACCTTGCAGCGCGTTCAGAACGTGCGGCATGGCGACCTTGTCGAACACCACGTTGTTCCAGCCGGTCGGACGGGTGTCGTCACGATAGAAGGAACGCAGGTAGGTGTACAGCCAGTCGGCACCCGAACCATCCGCCGAGGCGCGGGCCCGGGCAATGATCGTCAGATCCGGCGGAGCGGCACCGAACCACAGCTTCTGCTCGTCGCTGCGGGCAGCAACGCGCATCTGCTCACCGATCTTGTCGGTCGTGAACATCAGGTTTTCCTTGACCTGCTGTTCGGTCAGACCGAGTTCCATCAGCTTGTTGTAGCGGAAGTAGGAAGCACCGTGGCAGTTCAGGCAGTAGTTGACGAAAAGCTTGGCGCCATTTTGCAGCGCCGGCTTGTCACCCACCGAGCCCGGCCAGGAATCCAGATGAACACCCGTATTGGCCAGGGCGACCAGCGGGGCAAAAAGCAAAGCGATCAGAAATTTTTTCATTTTTTTCACCCTCACTTCGTCACGCGCTCAGGAACCGGCTTGAACTTGTCCATCCGCGACCACCAGGGCATGGCCAGGAAGAAAGCGAAGTAGTACACCGTGCAGATCTGGGAAAGCAGCTGATACAGCGGCGACGGCGGTTGCGTACCGAGATAGCCGAGAACGACGAAGCAGACCACGAACAGGCTGAGCAGGGTCTTGTAGATCGGGCCACGGTAGCGAATCGACTTGACCGGGCTGCGATCCAGCCAAGGCAGGAAGGCAAAGATCACGACCGAAGCGCCCATGCCGACGACACCCCAGAACTTGGCTTCGAGACCGAAGAAGTTCCAGACCATGGCCCGCAGCACCGAGTAATACGGCGTGAAGTACCAGACCGGCGCGATGTGCGGCGGGGTCTTCAGCGGGTCAGCCGGGAAGAAGTTGTTGTACTCGAGGAAGTAACCGCCGCCTTCCGGAGCGAAGAACATCACCGCCGAGAAAGCCATCAGGAAGACGACCACACCGACGATATCCTTGACCGTGTAGTACGGATGGAACGGGATGCCGTCGAGCGGAATGCCGTGCTCGTCCTTGAGCGCCTTGATTTCAACGCCGTCCGGGTTGTTCGAACCCGTTTCGTGCAGCGCCAGCACGTGGGCGGCAACCAGGCCGAGCAACACGAGCGGGAAGGCGATGACGTGGAAGGAGAAGAAGCGGTTCAGGGTTGCATCGCCGACGACGAAATCGCCGCGGATAATGAGCGACAGGTCGTTACCGATGAGCGGGATGGCGCCGAACAGGTTCACGATCACCTGTGCGCCCCAGAAGGACATCTGGCCCCAGGGCAGCAGATAACCGAAGAAGGCTTCACCCATCAGGCACAGGAAGATGCCGACGCCGAACAGCCAGGTCAGCTCACGCGGCTTGCGATAGGAACCGTAGAGCAGGCCACGGAACATGTGCAGGTAAACCACGATGAAGAAGGCCGAGGCGCCGGTCGAGTGCATGTAGCGGATCAACCAGCCGCCGGGCACGTCGCGCATGATGTACTCGACGGAAGCGAAGGCAACCGGCACGCCATTGGCGTTCAGCGCGGCATCCGGCTTGTAGTGCATGACCAGGAAAATGCCGGTGACGATCTGGATGACCAGAACCAGCAGGGCGAGCGAACCGAAGAAATACCAGAAGTTGAAGTTCTTCGGTGCGTAATATTCGGACAGGTGACCCTTCCACAGGGAAGTGGCCGGGAAACGGGCATCCACCCACTCCAGGGCATTTCCCGCCAGGGAACCGTCAGACTTGTACTTTTCGAAATTGCCAGCAGCCATTTCTTATGCTCCCTTCTTGTCTTCGCCGATCAGAATGCGGCTGTCGGACATGTAGAAGTGCGGCGGCACTTCGAGGTTGGTCGGAGCAGGCTTGCCCTTGAAGACACGACCGGCGAAATCGAAGGTCGAACCGTGGCAGGGGCACAGGAAGCCGCCCAGCCAATCACCACCCATACCTTCTTCGGCGCCCGACTTGAACTTCTGGGACGGAGAGCAGCCCAGGTGCGTACAGATACCAACGGCAACCATGATTTCCGGCTTGATCGAACGCGTATCGTTCTGCGCATAGGCCGGTTGCTGGCTAGTTTTTTCGGACTTCGGATCAACCACGGCATCAGCCAGTTTGGGCAGCGTTTCGAGCATGGGCTTGGTGCGGTTGATGATCCACACCGGCTTGCCGCGCCACTCAACGGTCATCATCTGACCCGGTTCAAGTTTGCTGATATCGACTTCTACCGGAGCGCCTGCTGCCTTGGCACGCTCGGACGGAAGCAAGCTGGAGACGAACGGCACGAGCGCAACCACTGCACCCGCCCCGCCCACGGCCGCGGTTGCGACGATCAGGCGCCGTCTGCCGCAGTCCATTTTTCCTTGTTTGCTCATTACGCTGACCCCTAGAGGAATTGGATGGGATTAAAAATAAACGCTAAATTATACGACATCGGAACCCACGATCAAAGCCGCTGTCAGCTTGCGCAGGTCTTCCGCTCGCGCAAAGCCTGCGCCAGCGTGCCGCTATCGACGTATTCGAGTTCGCCGCCAACCGGCACACCACGGGCGATTCGCGTCACGGCAACACCCTTCGGACGCAGCATCGCCGTCAGATAGTGAGCGGTCGCTTCGCCCTCATTGGTGTAATTGGTGGCCAGGATGACCTCCTTGACCACACCATCCAGGGCGCGCGCCAAGACCTTCTCCAGGCCGAGTTCGCGTGGACCGACACCATCAAGCGGCGAAATATGGCCCATCAGCACGTAATAGAGCCCCTGGTAGGCCAGAGTCTGCTCCATCATGTTCATATCGACAGGCGTTTCGACGACGCACAGCAAAGACTGATCGCGCCGCGACGAAGCACAACGTTCGCACAACTCGCCCTCGGTAAAGGTATTGCAGCGCTGGCAATGACGAATCGCCTCGAGCGCGTGCAACACGGCATCACCGAGTTGGCGCGCCCCTTTCCGGTCGCGCTGCAAGAGGTGATAGGCCATGCGCTGCGCCGACTTCGGCCCGATACCGGGCAAACAGCGCAGCGCTTCGATCAGAGCCTCAAGACCCGAGGGGTTCACTGGCCCGATCAGAACGGCAGCTTGAAGCCGGCCGGCAGGTTCAGCCCGGCGGTGAAGCCGGCCATCTTTTCCTTGCTGTGCTCTTCGCCACGGCGAATGGCGTCATTGACCGCCGCCGCCACCAGGTCTTCGAGCATTTCGCGGTCATCAAGCACCGAGGGATCGATGCTGACCCGGCGCACTTCATGGGCACAGGTCATCACGACCTTGACCATGCCAGCCCCGGCCTGCCCCTCGACTTCAACGAGAGCCAGCTGCTCCTGCGCCTTCTTCATGTTTTCCTGCATCATCTGGGCCTGCTTCATCAGGCCACCCAAGCCACCCTTCATCATTTTCCGCGTTCTCCGTCAGGCAATAGGTTTAATGGATGTATCTACCACGGACGCGTCGAAAGTCTCGATCACGTCGCGCACAAAGGAATCTTCCTCGATCGAGGCAATCGCCCGGTCCTGGCGCTCGCGCCGCTCGCGGCCGGCGGTTTCGGCCGGCGTATCGACCTCGTTCTGGGCCATTTCGAAACGGACTTTCAGGGGCCGTCCGAAATACTCGCCAAGCGCCTGTTCCAGCTTGTCCGGCGCCGGCTTCATTTGCAGATGCGAATGGGCCGGTGACAGGCGCAGCAGGCAGTCCGCCTCGTTCAACTGGCGCAGTTCGCAATGCTGGGCCAGGGTTCGCGCCAAGCCGCTCAATTGCAGACCGGCAACAATCTGATGCCAGTCAGACGACGCATCGGCGACCGGCGAACTCCTGACCGGCGCACTGACTTGCGGCACACCGATCGGCGACTGGGCGGCTGGCGCCTGGGCCGTTGGCAGGGATGCCGGCCGGACGCTGGCAACCGCTGCGGCAGGCGCCTCCACCGGCGGA
>WSSedL1CaDRAFT_10002131_pt1 | contig 10399 bp, 6 predicted proteins | sample WetSurSL1Cattail_FD_9464 | JGI IMG/M metagenome (IMG submission 9464)
CGAAATAGCTTCTACCAATTAAAAGACCGCCGATTGGCTGGTTTTAATTCCATTTTTGCCGTTTCGTCTATCGAAGTAGCCAAGAAATATTACACCGAGTTTCAAAAACAAATGATGGGGTTGCCAAGCGACAAACAGTTAAAGGTAGCAACCATTTACAGTTTTGGCGTGAATGAAGACCCCGAAAACGGAATCATTGATGATGAGAACCTCGAAGATACCAGCCTTTTAGACCAAAGCTCACGGGACTTTCTCGAATCGGCAATACAGGACTACAACAAGATATTTAAAATGAACTTTGATACTTCAAGTGAAAAGTTCCAAAGCTATTATAAAGATGTGTCCGAACGAGTGAAAAATCGTGAAATTGACTTGTTGATTGTGGTAAACATGTTTCTTACTGGTTTTGATGCCACCACTTTAAATACCCTTTGGGTAGATAAAAACCTCCGTTTGCATGGGCTTTTACAAGCCTATTCACGCACAAACCGCATTTTGAACACGGTTAAAACCTTTGGAAATATTATTTGTTTCCGCAACCTCGAAAAAGCCACCAACGAGAGCATTGCCCTATTTGGCGACAAAGAAGCCGGAGGAGTGGTTTTACTCAAAACTTACGATGAATATTACAACGGCTACAAGAAAGGAGATAAAGACATTCCCGGCTATGCTGATTTAGTGGATGACTTACAAGAAAAATTCCCTGTGGGTGAACAGATTATCGGAGAACAAAACCAAAAAGAATTTATCAAGCTTTACAGTGCCATTCTGAAAGTGAAAAACATACTTTCCACATTCGATGAATTTTCAGGCAATGAAATACTTTCGGAAAGAGATGTACAGGATTATCACAGCATGTACATTAACCTTTACAACGATTTCAGAGGCAAAAGCAAAGGCGACAACGAAAATGTAAATGATGATATAGTCTTTGAAATGGAGCTGATTAAACAGGTCGAAATCAACATTGATTATATCCTCGCACTCATTAAGAAGTACCACGAAGGTCATTTAAAAGACAAGGAAATTGTTATCAGTATTAGCAAAGCCATTGATTCCAGTGTGGAACTCCGCAATAAAAAAGAGCTTATCGAACAATTTATTGATTCGTTGACCCCTTCAACCAATGTGGATGATGATTGGCATTCGTTTGTTGATGCTAAGAAAGTAGAAGAATTAGACCAAATTATCAATGATGAAAATTTGGATAAAGAAGAAACATACAAGTTTATAACAAATGCTTTTCGTGACGGTTATGTACAATCAACAGGCACAGCATTAAGCAAAGTTCTGCCACCTGTTTCAAGATTTACGCCAACAGGCGACCGTACAAAGAAAAGAGAATCGGTACTCGAAAAACTCAGTTCGTTTTTCAATAAATTCTGGGATATATCGGGTGGCAGGTTTTTAAAGAATTAAATGTTCCGATTATGAAAATCAATCTCCTTACATTTACCCCAGTTGCAGAAAGCATAAACCTTGCGGTTTATACTGAAAAGGTGGAAAACTCAAATCCATTAAGGTTGTTTCGTAATGAATGCCCTCAGTTTTGGGAGCAGCACCCTGAATTGTCCGACAAAGAGACCCTATTCTTTTCAATTGTTCACCCAGAGGGTTGTACTGGAGATAAATATGATATATCAATAAAATTCGATGAAAATTCTCGTATTGCAAAACATTATTTCAATCACTTAATTTATAACTACTTCAAAGAGAATGCGGCTGCCGTTGGGTTTGATTTTGTCGATAATGTAGAAGTTTGGATAAAAGATTCAAATCAGCCTCATACTCAAACAACTCAGTTCCTTCGGTTTTCGCTTGTTCCTCAATACAAGAAAGTAACGGATAGTTGGGAATTGCTCGTTTCTTACAACAGCATTTCAACAGCCTACAATCAATCAATTGACAGTCTCGACATACAAACAGAGCGTTACAGGGTGATTGCAGATAATGAAATTGTCAAGAGAAAACACATTACACCGGAACAAAAACAAAACATTGGAAATATATTTCCAATTATCAATCGTGAGCTTGCAGCCGAATTAAATGTGTCCGAAACTCGTCCACCGAAAGAAAACAAGTACCTTAAAACACGCCAACAGATAGTTGCTTTTGCTAAGAATTATTTGTTTACCGATAATTTTCAGGCAATAATCAAATTCCATAAAGAAGATTTTTATTCGTTCAAAAACCCCGAGGACAACAAAGTAACCGATGGCTCAAATGTATTGCTGTTCGGTGGTAACAGCTCAGGGTTTGAGGCTTACAACGGTATAATTAACAACGGTCCTTTTCGAGCCTCAACGAAAAACAATCTTAAATTCTTTTTTATATGTCATGTCAAAGATATTGATGTCAGTAAAAGACTTTACAATATCTTCTTTTATGGTGCAAATTCAACTTTAAATTTTAATACGAAAAATCCGGATGGTAGTCCAAAATATCAGCAGAAAGATATTAAAAGTGATAATGGCATTACATATAAAACTTTGCCCCAACTTATAAAACAGCCTTTTGAAACCGAAACAAACGGAAGTATAACATTTTCAAACCTTGAAACAGCTGTTCAGGAGATAAAAACAAAGCTTAGCCAAAAGAACCTGAAAAACGATTACAACTATGTGGCAATTTATATCAGTCCTGTTCGGAAAGATGATGTAAACAGCCCCCACCATGATATTTATTTTGCTATCAAAGAAATGTTGCTTGAAAAACAGATTACCTCACAGGTAATTTATAAAGACAATCCGGCTGGTAACAATTTCCGTTATCACTTGCCCAACATAGCAATAGCATTACTTTCTAAAATTGGTGGCATTCCGTGGCAGTTAAATCCTTCCCGTACGAAAAATGATTTGATTATTGGGGTTGGTGCATTTAAATCTGAGAAAGTTGGTAAACGATATGTCGGTAGTGCTTTTTGTTTCAATCAAGATGGCATTTTCCAAAACTTCGATTGCTACAGGGATAACGATTTGGAGCATTTAATCAAGGATATTCGTAAAGCTATCGGTATTTATTTAGTTCAGAATCAAGACCAAAAGCCGAAAAGACTTATCATTCATTACTACAAAACAATGGGTAAAAGAGAGTCAAAACCCATTACAGACATGCTCTACACTTTAGGCTTTAACATTCCTGTATTCATTGTAACAATCAACAAAACGGAATCAAGCGACATAGTTGCTTTTGATTCCGATTCAGCCGATTTAATGCCGTTAAGTGGCACCTATGTTAAGGTTGGATACAATCAATTCTTACTTTACAACAATGCCAAATATCCAAATTCACAGAAATACGACATACTATTTCCGGTCAAAGTAAAAATTTCAAAGGTGGTAACCAATGGCAGCAAAGAGGACAATCAGGCAAATATGCCGGAAGTAAGAGAAATGCTCAATCAGGTATATCAATTTTCACGCATGTATTGGAAATCAGTTAAGCAGCAAAATCTTCCAATCACCATAAAATACCCTGAAATGGTTGCCGAAATTGTCCCTCATTTTTCCGATGCTGAATTACCCTCATTTGGTAAAACAAATCTGTGGTTTTTATAGATACAAACAATACTTATTTAAATACGCCATGATTGATTTTAGTGTTATTAATTCCGGTGCCAGTTTTTATAAAGCTGACTTGCATATACATAGTTTCGGTGAGGACGGTTCTTATGATGTTACAGACACTAACATGACCCCTGAAAATATAGTAGATACTGCCATTGAACAGGGGCTGTCAATAATATCCATAACAGACCACAATGAAGACCGCAACTCAAATAGAGCTATTAAATATTCACAAGGAAAGAAAATTTTAGTAATTCCTGGTATTGAAATTTCAACACTACAAGGTCATTTACTCGTATATTTTGAAAAATACGATGATTTAAAAAACTTCAGGGGTAAACTTACAATTTCAGATAATAAAGAAACTTGTGCTCAGGGTATTGTTGAATGTTTAAGCCTCGCAAAACAATATAATGGAATTGGTGTTCTTGCACACATAGAGTTGGATTCTGGCTTTGAAAAAACAATTAATCGTTTTGACCCCAAAATGTCTGCGATATTAACTCATGATACTTTGTTTGCATTAGAAATTAGTGATAAGAATAGCGTTGATTTATATACGGATAATGACCAAAGTAAAGATGCAGCTGAAAGAAAAAGGTTAATAAATGAAAGACGACAGGCTTTAGAACTGGAAAATAATTATGAATTACCAAAACTAATGTCTTCTGATGCACATACCCTGAACAAACTTGGTTTGAACGCGAGTGGTGAGAAGAAATTAACCAGAATTAAATTAGATACATTGGACTTTAATGCTTTTAGAATAGCATTATTGAGTAGTAATTCCCGTATTAGAATTGAGAATCTAATCCCTGAAAAATTACCTCGTTTTGTGGGGTTGCATATTGAAGGTGGGCTACTTGACAATCAAACCATTCATTTTAGCAATAACTTAACCTGCATAATTGGTGGGCGTGGAGCTGGTAAATCTACCATGTTGGAATCATTGAGGGAAAGCTCTGGCAATAAATCAGATTTGAGTGTTGTTGATAGCGAAGTGTGGCCTGAAAAAATATATCTTCAATATGAGGACGAAACAGGTCAGGTTTTCAATTTCTCAAGAGAAAAAAATGCAACTACTATCAATACAACAAACCCAGATAGCCTTTCTAAAATTCAAATTGAAAGTTATGGGCAAGGTGAAACAGCAAAAACAATTCAGTTCAGTGAAAAAAATCCCCAATATTTAATTGACTTTTTAAATTCGTTTTTAGACTTAGAAAACCTAAATTCAGAAGATAATGCATTGAGAGAAAAATTAAACGATAATCAAAGTAAACTGAGAGCTTTGCGAATCGATGTTTCTCAAATACCCGAAGTAACAAAAATGAAAAATAGCCTTGAGGGAAAATTAAAACAACTCCAGCAAGACAAAGCAAGTGAATTAGTTAACTTCCATTTAGCTTTAATTCGAGAAAGAGAAATTCGCAGTAGTATTATTGCTGATTTAAAGTCTTTAGTTGAGAGGTATAAAGAAATACTCTCTGACAAGACAATCTTTGAAAACTTTGAAGCTATAAATGGAGATGAAATCAAGGTTGGTAAAGATAATTTTGTTCAAGTAAAAGAGATTGTTCGTAAATTTGGTAGTATTGTTTCTTCAAAACATTCTGAGTTAAATACAGAGTTAACACAAAATATCAGCGACTTAAATGTACAACTAAAAGAATGGGCAAGTAAAGAAAAAGAAATCCAAGATAAAATTGATGCAAAGAAAAAAGAACTCGAAGACAAGGGAATACCTTTTGATTTAGGTAAGATAAATCAAATCACGAAAGATGTTGTAACATACCAAACCAAACTCAAATTACTACAACAAAAGGACATTGATTTAAAAGCCCTTATCAAAGAAAGAGAAGGACTAATTGCGGCAAGAACTGATATAAAAAACAAAATCTACTACTTTCACCTTGAATTTGCTAAAACGATAAATAACAACTTAAAAAACAGTGTTGACAATTTTTTTGTTTCTGTGAAATACAAACAAGGTAATTACTCCCCAGCCTTTGAAAGTGCAATAAAAGGTCTATCTCAATGGCGTTTACTCAAAAAATCAGAGATGCTTGTTGCTAATTGTACACCTATTGCTTTCGCTAATGCTGTAAGAAGTAGAAATCTTGACTTTATGAAAAGTATTTCCGATGAAGATGGTCGTGTTTATTCTGATGACGAAATAAATTCATTATTATCTAAGGCATTAGACAATTTCAATTTTGAAGATTTCGACTCGCTTATGTTCGATGACAAACCGAGCATTATAGTTTCTAAAACGGTTTTAGACCAAGATGGTACTGCTAAAACAATTAACAGACCATTAAATCAACTTTCGCTTGGTCAACAACAATCCATTTTATTAGCAATTTTATTACAATCAAAGAGTAAAGTTCCATTATTAATAGACCAACCCGAAGATAATTTGGACAGTGAATTTATATACAAATCAATTGTTGCAAATCTTCGTTTAATTAAAGAATTTAGACAAGTAATTATTGTTACCCATAATCCGAATATCGCTGTTCTTGGGGATGCTGAATTAATAGTGCCTCTAAAAAGCACAAGCATTAAGTCGATGATTATAGAAAGAGGCTCTATTGACAATGAAAAAACAAGAAAACTTTGTTGTGAAATACTTGAAGGGGGCAAACAAGCCTTTAAACGAAGGCAAGAAATCTATAAAATATAAAGTTTGAGGAAATAGAGGATTTATAGGAAATCGGGGAAATGTGCCATTTCCTCCAATTCCCCAATATCCTCTTTTTAATTTAAGCGGTATAAATTATTTGAATACCTGCCCACGCAGGATTAAACCGAACAGGTAAAAAGGTATTCGTCAATCACTCACTTTGTTCGCAAAAACATAGCTGCAAGGGTAAAACAAGCAGCCTGAAAAAATCTCCACCCTTCGGGTAGTATTTTTCCGTCTGCCCTTGTCAGCTAACGCAGCCACACTAAGCATTGCGCTCCGGTAGGTGCTCATGCTTGCGTGCCTGCTTGTTTTGCTACACACGCTCGTTCATTCCTCATTCGCGGCTACTCCTGCCCCCTGTAACCCCAATAAGGTAATTCGTTTCACTCATATATTTTTATACAGGGGGCAGCCGCCGCTTATTGTTGTGCTCGCCTGCGGGTCGCTGCGGGCTAATCGGGCTGTCACAGTTTTTGTGGTCGCTCCCTTGTGTCTTTTGCCGTGTTCGTTCAGTCATTTCGCAAAGCTGCATTCCTTCATTCACACCGCAACGCCACCCCACGCAAGAGCTGTCCCTCAATCGTCCGTTTCGTTCCATTCCGCTCATTTCACTTTTAGGGGCATTTGTCTTTTCCACCCACAATTCATGCGGTTGCAGCATAGTTCCGCTTTGCTTCCCTAAGCTTCACCGCCCCACACAAAAGCCCCTAACCGTTCATTCTCTGCATTTCTCTTCACTCCCTCATTCCGTCCAGCCCTTGCTTTTTCCAACGCACTCGCTCCCAAAACAAAAACTCCGCCAGCCCTGCCGTAAACGGCAGCCGTCCGCCGCCCTCACTATCGTTCCGGGCTTCCTGCTGCCAGCGCCCTTGCTCCACTCGCAGTCGGCTCGCGCCTCTCCACTACGCTGGCAAAAAAACAACTCCGCTATCGCTCCGCTTGTTTTTTACCGCTTCGTTCCGGCTCAAGGCTGCTTTACCTGTTTTCGGTTTAATCCTGCTTCTCCCACGCCAACCCCCGACCACCCACCCCTAAAGAAATGCAGTTGAAATTTATTTTATAAGCCCTTCGGCCAGTATAACTCAAGGAAATAATAAGAGTTGATTATAATTTTGCCCAGAAAAAAAAGTAATATGCAAAGATAGCCGTTTCGCTTACCGGCAGTAAAGGTCAAGCCCTTCGGGTTTTTGCCAAAATCTCCACACCTCCCGTTGGTCGGGTAGTATTTTGTCAAAAAACCTTGACAGCCGCCGCTTCACTGGCTGAATGAAAGGCATATCCTTTTTTTCTTCTTTCTTTTTTCTTTCTCCTTTCGGGGGAAAAATAATTGTTGTTTTTGATTTGTCGATTGATGAAAATATTGCTCGTAAACTCAACTTTGTTTCAATGATTAAGGCAAGATACAGCAAAGAAAAGCACAAGATACCAAATTGATTATCTATCACTTACGGCGTATTAATTTTGTTTCGGACAAGGTCAAAAAGGGTTTTACTCCGTACCAAATCCAAGTAAACAATTTTATTAACTCCATAAATTTTTAAGCAATGGGAAAAATTAATTTAGGTATTCTCGGAAGTTTCTCAGGTAAAGTGGGAAATGTCGTAGGTGGTAACTGGAAAGGTATCAGCTACATGCGTGCAAAAGCAACTTCGGTAAGCAATCCTCGCACCGATGGACAGGTAAATCAGCGTACTAAATTTGCTTTAGTGTTGGCTGTTTTGAAACCAATAACCGGATTTCTCCGAGTTGGTTACAAAAAGTACGCAATCAAACAAACAGCGTTCAACGCTGCAATGTCTTACATTTTGAACAACGCTGTTACTGGCAGTTCTTCTGCTGATTACAGCATTGACCTTTCAAAAGTGCTTGTTTCTCGTGGTAATCTTACAGGGGCAGCTAATGCGCAAGCAACCTCTGCAAATGGTGTTGTAACTCTTACATGGGATGACAATTCCGGTAGCGGTACTGCAACCCAAACAGACAAAGCTTTGATTGTTGTTTTGAACCCAACAAGAGCCGAATCTGTATTTGATGCAGGTGGTAACCAAAGGGTAGCTGGCACAGAAGATATTTCAGTTCCTGCCGATTGGGCTGGCGAAAATGTTGAAGTGTTCCTGGGCTTCATTACCGCAGACGGAAAAGAAGTAGCAAACAGCATTTATTTAGGTTCTGTGACTATTGCCTAATCGTTGGTAAATGGTTTTCTTGCGAGAGCCGCCCTCAAAAGGGGCGGTTTTTTTATTCTCCAGCTCTCAAATTCTGAGATTTAGTGTATCTTTGTGAGAGATTTATATTTGTTTATTAAAAAGGTTGTAAATGATTGATATACTGATTTATATGTTTTATTTTTATTGCCTTTTTAATTGTGTCATATTTGCAACATGTGTTTGTATATTACTGAATATCAATACATATTACATTTGAAGAAGTAAAGTAAAAGCCAAAAACAAGGATTCATTTCCATACGAAAGAACCCGCTGTAAACGAAGTGTTTACAGCGGGTTCTTCATTCATGAACGATATTCGATATCATCTATTTAGAACTTGAAAGAATAAGGAAGTGCCGTTGTAGGTAATATCCAATCTATTTTCCCTCGATCACAAATTTCTCCGGATTGCCTGGGCTATTTCTTCAAATTCTTCTTTTTCGAGTTTCAATTTGGGATTTGAAAGCACCAGATCAGTTTCCTGGTCCATCGGAATCAGGTGGATATGAGCATGAGGAACCTCCATCCCAAGCACTATCACTCCTACCCTTTGGCAAGGAATAGCCTTTTTTAGAGCAACAGCCACTGTCTTTGCAAAAACAACCATTCCCGACAAGGTGTCGTCATCCACATCAAAGAGATAGTCGATTTCCTGCTTGGGAACAATCAAGGTATGTCCTTTTTTCATTGGAAATATATCCAAAAATGCATAATAACGGTCATCCTCCGCAATCTTGTAAGAAGGAATTTCACCGGCTATTATTTTTGAGAATATGCTTGACATAGAGATCAATTTGATAATGTGCTAATATGCCAATGAAATCTGCTTGTATCGCTGCAACCAACAAATTGCTTCATCGGCATATTGGCACATGAAATTAAATGGATATTTTCACTATTTCGAAACTCATCAAGCCGGACGGCACCTTGATTTCTGCGACATCCCCCACTTTCTTGCCCAAGAGGCCTTGGGCAATCGGTGTTCCGATCGCAATTTTATTCTCTTTCAAGTTGGCTTCACTGTCAGCGACCAACATATAAGTCATTTCCTGCTTGTTTTTTATATTTCGGATGGTGACCTTGTTCAGAATCTGCACAAATTCGATACCAATGGAACCCTCATTGATAAGTCTGGCATTGGCCAATGTGTTCTTGATGGTTGCAATTTTCGCCTCCAACATCCCTTGTGCCTCTTTTGCAGCGTCATATTCAGCATTTTCTGACAAATCGCCCTTGTCGCGGGCTTCCCCGATTTGTCTTGAGATAGCTGGTCTTTCCACTGTTTCAAGAATAGCGAGTTCTTCCCGAAGCCTCTTGAACCCGTCTTCTGTCATATAATTTACGGCCATAGGTCAAATCAATTATAATACATTAATAATACTCATTTTTGAAACAAAAAGAAAAAGAATTCTTGCCGTACGACCAGAACTCCTTTTCTTTTATTTTGTTGAAGGCAAAGATAACCTATAATTTCAAACGGAACAAATTATCGGATGTGTTTTATAGCACCTTCGCAACTTCTTCACTTATATTGTCTTTGTTTTCAATGCGTTTTACGATCTCTCCTTCTTTATTCACTAAAAACATGGTGGGCAAAGCCTGGATATTAAAGCGTGAGGTCAAATCTGAATTTGCATTGTCTTCCCTCACACACACCCAAGGCAGATTGCTGGCGGAAGTGCGCCAAAGGTGAATGGGGGTGTTGAAGGAAACCTGATAAATGACAAATCCCGAATTCTTAAACTTTTGATACGCTTTGTTCAGTGCAACATTGTGCGCAGGAGCATTTTCATCTTGATAAACGGTGAAGTCGAGCAAAACCGTTTTGCCTCGAAACGACTTGAGTTCTATATTCCGTTCGTCAATGCCTGGCAAAGAAATGTTGTAGAATTCACTTGCGTCCACCGTGGTGGCCTTGTCCATTATGCTCGGAGCTT
>WSSedL1CaDRAFT_10002132_pt1 | contig 10398 bp, 7 predicted proteins | sample WetSurSL1Cattail_FD_9464 | JGI IMG/M metagenome (IMG submission 9464)
ATCCGGGAACACTGATTGTTAGCGATCAGGAAACCCGGCAAAGATTGGGAAATATCACCGGGATCGCCGGAAAAAAAGGGTTTACAGTCCTGACAATCGAAAAAGCCTTGATGAATATGGAATTGGGCTTTGGACGCAGAGTACTTTCTATTCTGGAGACGAACGGTATCTCCTTTGAACACATGCCCTCGGGGATCGATACTATTTCTCTAGTGATCGCCGATACGGAGCTTAATCAAAAACTTGACAAGGTTATGAACGAAATCAAACGCGAATGCAATCCCGATGCCATCGAGGTCTCTCCCGACATGGCACTGGTGGCCACAGTTGGTTTGGGGATGGCTGATACACCGGGTATGGCGGCAAAACTCTTTACCGCCCTCTCCAAGGCTAATATCAATGTACGAATGATTGATCAGGGTTCCAGTGAGATTAATATTATTGTAGGCGTTGAAAATCAAGATTTTAAAAAAGCCGTCTGCGCAATATATGAAGAATTTGTGGGGTAAGGGGATGGAAACACCGAAGTTGCCTATGCCGGACGCTGAGTGACCTAAGATAGAGTCGTCACACTCACGGCGTTCCTCCACGAATGCCGAAGAAATGCTTGCATAATTCAATTGACTCCTACATCATGTTGGATTTACATGAACTTCTGACAAACATAAAGATGCCACTCATTTAAACCTGCTATGCTTCCTGCCAAATAAAATTTTCGGAGGAACAGATAGTATCCTGCTCCCCGAATTACTTGATACCATTTTCTGATGGCGGACCCGAATAACCCGCCTGGAAATATTTTACCGATACCAACCCCTATTCATATATTTCTTTATCGAGATAAGCGCGCCAAACATTTTCAAACCAGAAATCATCCGCTGGAATCGGGCGCACCGGAACCCATCTCAGCTTAAACTTTTCGTAACCATAAAGGCACTCTAAAGTATAGCGACGTAACTCTTCATTTTCCAGACGAAAATTCCAGGCAGATCCCATCTGATCGGAAATATGTTCTCCATTTGGATCTAATACCAAATAAGAGCCGCGACTTCCGCCACCTTTTTGTAAATAAAATTCGATACTCTTCAGAACCGCTAGTTGAGTCAGGCAAAGCTGCCGGTTTTGAAAAAATGCCACCAACTCAGAACTGTCGCTCAATTGAACTTCCCCGGAGTTAATCCGCCGCCATTGAGTTTCAGCCTCTTTCACTGCCACCCGGATTGCTTCCGGTTCACGAATATGAGCAGCGACTTGACTCATTCTTTCTTGAAACTCCTTTCGAAAAGACATCAGAGTTTGACCGGATTCCCCGATATTCTTGAGAACTTGATTCATTAAGCGAATCTTGGCACCAACTTGGTTTTGTGAAAGTCTGCTAAATTGCTCACCCGTTATGATATAACGGGCATAGCGAGTCGCAATATAATCGGCCGCTCGACAACCGCCAACCTGCCCGGAATTAAGCGCCGTACCTCCGGGGCGATATACTCCGTGGGTTCCGTTAACTTCCCCAACCGGAAACAAATGGCGTAGATTTGACTCCCACCAAATATTACCTTTTAAACCGCCATTGTTATGTTGAGCGCAGACTGCAATCTCCAGCGGCTCATGATAAAGATCGATTCCGTGCTGGGCATAAAGTTCAATCGCCATCGGATTTAACTTAGCCAACCGTTCAATGGGAGTACCGAAAAGCCCACCCGATTTTTCAAGATACTTGAAAGCTTCCGGTTCTAACTCTTCAAAGCAAAACTTGTCCGACTGCCGTTTAAAAGATGGGTTTTTTCCAAAATCCATGAATACTCTACGTTTCTTAACTACATTCTCCTGATATACCAGGATATCAATGAGTGAAGAACCCCAATTTTTGACCTTATGCGGATCAAACGGCCATTGGTATCCTTTGAGAAAAATTGCCGTACCCAGCTTTCCGCCCGTCGGAAAGTAGTCATTCAGAAACTCCCGGGGTTCACCCCCATCTTGATTGGTACTAATATACCTCGGAATTACCTGCTGATAAGTGCCGGAGACATTCCAGCGAAATTGGGTGGAAGCCAGACCATATTGCCATTCCGTCAAATTAACAGCAGTCGCACCCGCCTCCAAAGCAATTCCGGTGCTTCCCAAATGTCCCTCAGGATAAACCGAAGTTTGATAAAGGCCTCCCGGTCCGCCAGTCCCCATGACGATATTCTCCGCTTGTAAAACCACCAGGGCGCCCGGTCCCAAATGAAGCTCGGCTTTATTCAAGGCCATAGCGCCGATGACCCGCTGCTCTCCATCATCCACGGCGGTGAGTAGCGAAATGACTTCAAAGCCATCCAAAATAGGTATCTTTCGCTGTTGCACCTGAACCAATAATTTCTGGTACATCTGATTGGAAGTCCAGGGCCCAGCCGAAGTAGCCCGCTGCTTGGGATCATGATCTGTTTTAAAACCAACATAGCCGCCAAATTGATTATAAGGGAACGGCACTCCGATCTGGACCAAGTGAAAAAACTCCCGGGTCGAAAGGGAGGCCTCCACCAAAGCGATATCGCCATGCATCGAACCACCATCGAACAAGGTCCGGGCCATTTCATAGACGGAATCTTGACCTTCACCAAAAAGCGACAACTTATAATAAGTCTGCTTATCGGAACCTGCATTATTAGAAGTTCCCCCACCCAATCGCTCGGTGACCATCAGCAGGTCATTGACTCCAAGTTCGGCTAAATGGCAAGCGCAATTTAATGATGCAGCCCCGGAACCGATTAACAAAGTATGGCACCGGTATAACGGGTATTTCATTCCATCAATTTGAATCCAATCGCTTTCCATCTTAAACCCTCAGCAAAAATTATTTTCGTAATTTAATAATTTAGTACTATTTACCCAGCATAAACAATTTTGGGAGGAATGAAGATACTTCAGGTATATATGTTACTAACATGAGTACAACAAACATTGATACATAAAATGGTAAAATAGATTTCATCACATTCCCGATTTTCATTTTCCCGATTGCACAACCGACAAATAGCGCCGAGCCAACCGGTGGCGTACATAGCCCTATTGCCAGGTTAAGTAACAGAATGATTCCGAAATGTACCGGAGAAAGCCCCAAAGCCGTGGCCACAGGAAGCAAAATGGGCGTCATGATGAGTATCAAGGGAGTCATATCCATGATACAGCCGAGAAAAAGTAACAACAAGTTTATCAGTAACAGGATTACAACTTTACTGCTTGATACTGAAAGTAGTGCCTTAGTCATCAGCGCCGGCACTCCAAGGTATGCCAGAACCCATCCAAAGGCATTTGCGGTAGCAATTAAGGTCATCACAATTGCCATCGTTTTTAAGGTACGATAAATAATACTCTTTAGCTGCGATACTGGAACTTTACGATAGATTGCAAATGTTACGATCATGGAATAAACACACGCAATAGCGCCGGATTCGGTAGCCGTAAATATACCGGAAACGACTCCAACCAAAATAATAATGGGCGTGAACAAACCAAGTATTGCGCCCCTGGTTATTTTTAATGCCTCTTTCAAAGTATATTTTTCTTCCTTGGGGTACTTTCTTTTAACTGAAATAATATAAGCTGTAATCATTACCGCTAAACAGAGCACAGCCGCAGGTAATATTCCGGCCAGGAACAGGGCCCCTATTGATACGCCTCCCGCTACGATAGAATATAGAATCATATTATGGCTGGGAGGCACAAGAATGCCTTGAGTAGCCGATGTTACGGTAACAGAGACGCTATAATCAGCATCATATCCCTTTTTTTTCATCATGGGTATCATGATTGAACCTACGGAAGAAACATCAGCGATAGCCGATCCGGAAATGCCCCCAAAAAACATGCAGGCCAGGACATCCACCAGTGCAAGGCCGCCTCTGAGTCTGCCCAAAATAACATTGGAAAAATTAACTAACCTTTCCGATATACCCCCTTGCGACATAATTTCACCAACCAGTATAAAAAAAGGAATAGCCAAAAGGGCATTAATTTCAACCCCTTTTACCATCTGTTGAGCAATGACCAGAATCGGAACCTTCAGATAGAAGGCTGTCACCATTGCAGATATCCCAAGCGAAAAAGATACCGAAACTTTTAAAAGCATCATCCCAAAAAATAAACCAAATAAAATAATTACTGCAACAGTAATGTTAGGCAAAAGTTTTTTCCTCCTCTGCAACAAGCTCACTTTCAATATTACTCTGAAGCTTATCAATTCCAAACAAGTCCATCACACTGTCATAAAAAATCATTACTCCGGCCACTGGAACAAAAATATACTCGATGGTAGATGGAATACCCGACGCCGGAAGGATCGTTAACATGGCAATTTTAGCGAGAAATATTCCGCAGTAACAGAGTATTGCTCCAAATATTATATTTACAATTTTAATCAATCTTTCAATAACACATTCGCGAATTTTCATTGGCAAATGAGGCACCAGAATATCAATTGATAAATGTAGATTTCGGTTAACACCAAGATACATTGTTATAAAACTAACCCAGACAAGTAAGAATAAATTGACTTCATCAATCCATCCAAAAGTGAAGTTTAATACATACCTGCAAAACACCTGTGTGCTTACCAATGCTACTATAAGCGCCACACTAATGATACCGATATAAACCAATAATTTATGAATGCCTATAAAGAGCATTTTTATTATTTTCATTGCTTTTCCCCTTTTTATAATTAATGGTTTTGGAGTCATTCTATTTACTCCAAAACCATTAATTATTATTTGCTATAAACAGCTTTATTTGGTATTTTGAATCTTTTTTATAATAGAGCCGTATTTTTGAGAAACTTCATTATACATGGGAACGGTTGCTTTTTGGAACGCAGCGATTCCTTTACTATCAAGTGTCGTAACAGTACAACCTGCTGCCAAAGCTTTAGCTTTTGCTGTTTTCTCTTGATTGATCCATGCTGCTCTGTCTACTTTTTCAGATTCTTTAACAGCCATCCTAATGATATTTCGGTCTTTCACGGAAAGCTTATTCATCGTTGCTGCACTTGCTAAAAATACATCGGGTAACCTCATATGGTTATCTTCTAAGAAATACTTAGCAACTTCATCATGATTGTTTGACACATAAAATAACATACTATTCTCTGCGCCATCAATAACGCCCGTCTGTAAACCGCTGTATATTTCACCGACATCCATCGGGGTAGCTGAAAATTCAAGATTTTTTGCCATATCCATAAATAATGCGCTTTGCACAACCCTTATTTTAAGCCCCTTCAGATCGGCCAGCGACTTCACCGGCTTCTTGGTATAAAAGCATCTTGAGCCGGAATCATAATAGCCCAATGCTTCTAAATTTTGGCTTTTATCAATCGAAGCCAGTATATTGCTGCCAATTGGCCCATCGAATACCTTCCAAGCCTGAGCATAGCTCTTAAAGATATATGGAAGCTGAAACACATTTAATTGGTCCATAACTGTAGATACTAAACCACCATTGAGAATGGCAAAGTCGATCGCGCCAAACTGAAGTTGCTCCATAACAGCTTTTTCCTGTCCAAGAACCGCATTCGGATAGACCATAACTTTTACTCTGCCCTTTGTTTCTTTTTCAACGATTTGGGCAAATGCTCTCGCACCTATGATCGTCGGGTAGCCTTCACTCGCAAGATTCGATAATCTAAGCACAATCTGATTGCCGGTCGGTTTTGGAGCCGGAGCGCCTTGAGTAGCCGGTGCTGCAAAACCTGCGCCAACACTAATTAAAAATAACACAGCAATCACTAAAACAATACATTTTTTTGACATCCTTATTCCTCCTTAAGAATTTTCATCTATAATTATACTGAGTTCTGATGCCGTATTCACTAGAACAAATTGTTATTTACCTGATATTTTTGTTGTTGGTAATGAAACTTTAATTAAAATTTTAAAAACCACCACTTTTTTGTTACAATATCATTTTTTTGTTTCCAATATCATTTTTTGTAAAAACTGCAGTCTATAATATAAAAAGAGCCTGGCGGCCCTTTAAGGATTCTTTCCATTAATAAAATACCATTGGTTTTATATCGTTTCATTCTATGGCAATCTTTTTACTTCTGAACTCAGTCGGTGTAATCCCGGCTATTTTTTTGAATACTCTGGTAAAGTAATTGGGATCACTATACCCTACCATGTCGCCAATATCCTTAATATTAATGTCCGGACTTTTTAACAATTCTTTAGCCTCATTAATCCTGACCTCCGCCACATAATCAATAAAGTTCATATTCTTGTAATACTTAAAAATTTTGCTGAAATAAAAGTTGCTTAATCCGGCAATCCCGGCCGCTTCGCCAAGGCTTATGTCCTTTACATAATTCCGCTTTATATATTTACAAACATTTTCGATTGAGGCGGCTGCCCGGTCCGTTGTAATAAGAAGTTGTATTTCTTTGATAATGTCTTTCACTACTCGTTTTAAATAATTTCTTATTGCTTGAACCGACTCCAATTGTTTAATTTCTTCAAAGCAAGCTTTTGCATCCTTTTCGCAAAGTTTAAATTCCCTGGCAGAAGTTTTAAATATGATTACGAGCAGCTCATATGCTTTCCAGTGAATTTCTTTCAAGCCGCTGATATTCTCCCCCATCCAATCTGTTATCTCATCAATAAGCATTAAAGCGGTGGTTTCGTCACATACAATGATACTATTACAAAGTTTATTTTCCTCTTCCAAAGGATAACTGAGGGACTGATTCTTTGGTTCGATGTCTTCATAATAAATCACACCATAATCACCGGTACTCCTACCTACAGATTTGGCCTGTAAAAAGGAGTTATAAAGTTCGCCGGGATTGGTAGCACTTTCCCCAATTCCTATCGTTATCCCGACATTAAAATAATCGCCCAAATCCTTACATACTTCTTGTAAGAACTTAGTTATATCATCCGGTTCACTTTGATTGGCATTTACCGGGCCAAAGATAACCAGAAAATAAATGTTGCTGCCGGACTGAGTCGCCAGACATATAAATCCACGTTTTTCAGCTTCGGTACTCATCTTCTCCATACAGCGCTCTTTGATCATTTCCTGATCCGCTTCCCCACTTATCGGAATAACGCCTTTATTAAAATGAATATGCAGAGCTGCGGCAAACCCTTTATTAAACGTGATGTTCATTATATCAAAATACTCGCTTATTACCTTTTCATCAATATCCCCATTCAAAATTGACAAGACGAGTTCAGCTTCAAGATGCTGAATTAACCGCCCCAGTTTTCTTTCATTATTCATTTGCCGGTCCGATTGGTCCCTTGTGAGCTGGATCCGATCGATAGTTTTATTCAGAGCAGCGATTAATTGCTCGTCTGTGGCCGGTTTAACTATAAAATCCTCCACTCCCATGTGAATAGCTTCTTGGGCATAGTCAAAATAATTAAAAGCTGTCAACAAAATAATTCTACATTCCGGCGCAAACTGTTTTATCGCCCTCGACGCCTCGATTCCGTTAACTATCGGTATTTTAATATCCATGATAATGATATCCGGCTTAAAGGTAACTGCCATTGAGATAGCTTCTCTTCCATTTGCGGCTTCCTCAATAACCCCGATTTCCCGGCAGTTATGGCTTATTATATATTTAAGGGCGTTTCTCTCAATTAATTCATCATCGACTACTAACAGCTTATACATGATTTACAACTTCTTTTCCGGTAGGAAGGGCTATGCTAATTACTGTTCCCTTCCCTATTTTGCTAGTTATTTTAAAGACGGCTTCTCCATTAAAATAGTAATTCAAACGTCCCATTACATTCGCTATCCCGATACTGGTAGATTGCCCTGTAGAATTAATCGCCTCATAATTTAGCAATTTTTTCAGCTCATTCCTGGCAATTCCGACTCCGTTGTCAATGATTTTGATGACAACATTTTGACTCTTCCTAAAAATTTTAATGCGCAGCGTTCCTCCATCTCCCTTCGGTTCCAAACCATGGATAACTGAATTCTCCACTAAGGGCTGTAGGGTAAAACGGGGAATAAAAACTGAGTCAATCGCGGTATTACACATGATTTCTATTTTGATTCGGTCACCAAAACGGTACTGTTGAATATTGATGTATTCCATCGTGATTTGTAACTCTTTTTCCAGCGTGGTCTCTTTATTTTTTTTATCCAGGCTATATCTGAAAAGAGCGGCAAGTGACTGAATCAGTTTTTTGGTTTTTTCCGCATTTTCAAACATAGCCGTATGGGCAATCACATTAAGGGTATTAAATAAGAAATGGGGGTTCACCTGCGATTGGAGAGCCTGAAACTCGACTTCTTTCAAGAGATGCTGCATCTCGATGTTTTTTAGTTCCTCTTCATGAAGTTTTTGCGCTAAGATAGATTTCTCAGTTAAGTCCTCAACGAATAACTTAAGGCTGATATTCATTTTATTGAAAGAATCAGCCAATATCCCAATGTCATCTTTAGCCTTGACAACGATTTTCTTGATATCCAAGTTACCGTTGGACATTTTGAGCGCGGCATCCGCAAGCTTATGGATGGGCTTGGATAGATAAATAGAAAATATGCTGGCAAATCCGAAACAGAGAGCAGATATTAATAGTAAACTCCCTAAAGTAATCATTTTTATATTGTTGATTTTGGGTGTTAATCTATGAGTAAAGTTCCATCTTCCCTCTTTCAATGTTATAGAAAGCAATTTTTGAATATAGCTTTTCATATAGGCATTGATATGAATAGCTTTATTCTGAGCCAGGTAATAATTCTCATCCTTCCGGATTCGCATCTCACGGGCCTTGTTGCACTCGTAAAAATAAGCGTTCATCGCATTCTTTATGGCATTGACCTGAAGATAGGTATCTAAACTGTCTGTATTCCGCTCCACTTCGTTGAATAAGTGCTTTTCTGATTCCACACTGACTTTATACTGAATCAGGTCCTCCGTTTTCATTTTTCGTAAATAATCATTAATAAGCTGCTCGTTATTGGAAGTTTCATTTAAAAGTTCGTTAATCTCATAGTATTTATGAAGATAATGCCCATATTCATTTGAAAATTTATAGGTTGTTTGTAGGCTGTAAAAACTCATGATAAAGATACAGGCAATAATGATCGCATAGAAAAAAAGCAGCTTATTCTTTATCGAAAGCGCGTACCAGGAATCCATCGACTTTTTGAGCATAAATATTTCTTCCTCTCATAAAGGAATGGTAATAAAAACGGAGGTTCCTTTATTGCTGCTTACAATCGTTACTATTTGCGGATGATGATAGTAGGAAGATAACCTTTCAACAGTTGATGATATGCTTCCATATGGAGCAGTGCTATCACTGGCTTTCAGATATCGATCAGGGTCAAATCCTCTGCCGTTGTCAATGATCTCAAATGAAAGCCCCATCTCGGTTTTCCCGGCATTGATGATAAGTGTCTTGGTATCTTCCCGCATTTCTAATCCATGGTATAATGCATTTTCAACGAAGGTCATCAGGGTATAATGTGGAATGTAATAGTTTAAAGCCTCTGGGGCAATATCGAACGTAATATTAAAACAATCTTCAAAACGCATCTTAAATATATCAATAAAGTTTTCTACCGCTCTCATTTCATCTTTAACCGGCAGCAGTTGTTCCTCGCGGGTGGTTTTATATCGTATCAATTCGCTTATTTTAAGGATATATTGCTGGGTTTTCGTTGCATTTTCCATTGCTGCTATTCGAAAAAGAGTATTTAAATGAGAAAAAAAACTATCATAAAAATAATTTTTCGTCAATATGGAATCCTCCGATTGTCAGAAACAATTTTAGACTGATTTCATGTAAAAATCTAGTCAGCAACAAATGCTGGTCCCCTTCAAAAAATACATCCTAGCAGGAAAATTTATTTATAGTATTATTTTATCACGATGAGCGACTTAAAAACAATGAACCATTTTTCAATGAATGAGCCAGCAATTTTTTTATTGTAAGAATGATTGATCAAGGTTCCGGTGAGATTAATATTATCGTCAGCGTTGAGGATCGGAATTTTGAAAAGACTGTGTGCGCGATGTATGAGGGATTTGTGGGGTAAGGCCATGGAAACGCCTGATTTCTTCGTGGACAATACGTGTGAGAGCAGAGGAGCTCTAAGTTCTACCAATAGATAAACTATTTAGTTAAGTTAAAAAGGATGCGGCTTTGGGGCTGACAGGCAATGTCATCAGGCTATGCTTGCATAAAATGGAATGCTAATTTGAGATGCTTATGACCTAACTTTTGCTCTTCCCCAAAGATGTTATTCAAAGTAGATGTTTCAGTGGAAGAGTAACCGCGAACTCTAGAGTTCGAAGCCGTTGATCTCTAAAAGAATTTAGACTACAAAGGTATCGGTTACTCTCCCACTGAATCCGCTTCATTAAAACACTTCATTGTGGGGAGAGCT
>WSSedL1CaDRAFT_10002133_pt1 | contig 10397 bp, 6 predicted proteins | sample WetSurSL1Cattail_FD_9464 | JGI IMG/M metagenome (IMG submission 9464)
GGCTGAAGAGTTTGTGAGAGAGCATACCGCTAAACAGTAGTTTTAAGTTTTGATTTATCGGCTTGTTGGGGTTGAATCCGGAATGCTGTGAAGTATTCCGGATTTATTTTTTTATTACTACCTTAAAATTAGGTAAAATTTTAATCCGATTGTTCTGTTATTCCGAATTTATTTTAAATATTTAATTTTAAAGTAGTCAAGCTTTTAATAATCAATAATCAATAATAATGTTGTTTTTTTAATCCTTAATTCGCATTACTAAGTATTTATTGTAGATATACCGAAAAATAATTGTATGTTATTCCGGTCAATACAGCAATTCCAAAACTAAAAAGTGTTCCAATTAAAACATATTCAGTTAGTTTACGGTCTTTGGATTCTTTTAAATCCCCGAACCGGAAAACCGATTTGGCTGCTAAAAGGAACCCAATAGAATCCCAATGTCCAAGCACAACAAAGGTAAATACAAACAATCTTTCAAGTATCCCAATATAATTACCAGCGTTTTCGAGTGAGCCGGTATTATCATCGGTGGTTTCCGGTGTCCACCGCGATATTACATTCCGGATTAATACTGACACAGGATGGGTTAAAGCATATAAGCAGGTTACAAGAAGCCATACATTTTGATGAATAGCAAATATTGGAATGATAACTTTGGATTCATAAATTATCCAAATAGCTAAGATGGCAATTATATGAACAGTTTGATCCGCAAAAAACCAAAACCTTTTGGTATGTTTTTGCTGGAAATACAATTTAAACAAATCTGTAAATAAATGAACTCCTGCCAGAACTGCCGCCCATTTTATAAAAGATATTTGCCACACAAGGGTACTTAAAACTATAAAGTGAATAATCACGTGGATATAGAGTTGCCAAGCTTTTAGTTTTTTCTTTTCTTTGGCAGAAACCCATGCGTTGGGCTGCAATATGAAATCGCCCAGTAAATGGGCTAAGATGAGTTTAGTTATCAGCATAGAGTCTTTGGGTTAGAAGTTGATATCTTTTTAACAGCTCCAGAATATCGTTATAATAGGCACGTTTTAATCGATTACTTACAGCATTTTGTTTTATCCCGAGCATTTCTCCCAGCTTTGTTTGAGATGCTTCCGGGTATTTAAGGGCCAGGTTAACTATTTCGGCAGAGTTTATGGTCCAGTTGTCCATTATGTTTAATGCAAAAAGCAGTAACAGGTTAATTTCTGTGTTGAACTCCTCGGAAGGGGATGCTACGGCTAATTTCTGTTTGTCTTTAACAATATGCTCAAAAATATTACCCGAGTTAATAAAAGCAGAGCCGTTCGATTCGGTTATTTTTCCAGCGTCGTACGATTTCTCTCCAATACCAATGGCCATCCGTACATCCATTTGTTTTATGCTTTTTAAAGCTGATTTTATTTTCAGAGCAATAACTAACGATTGTGAAGGAGCCGGTATTTCAAGCTGGAAACTGTCGCCCCTATATATTTCCCAAGCCTGGGGACTGTTTCCAAGGTTACTTAATTCTGCTTTAAGTCTTGGAAGCCATATTTCGGGGTTTACTTTTTGGGAGTTAACAATATCTCCGGTTATTATACTAGTCATTATCCTATTTTTTTCAAATATATCCTATTTTTACATGATAATCAAATATATCATTATTTTAAGTGATAATTTGAAATATCATTTAATTGAGTGATAATGTACGAGCTATTAGCCATTAGCCATAAACTTTTACATACAATCAATTGCCATTAGTTTACAGCACTTTTGTTCGGCAAAGCATTTGCTTTGTCGGACTATTTTACTTTGTGTAGATATTAATCTAAATTTAATAGCCACGGGTTTCAACCCGTGGAAAAGAATTATTCCAGGCTTTTCGCGGCGTCGTAATAAAATGATAGAAGTAAAAACTCAAGATATCGCCGCAATATTGATACTTTTTATGATGAGTATCAATTTCCGGCGCAAAAATGACTATCTCATTTTTTTTGATCTTTTCGTGCGCCGATAAAATGCTTATTTAAAGGATACCACGGGATGAAACCTGTGGCTATTAAGCTAACAGATTATATAAATATTTTTAAATTATTTTAGGAAGCATTTGCTTCCATTGCTTCACTCTGATTTTTTCCTCTGATGCTTCTCAATGAAAAATTAACTGCCAATAGCCAACACCCAACACCCATCTTTTCCCAACTAACTAAAAAAATGTTCAATTATTGATTTAAAACATTGAATTTAATTATTTTTTTTCTTATTATTACGCAATAAATAATTACGACAAGTTATAAGCAAAGTATGGATAAAAGTTATGATAATATTGTAAGAATAATATTATTGTTTTAGGAAAATAACTGATTGTAATTACCAGATAAATAATAAAATATTGTTTCACTTATATTAGGGAGAGGGTTGACCTGGGCAAATGAGTTGATTAACTCAAATATTTTAAGCTTTACTAATATTTACAAAATAAAAGAAAGCTTAAAAAGCCCGGGTCTATTTATTTTATTTATCGTAAAATTGAAAGTATTATTTGGATTACACGCTATATCTCTATCTGACAATAAAATGACCAAATAATGTAAATGAATTTAATTCAACTGGATTTAATTTTGTTTATATAAGCTGAAAAATTCTGCTATTCGGGATGAAATAAGGAAGATATGGCATTGTCTGTTCTAAATGAGGCTGCTGGCAAACCCTCTTTATTAAAAAGATTGGGAAGGTCTGCTTCGTTCCATCCAAAACGTACGTTAACCGGGTGTTTTAAACCTTTTGCCGACACTATTACTTTATTTTCTTTGATAACAGCCTCTGCAGGTACAAATTTATTATCGGAACCGGCTATGGTAAAACAATTTAAAGGTTTGCCGTTGTTGCTTATCAACCCGCTTCCACAATAATTGAATTCCAATTCTATCTGATTTCCTTTAATTTTCATGCTTTTATACAGCGGACCTGAATAAACAACATTTTTATCATAGCATTTTGCAAGAGCCCAAAGAGACAACCGCCATGCAATTTGTGATTTATAGGGTGGATGCAGTTCCGATATACTATCAATAAGATCGGAGGTTTCAACCATGCCGGTGTAGGGTATTTGAAGAGCTAGGGTTTGTGCTTCGTGAAATTTGGGTAAGGTTTCGGTTGTTAATACCACCTTGTCGTGAGTGTGCGAATATTGGTAAGGAGCTATCTGAACAAAGCAGAAAGGTAAAGTGGGATCTTGCCAAAGATCTCGCCAATTGTTAATTAATGTTTGAAATTTATAGGCATATTGAATGGTATCGTTTAAAAAACAATTAGATTCGCCTTGATACCATAAAAAGCCTTTAAATACAAAGGGTGCCAGAGGTTTAATCATTGTATTGTAAAATTTCCCGATATCTCCGTTGTTTTTCGAGGAATCCTTTTTTAAATATTCCGATTTGGTAATATAATCCGCTGAAATCCATGGTTCTATTCTGCTTCCCGGAATTGCCGAGGATATAATTCCAATGGGAACATGCAACTGTTGATTTAATATTTTAGCAAAGAAGAACCCAATAGCAGAAAAAGATTCAAGAGACGAATCACTAACGTCGCTCCATCCCCTGTGTGTGGAATCGGGATTCATAAATTTACGGTTTACCAGAAATAACCGTATGTTTTTGTCGTTTTGAGGAAGCAACGATTCGGGTGTTTTGAATTTGTTGGTACGCGGGGATATCTTGTTGTTTTTACGCATACTGTACTCCATATTGGATTGTCCTGAACAAATCCATACCTCACCAACCAAAATATTTTTTAAGATAATTGTATTTTTACCTTTTATAATCATTTCAGAAGGTACGTCCGAAGCATTCATGGGATCCAACATCAATTTCCAGTTGCCGGATAAATCAGCAGTGGTAGTTTTAAGCTGATCGTTAAATTTTACACTTACTGTTTCTCCTTCAGAAGCTTTTCCCCATACCGGAACCGGTTTGTTTTCCTGTAAAACCATGTTGTTTCCCAGTATTTTGGGTAAGATAATCTGCGACTTTAATATCAAGCCATTAAAACATAGCAAAATTGCAATACTTGAAAATTTATTCATCTGTTTAATTTTAAATACGTTATTTAAACCCTGAAGAGTTCTATACAATAATCAGGATGTAATTTATAAAACAGATATAGGTTTAGTCCGAAAAGAAAAATATATGAAATCTAACATACGTCAGATTTAAAATTCAAATAATAAATGTAGGTCAAAAGTAATAAAATATGTAAGCAAAACTGTTTTTCTTTGCATATTCATCAGTAATAGCATCAGGAAAACCAGGGAATGTAGATGTAAAATAATTTTTTGAAATAAAAATACAAGTTCATAACATTGATATTCAGACACTAAAAAAATTGAAAAAAATAGAAGATAAAAAAAACAGATTTTTTGTAAAAAAAAGATAGATTTTAAAACAAATTATATATTTTTGCACCACTTTTAAACGAAGTAACAATCCATAAACGCCCAGATGGTGGAATTGGTAGACACGCTACTTTGAGGGGGTAGTGGGAGCAATCCCGTGTGAGTTCGAGTCTCGTTCTGGGCACAAAGTTCTTTAAAGATGCTGATTTGGAGTTAATTCTTAAGAACACAATTTTAATAGTGAACAAAATAGTGAACAATTAAAATTGTAACCATTGAAAGCAAGCTTTTTAGTCACGAAGGTCTTTCCCAAAGACCAGGACATCAAAAAAATTGGTTCGTGTATTTCCGGTTCACAATTAGTGTGACCGGAAATCGCAGAGCCTTCAAATTCAAATCCAATATAAATAGTTATTCGAATAAGAAAGAACGTCTTAAAGAGGCGAATTCTTTGGTTTATGTATTGCATGATAAATTAAAATCAGGCTCGAATCCAATTCTTGTTACACTTCCATCAGAACTTTGGAAAATTTTGGTAAAAAAAGGCTGGAAAGTATAAAGCAAAAAACCGGGACTTCGCAGCGCCGGTTTTTGATAAATTTAAATTATACTACTAACTAAAACTATTAACTAAAATTAAGAAATATACTCTAATGTATAGTTATATAAAACCAAGATTATATTACTAAAGTTAGAGTTTAAAATAATTAACTCCTAAATTTTAAAAGTGATATATGTTATTTGAAGCCATATTTTAAATCAATAAACCCGGAACTTCACAGCACCGGGTCTATTGATAATTTAAATTTTTTAAAATTTAAATGGCTAGTAGGCATATAAAATGTGGAATTTCTATGAAAAAAATTTTACTTCACTCAAAAGTAGAAAAAAATAATTTGTTTATCATTTTTTATATAAATATTTTACACTCCGTTCTCATCTTCAATGATAGCCTCCAATATCTTATAATTTAACGAGGCTATGGAGCTGCCTTTAATCTTAATAAACTGACAGTTTTTCAACCCGTTGGCCGTAATGGTGATTACCGTCGGGTTAAGACTTTAACTTACTGATGGCCTTTTTAAGGACTCCCACAATGATTATAGTATTTGCGGTTTTCTACGGTTAAAACCATACGTTTTAGAATTTAAGGTTTATGATTAATTGTGTGAAAAGAAATTCGAGAGGTATTTACCGGCTACCCCGGCAATATTGGCAACGATACCCACGAAGGGCGTGATACCGTGGTGTATTTACCGTTAACAATGCCTCCGTGGCCGGAATGGAGGATGATTAATAACGGGTTCATCCGAACAAAATTGCTTTTTAAAGGCCGGATGGAACTCGCATTTTGTTCATTCGTGTTTGGGCTATACATATTACAAGCTCGTTTCATTATTTCATTGGGTTAAAAGGGGTTTCCATGGCTATGGGGTTGTAATTATTATGGGCCTTGTAAAGGATAAAAGGGGGAAGCTGTTCGTACAAACGGATGAGGGTATCGCGGCTGCGGATGGTTTGAACCAGCAGATGGCGGGTTACAGTGTTAAGGCTGTTGAGGACTTCGGCCTGGGTATGCTGTTCCCGGCTAATCACATCCAGGGTGTTGAGCTTCTTTAAAATGGTAAGGTTTACTAAAAATTTTAGAAACGTTTTTTTGCAGAAGTTCTATCTGGGAGGAGGTAATCTCCTGTTCTTTACGGGTGGTAAAAAGGTATTTGTTAACAGCCCGGGAGGCACCTCATGCAAAGGTTACCCCGGAAACAAAAAGGGCGGCCCGTTTTATAAATGTTTTGTTTACCATGCTTTGATTGTTTGCTCAAAGATGGAACAGGATTAACGGGTTTTAAAGGACAAAAAAGTACCTAAACAAGGCTGAAAAAAAAGATGTTAATAAACAGTAAAAAAGATTTGGAATTGTTTGTTAAACAAAATATTTTTATCTAAAATATGTAACTAACAAACAACTATGAAAGGGATAAGCGAAAAGAAGGAGTTTAGAGATTTCGGGGTTAGGTTAATTAGTTACAGAAAAGAAAAAGGAAGAGCTATTATAATGATAATTTGAATGTGGAAACTTTTATTATTTCAGATAATATTTTAAAAGATAAATCTGAAAAACGTAAACGTATGAATATTAATATAAAACTAAGAACAGAAGTCCTTGAATATTCTTTATTCATCGAAAAGTTAATTAATGATTTACTATTGTTGAATTTGGGAATTTATGATGGAAAAGAAAGAACCAGACTATTTAGCAACAAAGGGAAACTAACTTTTCAAAACAAGATTGATTTATTGTACGACATAGAAGTTTTGTCGAAAGATGAAAATTCAGAGTTTGAACTTTTAATGAATATTAGGAATAAGTTCCTACACGATTTAGATTGTAATTCATTTCAAATGCTGTTAATTCAGCTTGACAAAGGGATAGTTAATAGATTCAAAAAATATCTAGATAATGAAAAGCTAATTTCTAATGAAGATGCTTGTGTAAATGCTTGTAATAAGCTATTTAAGAATAATATAAAAACAATTAAGCAAAAGATTAAAGCATTCACAGTTAAAAAAGAAGACACACACAAATTTTATAAACTTCAAAACGAGCAAATTATTTTTTATATAGATGCTCTGCATGATTTATTTGAAAAAATTTCGATAGCAACTGAAAATTCGGAATTAGAAAATCCAAAAGTTGCAATTTTAGGAGTGAAAATTCTGCAAATTTTAGAAGAAGCTGTAAAAAGATTAAATACAGAAAGCAAAAAGGTTGATTTCGAAGTTTTTTTTAATTCTAATGAAAATATGAAATCTCTTTTGGGGATAAAAAGTGGTCTCAATGATTTGCCAAAATGGACAGATTTTAGATTATCAAATTCAAATAAAGCCGACAAATAATGCCTACTTACTCCAAAATAAAATCCCAATTCAATCAGTTTATTAGAAGCTTAAATCCGGATGAATTAACTCCTTATGAAATTAAGTTAATAAATCTGATAATAAAATTTTTTGATTCAATTTCAAGCGTAGGAACCGCTGCTGGAAAAAGGGCTTCGTTACTAAATGAGCTGATTAATCAAAATAGAGAAAAGCTAGATACCTCTTTACCTAAAATAGTTGATTTAATAAATGAAAGCACAAATGAAATAAAAAAAATATATAGTATTGAAATTGAGAATTTCAGAGGTTTTACATCAAAAGAAATTTTCGATCTTAATAAGCCAAAAATTTTGGTTTACGGCCCTAATGGTAGTGGAAAATCCAGTTTTTGCGAAGCGTTGGAATTTTCATTACTTGGCTATTTAAGCGAAGCGGATGCTAAAAGGATAGATGTAAATTATTATATAACCAATTTACATACAGGTAAATCTTCGCATCCAATTTTAAAAGGGGTAAATTCAAAAGATGAGATAATTAATATTACTGCAAATCCTGACAACTATTATTTTTGCTTTATTGAGAAGAACAGAATTATTGACTTTGCTCGTTATTCTTCAAAAACACAAGGTCAGCAAGAAAATTTATTAGCTACACTTTTTGGCTTAGACGAGTTTTATTCATTTATAAATGGTTTTACTGAAAATATCACAGGTAGGATACCTGTTGAATCACAAAAACAAAAAGAACTAGACAAAAAAACACTGGAAATAGAAGGACACAAACAAAGTATTAAAAATTCAAATAAAAAGCTTGTTGAATTTGAAAAGGATAAAAAGACTATTTCGGAAAATAGCAAATTAAACAAGACATTTGATGAAATAGATTTGTTTATTAATGGTAATCAAGATACAAAAGGCAGAATAGCTCTTATCGATGAAGAATTACAAAAGCCCCAAGGCCTGCAGTATACCCATTCTTCAGTAAATGAATTATTAGAGACCATTTCAAATATTGAAAAAGTACTTTCTTCTTTTGAAGTAAACAATACAAAGTTTGAACAAGAAAAGGAGAAAATAAACTTTGTTGAGTTATTCAGATTAGTTGAAAATTTTGAAAATACTCTTTCCGACAAATGTCCTGTTTGTGAAACGCCTGTAGAGCAAGCAAAAATTAACCCTTATAAAAATGCCAAAGCCAAACTAAATGAACTTGAAGGGATTGCAAAAATTCAAAAAGAAAGGGACAATGCTTGGACAGCTTTGGTTTTAGATGTTTATAATTTCACAAATGATTTTGAAACCAGAAAAAAAAGTGCTTATGAGTTAAAAGTTGAAGTTGTCATAAATGTTCCACAACAACTTAAAAACGTTCAAAAGGAAAAATCAGAACAAAAGTCCTATGTGAGTGATTTAAAAGCATTATTTCAAGATGTCAAATTTCATAAAACCAGTTTACTTGATTTAGAACAAAAGATTACAGCAGCAAACGCCATTTCAAATAAACATTTGGAAACACAGAAGCAGTTACAATCTGAAAAAATCAACTTATTAGCAATAAAAGGTAAGATTGACCAACTAAAAGCTAATATTAAATCACACCAAGATATTTTAAGTTCTGCAGAAAAGGCAATAAGGGAATTTGATGCAATAAATAAAACATTAATTGAAGAAGTTCAAAAAGAAAAGATTTTAATAGATGAAAATAAAAAGTTCGTAGAAGCATACTCTTTAATATTGCAAAAACTCAATAAATACAAAAGAGAATTGCCTTTATCGCTAGTTTCAAACCTAAACGAATTAACAAAGTTTTTTTACAACTTAATAAATCATGGCGATAGTAAGTTTGAATTGATTGAAAATATTATTTTACCATCGAATGCAGGTGATAGAATAAAAATTTCATTTCAGGATAATCTAGCGGTTGAATTAGATGCAATGCATATACTAAGCGAAGGGCATACAAGGTGTTTAGGATTATCTATATTACTTGCAAAAGTTGTATATGATAAACTACCTTTTATTGTATTTGATGATATAGTGAATGCCATTGATCACGACCATAGAGGAAATATAAGAGAATTGTTGTTTGACAATACTATTATCAATGAGAAACAGATAATTATTACTTCTCATTCAGAAGAATATATAAAGGATATTGAAAATAAACATTTTACTAAAAAAGGGTATGAGAGCGAAAGAGTTTTGTATGCTTTTCTAAAACCAACATCAAAAACTGTTCAGAAAAAAGAAACAACCAGACATTATTTGTACAAAGCTTCGTCACTAATAACTGAAAATGCCTACAGAGATTGTTTAATGGAATGTCGCAGAGCTCTTGAGAATTTAATCTATGAGTTTTGGAGAAAAGTATTAAAAACTTATACTGTTCAAGTTAGTGTAACGATTAGAATTCCTGGAAAACCACCAGATTTAATGAGTGTTGTGAGTTCTTTAAGAAAAAATGTAAATAAATATAATAACGCTGCCTTTAATAGCTGTGTGGATATTCTTGCTTGGTTTACAGGTCTTGAAACTACGAACAATCAAATATGGAATTATCTCAATAAAGGAACACATGAGGAATCTGACAGAGATGATTTCGATTCAAAAATTGTAGAAGAAGTGTTAAACAAATTACTTCTATTAGAAACAGAAGTAATAGGAAAATGAAAATCATTCACATAGTTGTAAGCTGTAAAAAATTAAATTTGATCTAACATACATAATAACTGTTAACTATAATAATCTGACACTATTTTTTCTTTTCAAATACTCTCTTATATTGGGGGAAGGAATTTGAAAAGAAAAAATAGTTTTAATAAAATCTTACATCAAAAATCGTAAGGTAAAATATTAACTATTGCATTCATATAAATTTTATTTTCTTATCACTTCCCCAATTTTCCTGTCATAATCCGCCTCAGCCTTCTTAAATTCGCTCATAACTACTTTGGCATAAAGATTATCGAGTTTTGAGTTTAACTGGTTTATTACAGTAACCAGGGTAGAGATTACTGCGGTATTTCCGGAGGATTTTTAAAATGAATCTGTAGTATAAAAATTATGGTTTATTGTCTATTCGTTTTAGCATTGACCCCCTGTTCCGAAACTATTGACCCCCCATTCCGGAAGGATTGACCCCT
>WSSedL1CaDRAFT_10002134_pt1 | contig 10388 bp, 5 predicted proteins | sample WetSurSL1Cattail_FD_9464 | JGI IMG/M metagenome (IMG submission 9464)
TCGATATCATCCGGACTATTCGCTATGTTTACAATTTTAATAATAACTTCCTCTTCCGTATCACTGACGACTGATGCCATGGACGGAAAATTAGGAACTGTAATTTCATGTATTAATACGTCATTAACATAAAGACTCATTGTTTTACCTGTTACTGTATATTTGAATTTATTATAGGTATTCATGATTAATTTCACATCTGCATCAGCGGTCAGCGCGATAGGTTCCGGATAACGCCTCTCTTTGAAGGTACTCTTACCTTCCTTGATTCTCCATTGAAACGGACGCACAATTCCTGCATTCCACTCTCTGGGAGGATGCGTTTCATCATTCATGTATACTTCCTTAGAGATGCGAGAGGTATATACACCGATACCGATTTCACGACCATCTTCTGCATAGATATCCACTTCAAAGGTTCCTTCCGTAACCTCCTCATTACCGCCCAGTACAACCAACACCTCGTCTAAGTTTACTCCCATCTTTGAACTTTCTTCCCTTTGTTCATCATCCGGCTTTGTTATAGTGTATCCATCTTCAACAGGTACTTCGTGACCCATAACCTCGTGTACCGCATTAACCGGTATACCATTCCAGGTTGCTTTACGATAACGCACACCGGCCTGTCCTAACAAAGATGCCATCCCCTTGACCGGACGATAGATAATTCCTGTCTCATCCACTGAGGTAACAACATTACTTCCACGGCTGCCTCCAAACAACTTCCATGCGTAATAAGTAGGTATGCAATAACTTTCCAGATTATCAAAAATCAAAAGATTAGGATACCATGCAAAATAATTATAATTTTCCAGTAAGGGTGCATAGGAAGCAAGAGCAACAACATCTTGATTACGTTCCATACCGATTAAGAACATGGCTTCTCCCACTGCAGCATAAAGCTGTCCCACCGGACCACGAAGTACTGCGAGTTCACCCAAAAACACTTGAGGACCCTTTCTGTCATAGCCATCATAAAAATGAATATTTTCAGCAAAGTACTCCACGCTGTTATAATAATGTTCATCAACAATATCAACAGGAAGCTGCTTTTTCTCAACATGACTATTCGCTACAAAAGACATCAATGGATATTTGTCCTTAATAATATTGTAGCATTTTAGATATCTTTCTTCATAATCAGGTCCCCAGTTTTCATTGCCAATCTCAACATAATTCATTTTAAATGGTTCGGGATGTCCCATAGCGGCACGTACCTTACCCCATTTACTGTCTGCAGGTTGCGTTGCATATTCAATAGCATCAAGTGTATCTTGTATCATCTCGTCTAAATCATCACCTTCCATAAGCACAGATTTACGTGCCTGGCAGGTCATACCACAGTTAAATACATAAAGGGGTTCCATGTTAAGATCCTCACATAATTGTAAGTATTCATGAAAGCCTAAACCATTCGTTGTTCGGTAATGCCACATCAATAAGTGCCCGGGTCTTTCCCACACAGGACCAATCATATTTTTAAAACGCATAGCCGTAGAGGGCGTAAAGCCTTCTACGATACAGCCTCCGGGGAAACGTAAAAATGTAGGATGCATGTCCCTTAATTTCTCTACCAAATCTTTTCTTAAGCCATGACCATAATAGGTATCCATAGGCATGAGCGAAGTAAATCCAATCTTTACACTTCCACCCTTCGGGCAAGTAACAACAAATCTTGCCGCTCCCGTAGTTCCCACAGCATTGAATTGCCAATCATATCTGATAAACCCTTTTCCGCTTAAATTAATAATATTCTCACACAGTTTCACATTATCTTCCTCAACCGTAAGAATTAGGGTTACAGGCTCTTCCACCTTGGCAAACATATAAAAGTGATACGCATCCCCATCCTTTTGTGGAACTCCGGCGTATCCTGTATTATAGATACGCCCTTGCGGACGAAACTGGGCAGACAAAGCTACACTTCGCTTATCATTCAGTGTATCCTGTCTATCCAACTGCAGGCTCGCATTCTCACAATACCATGCCGGTATCGGTGTATACTCCGTCTTATTGTCACGAATCCATCTGGTTAAACCCTCGCCATGATTGAACTCGTCTTTCCAGCCTGCCGGTGTAACAATAGCATAATCGTCCTCACCTTCCGTCGTACATTCTACCGGCGGAATAGAATCGTCAAATGATCTGTTTCGTAACATCTCAGGATAAAGGCCACCATCACCGGCCCTATTAATATCCTCAAAAAAAATGCCATAGAGATTCTTAGCTGTTGGAAAACGTTTTTCTTCTGTCTTAATGATGATTCTACTCATAATTAACTTCCTCCGATTAATCTTGTGACTTAAATTCTTTCTACGTAAAAATAATTAAATCATTTTCCACTCATGGGGTATATCTATAGTCAGGTCACTTACCGTACTCACCAATGACTGAATATTCGTAGTTAAATATGTCGAAAACAAAACGCATTTCCTATGGAATTCATTTTTTATACTTCTAATAGCTCGTATGATTTTTGCGAGAATATTTTCACACTCGCAAACATAGCCACATTGGGCTAGAAACACAATTATAAAATAATCTATTCTACTTCATAAATATTTTTAATATAAAAAGCTCCGTATATGAAACTTTCGAATCATATACGGAACTTTTCGCAAGTACATTAACAACAAGTTACATATCAACTAATTTTATAATGCTTGAACGCTACAATTTATTCCACTGCAGCTGCTCTTGCATCTACAACCTTCTGGAATTTAGCTTTATCAAATGCAACCAAATCTGCCCATCCAAGACCATTCAACTGAGTCTTTAAATCTGCCCACATACTCTTGAATTCATCTTCGCTGCTAGCAAAGATCATTCTCCAAGAAGTATCGCACATTAATTCAGCACACTGACTACGAACTAAAGCAATATCTGTGGTATCACTAGGCAGGATTAAATTAACATAAGGTACCGGGCTCAACTGTCCCTTTCCTTCGAGAAAAGCTACCTGATTTGCTGCGCCATATTTCTCACTCCACTCATTTGTCATGGTTGTTTTGTTTGCTTCCAGATATGATGACCAATAATTTGAATTATATGTCTCTCCGGTATTAGGGTTGATAGATACTGAACCTAACGGCCATTGATTAATCTTGCTCAAACCATCATTATATCCACCGCCGCCAGCTTCTGCGGGAACTTCACGATTCTCCATCAAACCATATAAGCCATCATCAGTAAGTGTATATTTACCATCATCACCCTTTGTATAACTCCAATCCGGGATACCATCATGCAAGTATTGAAGACCTTCTGGACTGATTAACCAATCTAAGAATTCAATAGCTCTGGCTTTATCATTACCTTCCATCTTAGAACCAATTGCAAGTGCTCTTCCGTCTCCAAAATAAGAATCCGAAGGCTGATAGAACGTCATATCATCAACCGGTGTATAGATATAAGCATCTTTCTTATCAGCACGATCCGGTGTATTCCAGAAACCTCTCTGCCATGAATACCAGAACAATAATACCTGTTTGTTCTTCATCTTTGTACAAGCCGTTTCCCAATCCTGTGTACCGGAGTCAGGATCAACTAAGCCTCTTTGATTTGCATCATAGAAGAATTTTAATATCTTATAATATGCTCCGTCATCGTCCGTAACCTCTTTCATATCTCCTTTTGTACCAAGAAGAATAGAACCGTTTACTTCATATCCATATGTCTTAGTAAGCTGAGTTGCTGTTTCGATAGTGATCTGAGTTCCGCCTTTATCCCAGTCTGACCATAAGGAAAGACAATAGTTAGGATCACCTGCTGCGTTTGTAGGATGTGCCTTCTGAACCTGTTCCATTACATCAAGTAAATCATCCAGATTCTTCATCGCAGGAGAACCGATTTCCGTAAAGTAATCCCAAGGTAACATAGGACTTATTGCAACTTCCGTATCAGAATAGGTTGTTGGAGATGTATTTGTTATTTCACAAGGCATACCATAAATCTTGCCGTCTGCGTTTCCTTCCAGTCCTGAATTAAAGGTTTTATACTGGTCGTAATACTGGCTTAAATTAGGGCTACTTTGTACCTCGCTGCTGATATCTGCTATCAGTCCAGCTGCAATACAATCCTGAAGAGGTGAATTATCTAATAAAATGATATCACCCAAATTTCCCGAGGAAGTACGTGTCTGGTAAAGAGCCTCACCATCTCCGGCTACCTGAGGAGCGATAATATTCAACTCAAGGTTAAATTTATCCTTAACAACTTTTGCAAACCATCCGCCTTGAGTTCCCTGATAGTTAGCAGCAACATCATACACATCAAGTGTAAGCAAGTCTGTGTGATCAATAGCTGCCGGTGTGTCAGAAGCACCCTCTGTTGTTGCAGCTCCGGTCGTAGGCTCGGTGTTAGTTGCATTATCATCTGTTTTCTTTGAACATCCCGATAGAACAAAAGAAAGCATAAAGACTGCGACTAACATAATTGAAACAATTTTCCTCTTTTTCATAAATTAATCCTCCATTCTTAATAATATATAAAAAGATGTTATAGCATCCTCCTATATTCTAACCTTTTACTGCTCCAATCATGATACCTTTTACGAAATATCTTTGAAAAATCGGATATATCAACAAGATCGGTCCAACTACAAGAATTGTTACCGTCATACGTATCGAGGTTGCTGTCTGTACAGTCGCTATACTCTGTGCGACGGCCGAAGTGCTCGAAGAATTAACAAGTGAACTTAACGAACTTGCCTGGTTAATATACTGATACAGGATAAATTGTAAGCTATATAATTTGTCATCTGTCATAAGCAGCAAGGTATCCTGAAAAGCGTTCCACTGCGCTACTGCGGAAAAGATGGCTACTGTTGCCATAATAGGCTTGATTACCGGCATAATAACTCGAAAGAATACCTTCATGGTACCTGCTCCGTCAATCTCCGCAGCCTGTTGTAATTCCTTAGGTATAGATTCTACGAAGGTCTTAGCAAGGATAATGTAAAACGGCGATACGATAACCGGTAATATATATCCCCAAAAATTATTCGTTAAGTGAAGATTACGCATGGTTAAAAACCAAGGAATAATACCTGCATTAAAGTACATTGTAATAATAACGAATCGATACCAGAACTTCCTGTGCCATAAGCTATCCCTGGTGAACATGAAGCCCATAAATGCAGTTGCTATAACAGTCAGAAATGTACCGATTACTGTTCTTCCAACCGATATCATAGCTGCATTTAATAAGCCGGGTATCCGCATAGCATCTACATAGTTTTTAAAATGAATCTCCTTCGGCAGAAAAAGGATTGTTCCTTTTGCGCTTAAGACATTTGAGCTGATTGTATTAATAAAAATATAATAAAACGGATAAATACAGACAAATGCGAAAATAGCGTAAAGTACATATGTTGTAACGCTAATCATTATATCTCCGGCACTTTGCTTTTGATGTATCTTTTTAATTCTTATTTTCATGACGATTCCTCCCATATTATAAAAAGCTCTCGCCTCTTACCAGTTTTGAAATACCATTTGCTACGCAAAGCAGTACTATACTAATGACACTCTTTAGCATACTAAGTGCTGTTGAAACAGAGTAACTACCGCTTCCCATTGCCAAATTAAATACGTACAAATCCAAAACCTGAATGGAATTCTTATTAAACGCATTCTGGAATACATAATACTGTTCCATACCATTAGAAAGGAAACTTGCGATTGCCAACATCAGTAATACAAAATAAGTAGGTAGGATACTGGGAATCGTGATAAATCGAATTCTCTGCATTCTTGTCGCGCCATCCACTTTAGCTGCTTCATACAATTCTTCATCAATACCGGTAATGGCTGCTATATACATGATAGCTGCCCAGCCCAAATTCTTCCAGGTTAGCCATAACCATTGCGTCAACCATACATGATCGGAAGCTTGAAGAAATAGAATGGGTTTTGTGATGAGTCCCATAGAAATCAGTAAATGGTTTACCATACCGGTGCTGTTAAATATATTGAAAGCAACGGAATACACTAAGACCCAGCTTATGAAATTAGGTATTGTGGTTATTGTCTGAACAAATTTTCGAAAAGGCATAAACCTAATTTCATTCAGAAATATCGCAAAAATCATTGGGAGCCAAGAGGTAGCAATCGTAATTCCACTCATGGCAAAAGTGTTTCTGATAACTACAAGAATCTGATTTACTTTTACTTGATTTTGTACTAATGATTTAAACCATTTTAATCCCACAAAATTATCCATGGTCATCGGTTGCGGTGGCCTATAGTCAAAAAAGGCATATATCCACCCATATAACGGGTAATAAGCAAAAACAGCCACCAATGCAATAAACGGAAGAATATACAAGAATTCTTTATAGCCTCTAAGTTTTCTCTTGTTTCTAAATGGATTCATTACAGTCTCCTTTTGAAAAATAATTTATGTCACAAATATTGTGAATTATACCAGTATTTACATATCATATTATAATCCATTTTATGCAATTTGTCAAACATTAAAAAATATTTCTCTGTTCTTATAGTCATTACTCACAAATAACATCCACTATTATTATAAGATTTTAGTTCAATTATATGCATCATATTTTGCGTGGATCAATAGAATATACTAAATTTTCTTCAAAATCAACAAATGGACCCGGTATTCGTTGATTATTTATGACCCTTTGGCCATAAAAATCACTTAACACAGAAGGAACTGCATCTACTGGAAGGATGTCTTCTACATTTAGGACATATTTGTGTTTTGACATAAAGCGAGTGAACTCAGCCGGAAGCTCAACGATTTTATTGATTTTCATTGTGAAAGTTTCACTATCAATTTCAATATTAAAAAAACCTTCCTGCCCATGTAAATCAAATCTGTAAAACTCCTGCCATGCATTTAAATCGAGACAAACTGCCGGTGCCGGATAAAGAATGCGCAGATATCCGCCTGGCATATTCATAAACATATTTCCTTCCGACTCATTATGCTCAGTAGGCATTTTAATCGCTGCTTCCTTACAATCATAAAAAATATTATTCCATATTCTGGCGTCCCGTGATGTGCCGCCACGTGTATCATTGTCAATACGAAACGCAACTGTCTTGGCATAATAACCTGCACTGCGACATTTTCCGATAAAATTATTTACAATGTGTATATGATCTGTGCCTTCCCCATAAATTGCATATCCATTAATTGTTGAGGAGTCTTCCATCTTGTACCAGCCGGAAGAACCGGCTTCCTTAGGAATTGTATTAGGATCAAAGCGTCCCTCTATATTCCAAAATATGTTATTATCGATTAAATTAATATCATCGCGACTGCATTCAATAAAAATTGCTTCTCGTTGCTCAATTCCATCAAGGAACAGATTCTGCGTGATACGATTATTCTCATTCGCCACATCCATCCATAGATGATCCGCCCGGATTGTCTTCGTGAATATATTGCGTCTGATAAGGCTATCAGTACAATTATGTACTTTCATTCCTCCTGCTTCCCAGGAGAGTTCCATTCTCTGCCATCCGGTACCCTGAATCAAATTATCTTCAATCAATAAATTTTTAGCAAACAGTCCGGCAATTCCACATACACCCACATCATAAATCTTACAGCGGCGGATAATGGTTGAACCAATCAGCTGCTCCTCAATTAATGAGTGATGCCAGCATTCATTACCAATATCAATTCCTACTCCATTTGACCAATCCACTGTGCAATCTTCAATAATCCAGTGGTGACCGCGATAACAAGAAATCGCTCCTCTTTGAGGAACCGGTGCTCCCGTTGCGGCATGTGCGCAAGTAAGTCCTTTTACCTTTATATAGGATAAGAACGGTATCTCCGGTGCAAAACATTGCTCACGGCAAGTCAATTCTATCAAATGATTTTTGGGATCATCATCATCCTCTAGCCTGAAATGTACTGTCTGCCCGTTTGCTTCTACCCAGTAAGTCCCTGTGTTATCCCCCAGTTGGTTGTAAAGCGCTACCTGATGTAAAGGTTTATCATCACAAAATATCATTCCACGACGATTAAGATAGGTTGTCATATCTGTCTTATCATATTCAATGAATAACCTATCATGAAGGATATTTACAGCACAAAAGGGATTATATCCACGAAACTCATCCGGATTAAGCTTTATCTCCCATATTGCGGCATGAATATCTTCCTGCTTCCTCTCAGAACCAAAGCGTATCAAATTCCAACCTTCGCTCCTTCTAAAATGATCAACCCTGATGGAAGCTTTAATGGTGACATTATCATTATGATATGCTTCATAAGAAATCATCCGATCAATTCCATCACCGCCACTGAAAGGATGTACGCATTCCCGATATACTCCTTCATGTATGTACACGCGGGTGCTTGGAGTTGCAATAGCTGCTGCTGCATTAATAGATTTAAATGGATGTTCTGAGGTCCCATCATTATGATCAGATGCCAAAACATGATTTACATCTACATGCAGTTCTCTGTCATATATCTGTTCTTTCTCCCACGAGTGAAAACACTCACCATTTGGAAGTTGCATAGTCATATCCTGATTCATTTTCTCCTCCATTGTTAACAGTTTTCAAATTAGAACTTTATGATAACTAGTCTTCTGAAAACATAAGGACAATTTCACTTTTATAGATATTGATAAGATATACCCAAGAACTTTGTTTATTTTGTTCAACAAAACAATTATATGCTATCAATTCTTATGAAACAATGACATATACTCAGCATATGATGAACTATTTTAATTCATAAATGACTTTTATTCATATTATAATGACTTATCAGCATATACGCATAAAGAATTTCTGACTATTTGTTAATTTATTGTTATTATTTGATAAAAATATTGAAAATATATAAACGTATTTCATACATAATTCCTTCTATTGTCCTAATATGCAGTCATTATTGATTTATTCTATTTTACTTCATCCTCCTCTTTATATATTTGACGGGGTGTATTACGAAAGCGATTTGGAGTTACTCCGGTAATCTTCTTGAACTGCCGGAAGAAATGCTCCATATTACGATACCCACACAAGGTTACTATCTCTGCTATTGTGTAATGCTCATATAATAAATATTTCTTAGCTAGATTAATACGGCTGTTAATAACCTCATCCATGCAGGTAACACCAAAGGTGCTTTTATATACATCCTCAAGATATCCCACACTGATATTCAGCTTTTTCGCCATTATCGCTATCGTCCACTCTTTATTAGGATTACGGTATATCTCCATTTTTAACTCGTTAATATTTTTATACAAGGGAGATACATGCTTATAATTATAAGACTCCAACAGTTTATTGAACAAAATTCGTAACAAATTATCGGTTGAGATATCTTTGTAATTATTATTTAAAATGTGTTCCGTCATCAGTAATTGGTATAATTTATGGCAGTAGGACGGATCATGAAGAATGAATGGCACCCCACTGATAATAGGTGTTGTGGTAACATAGGTTTCATCCGTGTCAAACCTTATCCAATCGTTAATATATTTATCCATACAGGCGCGATAATATATCTTCTGATTGGGCTTAAATAATACTGCACAATTGGCAGGGTATTCCTTAAACTCGTTATCAACAAGAAACACTGCCGGTGTCTGCGTAAGTACAAGGAGATAACAATCATGTCCTTCCGGTATATCAAACACAAAGTCATCCAAATGTGTAGTATCATATTCTACATACCTTATATGAATCATTCTTTTTCCTCCATATATTCTATTTAGCACGATATGTCCATTGGATATTCTTGTATCACGCTTGACACGAAATCAACCGTTTTTATTACATGCGAAAGCTTATACTAATCTTTTCACCCTTTTCAAATTTAAGTGAAGCCCCATTTGTAAATGTTTCTCCCTTTGACGTAGTAAAAGAGCCTTGTCCAAAGCGACATAAGATCTTAATCGTCTGAGCCTTATAGGAGTGGATTGATGCCAAAACCATTCCTTCGTCAAGATTCCACTCAAGCTTTGTTACTTGAGCGTTTGTTCTTGCCATAAGTCCATTAATGGAACCTTTTTTCCACTTTGTCGGCAATGCCGGTAGTAGTTCGATCTCGCCTGTATTTGAATATAAAAGCATTTCGTTAATGATACCCACTGTTCCGATTAACGTATCGGTACAGTACACCCCGATGCTTCTATCCGTATTGTGATCCGTCATAAGCGAAGTGAAATATATATCACTGGACATAATGGTATATAGCAAATCATATGCAACTTCACTGTTCTTCAGTCTGGCTGCTACCAGTGCCTTGTGAACCCATCCATGCGATGCTGTGTCATCCTTACCCGAATTCTCACGGTTTCTGTTTGCGATGGCAGTATTGCAGGCATTGATCATCTTTTCATCATTCTGAGCTTCGTATGCCGGCCATGCGCAATACAGATGGCT
>WSSedL1CaDRAFT_10002135_pt1 | contig 10382 bp, 10 predicted proteins | sample WetSurSL1Cattail_FD_9464 | JGI IMG/M metagenome (IMG submission 9464)
TTACAAAACATTTGCACTTACGTCAAGAAAAAAATATACATTTTATTAACCAGCAATTGTTTATAACTTAATCACCAAACCCTAAGTAACATATCTAAAATTGCAGATATCTAAAATAAATATTTGGACATCAGCAAATACTTTCCGCCAGAATATCTGCAATACTTCTCACTTCGAATTTTGGAGAAGTTAATGTTTGAGAACGGGAATGGGAGTTTGTAACATAAATTTTTGAAATCACCGATTCGTGCATTCTCTTTTCAGCATCGGCATGGGTGGTTTTGGGTAGAATGGCATGGGTGGCAATCATTCTTACTTCTTTGGCACCTGCATCAAGGATTTGCTCAGCGGCTTTTATGGCAGTGTTGCCTGAGCGAATCATATCGTCGAAAATAATGGCCACTTTATCCTTAACTTTTGTTGTGGCACTGCCTAGTTTAACCTTGTCAATACCATAACGGTCCTTGCTCATAATATCGTGGGGAAGTTCTGTTTTATCGGCCAGCGATTTAACCCATTTTCCTCTGCCCGCATCGGGCGAAACGAGGATAAGTTCTTTGTTTTCTTGTCTTATTTCATTGATAATTTGAATCACAAGTGGCTCCGAATATAAATGATCGGCGATTCCGTTTCTGCCTCCAACATTTTTAAGCCCTTCAGCATGCAAATCGAAAAATGTTATTTTCCGTGGCATGGCATCGAATAAACTCTGAACCCTGTATATTCCCCTTGAACTAACGCCTGAATAGGGCTTGGAACGCTCTGCTGTGGAATAGCCGATATAGGGAACGATAATATCCACAATGCAGGCCCTGAATTGTTGCTTAAAAGTACTTGCCAAATCTGCGATATCTGCGTAATATCTCAGGTTTTCAGCAGAACCAATGACGATGATATGTTTATTTACAGGAGCCAGACTGTCGCAAATCTGGATTTCAAATTCTTCGTCCTCAAATTGTACCCAGTTGATTTTGCCAAAAGGAATGTTTAACTTTTGTGCGATTTCCATTGAAAGATACTCGGTATTCTGGGTGGAATATATAATTTTATCGTTCATTATTCTCAATAAATTAAGGCTATAAATATATGGAAAATATTGATAATCTGCTCAAAGATTATAAACTACATAAAAAATCGAGAATAGAAAAACATATTAGTTATCCTGTAAGATTTTTTGTCCCCGATGATAAAGTTTCGTGGCAAACCAATTTTTCTGAATACAACCCCGCAGAATTTAACGCTCCTGTAGTACTTGATGTAAATACCACGTGGGCAGATCCACAAGATATCCGTAAAGTAACCAGGGTTTTAAAAAGCTTTGAAGGTGAAATAAAATTTAACAACAAAGGTATTCCCTTAAATCCATTTGGCAGGACAGGTCTTGCGGGTAGAGGGGTATTGGGTAAATGGGGCGCTAATTTTGCGGTAGACGGATTAATCACCACCATCCATCCTGAGACCGGTACTTTTCAGGTTTTAACCATTATAAGGCAGGACACCGGCGAAATGGCCTTCCCGGGAGGCATGGCCGATCCTGGCGAAACAGTCTTCGAAACCAGGAACAGAGAATTGGCAGAAGAACTTTCAGTAGAAAAGAAAGACTTATCAAACCACTTGTATGAAAAAATAGTTTTTAGCGGATATGTAGATGATCCGCGAAGTACGGATAATTCTTGGATGGAAACCACAGTTATTCATACCCATATTAAGTATGAAATAGCGGACCGTATGCATTTATCAGCCGGAGATGATGCAAAAGGGTATCGATGGGCTGATGTTAATAAAGAAAATGTTGGTAATTTTTATGCTAACCATGGTTTATCATTGCTCAGAGCGTTAGACGAATTATTGAAAAATGATTTCGATTTTATTGATAATAGGGCAAGAAAAGCCTTCGAAGAAATGTGATGGCATGTCTTGAAAAGCATTGCATCTTCGAGATGCAATGCTTTTAGTATGGCTGATTTAATTTCTTTTATATCTTTATCTTTTTATAAAACTCCTTAACCATGATCGTCGATAAAATAATACACGCCAAAATTTATGCCCACCTAAGCGACTGTTTAGCTGTGGCCTTAAATTATCTTCAAGCAACTGATTTATCCAAATTTAAACCAGGCATTTACAAAATTGAGGACAATGAAATATATGCTTCTGTTAATGAGTACGATACAAAAGGGGTTGACGAAGCTAAATGGGAAGCCCATAAGAAGTATGCAGATATACATTGCGTTTTAAGCGGAGAAGAAAAAATGGGATACGCTAATCTGGATGCTATGGAAGTTACTGAGAATTACAATCCTGACAAGGATGTTATGTTTTTAAAAGGTGCAGGAGATTACATTACCATTAAACCGGGCGACTTCGCCATATTTTTTCCACATGACGCCCATCAACCTGGTGTTGTTTGTAATACCAAAACGAAAGTAAAAAAGGTAGTATTGAAAGTGATTGTATGATTTATTCACCGCAGAGACGCTAAGATTTAATAAGATATTCTTTGCGTCTTAGCGCCTCTGCGGTAAAAATACTATAATCCGCTGATATTTTTGCTTTTCGGGCTTTCAACTGTAAACCTGAAAGGTATTTTTATTTTTTCTTTAGGTTTGATTTTGTAAAACCACTCTACATAATTGTAATCATCCATTTTCACATGGTCCTTGTCTGCCTGTATATCAGGTTCTAATAAAGTGACTTTGATGTCAGGATTATTCGATATGGGTATTTGATCCCATATAACAATTTCCTCTTCGGTTTTCTTGTTGCTGGTTATTTCAATGATGTAGTCATAAACATATTTGTTCTTTTTATTGATCATGCCTTCATCTTTCTGATATTGTTGCATGGTTTTATACTTCACTTCTATGCCTTCGTCAATTCCAAGGAAAGTCCAGAATTCCTGATCGGGACTTACCAGTTCAATTTGTGAGGTAGCTACAAAATTATTATCGAGAAATACATTGGTACTTCCCGCCAATAATGGAAAATCAGTTGTGTTTTTAACCTTGGTTTTTAAGTAAACATACTGCATTAATTTAGGCACGGTGGAATATCTGAAAACAGCATCAAATTCATTCATCATAATGGTAACTTTATGCTGCTGATTATCGCTGTTAATAGTATTCTTGCCTGGGACAACAAATACTGCAGAAGTTGCTCCTGTCTCCAACGTTGCCATTACTGATGCAATAGGAACAGAATCAGCATCTTCTTTCATTTCTGCAGCAAAGGCATTACTTGCGGCCGGAGCCTGATGCATTTGTGACATTTCTGCTCTTTTAGACTTCTTATATTCTGTCTGTTCTTCATCCCTTGCATATTCATAAATGCTAAGGTACCATGGGCTAAGTGAAGGTTGTTGGCCACTTACGTTTGCACGTGCTGTAGAGAGTTTAATTTTCACATTACCCCAGTCTTCCGACGTATTTTGCTGAATCATAGCCTGATATGTTATGTTCATCTTCTTAGTATCGGTAAAAACACGTAAATCATAAACAGGGTACCAATGCGGGCCATGTACCATGTACGACAGGTTAAGGGTAACGTCAGATTCATCCTTTGTTACATCAATAAGTACTTCAACAATATTCTTTGATTTACCCTGGTTGCCGCCGAGACTGTTAATTTGAGCATGTACTATATTGAGTTCTTCATTGGTCTTCCTGATTTTTCTTTCCGTGTTACGCATTTGCTTGTTAAGTTCATCGAGCTTTTTACGATAATAGCTAACCATTTTAATCCATTTGTCAGGATCGGCTTCCTGATGCTCTTTGTCGTTAACAGTGGTTGTCGTTGAAATCCGGGTCATAACTTTATCCAACAATACTTCCACCATTTTTTGTTCCTTGTTTGCATTAGCTATCTGGTCATTCTCATCCACCAGCGAATCCTGCAATGCTATTGATCTTTCATTCAGCAATCTCCTGTCTTCATCGGTGACAGTGGAGTAAAAATCCCTTCTGAATTTCACATCTTTTAATACGGCATTACCTTCGCCATTGGCTTGGATACTGTTTCGCTCGATAGCTTCGGGCAGATTATCGAAAATCAACAAATGTTCTCCTTTGGTCAATCTCTTTGAAATGGTGCGTGTTACAATCGCACGATCCAGAAACACAGTCACTGCCGTAATGGTAGAGGGTGTTTCGATTTTTTCTTTTTTATCAGTGGACATGTTTGCGTTGGATTTAGTGGTGAATGATAAACTTATCAGTACTAACAGAATCGCAGGTAATTTTCTAATCATGGTGAAATGGTTTTAGATTTATCAGTCCTTTATCAGTTTGTTTTTATAAAATTCAACTAAATTAACTAAAAAACCAAACTTTTTGTTTGGCATTTAGTCCTCCATTTTCGAGCCAAACACCATACATAGTTCAGATTGTAAAGTTGTACATACCCTGGGCTAATATATGCTATAATCTATTCAATCTTATCATCTTCCCGAATTTGCACCCTTCTTATTTTTCCACTGATTGTTTTGGGAAGTTCCGTTACAAATTCAACGATACGGGGATATTTATAGGGTGCTGTAACCTTTTTTACATGTTCCTGTAATTCCTTTGCCAATTCTTCACTAGGTTGGTAGTTTTTCGAAAGAATGATGGTGGCTTTTACAATTTGTCCCCTGTCAGGATCCGAAACTGCCGTTATTGCACATTCGAGTACTGCAGGATGTTCCATAAGGGCGCTTTCTACTTCGAAAGGACCAATCCTGTACCCCGAGCTCTTTATTACATCATCAGCCCTGCCAACAAACCAGAAGTAATCATCCTCATCTCGCCAAGCCATGTCTCCGGAATAATAAATGCCATTACGCCAAACTTTGTTTGTTAATGTTTCGTCACGATAGTACCCGTTAAACATTCCGGTTGGTTTGCCTTTATCGGTATAAATGACAATTTGCCCTTCTTCACCTACTTCGCAGGGTTTACCGTTCTCATCAACAATATCAATTTGGTACCCGGGTGAAGGTTTACCCATAGACCCCGGTTTTGGTTCCATCCACGAAAATGTTGCCACAGCGACCGTACATTCTGTTTGGCCATAGCCTTCCATTAATCTAATCCCGGTTGCATCGTGGAATTGTTTATAAACCTCAGGATTTAAGGGTTCGCCGGCAACAACACAGTATTTTAAATGACTTAATTTATATTTTGTCAGATCCTCCTTAATCAAAAACCTGTATATGGTAGGAGGTGCACAAAATGTAGTAACCCTGTATCGTTCAATTACCTCCATAATGTTTTTGGGAACGAACTTATCATAATCATAAGTCATTACCGCGCTTCCAGACAACCATTGCCCATATATCTTACCCCATGCAGATTTTGCCCATCCAGTATCGGCAATAGTAAAGTGAAGACCGTCATCTATAACATTCTGCCAGTATTTTGCAGTTAGTATGTGGCCCAATGGATATACGAAGTTGTGATTTACCATTTTTGGCATACCTGTGGTGCCCGAAGTAAAGTATAAGAGCATAATATCGTCATTACTAACGGATTCGCTTTTTGTTGGTTTCTCAAAAACGGACGAGTTTTTCTCCATTTCCAGATTAAAATTGAACCAACCTTCGCGACTTTCTTCAATCAGGGCTTTAAATTTCAAGGTAGGAGATTTCTCCATGGCCTCTTCAACATGCTTAATTACCTCCGGATCAGGTACACATACGATCATTTTGATGTCAGCTGCGTTGTTCCGGTAAATAATATCTTTGGTACTTAATAAATGAGTGGCAGGAATGGTAATTGCCCCTATTTTATTCAAAGCCAAAGTACAAAACCAATACTCATAGCGTCTTTTTAAAATAAGCATAACAGGATCGCCCTTTTTTATACCTATTGATTTAAAGAAATTAGCAGCTTTATCGCTAAAAAATTTCATTTGTTCGAAGGTAAAAACTGCTTCGGCGCCTTTATCGTCGCACCATACCATCGCTATTTTATCAGGTGTCTTTAAAGCAATTTCATCCACAACATCAAAGGCGAAATTGAAATTTTCAGGGATATTTATTTGGTAGTTAGCGATGAATTCCTCATATGAATTAAATTCTATTTGGGGTAGGTATTTCTCAAGTATCATTTTACAGTTTGTTTGATGATTAAATGGCTATAGCCAGAAATTTAACAGGTTTATTGTTTAAGGCTTGCATAGCATGTTTATTTGATGAATCAAAATATATGGAATCGCCTTCATTTAAAATAATCTCATGAACATCAATCATAATCTTCATCGTTCCTTCGAGTACATAATTAAATTCTTGTCCAGGATGCGACTTCATTTCAACAGGCAAATTCTCGGAATCAGGTGAAATAGTAACCATAAAAGGCTCTGCTTTTTTTTGAATAAAATTAAAAGCGAGACTTTCATATTTGTATTGCTTTCTTCTGTTAACCTTCAGTCCTTTATCTTTTCTTACAACTGAGTATACATGAAGCTTAGGTTCATCGCCACCAAGCAATGCCGAAAGCTCCATATTGAATTTCTGAGCTACTTTAAATAGAAAACTAATTGGGATATCGGTTGTGCCGGATTCGTATTCTAAAAACAAATTTTTTGCAACCCCAAGTTCCTTTGCAATCGTTTCGGCTGAAATTCCGGATATCTCCCTAAGCTCTTTGATTCTTTCAGCAATTAGTTTGATTTGGTCTGTCATAGCATTTGTAAATTTAAAATTCAATAATACTGAATTTATTCATAATCTCTAGCTGCATATCCAAAAACTTAATAGAATGCCAGAATATCCGAGTTTAGAATTATATTTTGCGAATTAAGGGTTGAATTATTTCATGTGATATTTTCTGCATATTGAGACTAATTCCCCCTTTGAAGGGGGCGGGGGGATGTTTTCAATCAATAAAAATGTTGAATCCCCATTTCAAACAAAAAGTTAAAAATTGAGTACTAAAACATGAGTTTATGATAACCTTAACATCTCCCCGGCCTTCAAAGGGGGACTCGATCAGCCTTACAATAGATTTCATATGCTTAATTCGCGTAATTAATTAAAATTGTGAGATTTTGAGGTGTCGATTAAATGCCTTGAGGAAATTACCTAATGTTGCACTGCAGTTACCTTAGTACCGGATAAAAATAAAACCTCCCTTCTCAAAATATAAAAATTTGAAAAGGGAGGTTTTATTAAAGTTTCTGATTCAATTATAATCTTCTTTATTGTCATTAGGTTTCAAATCCTGCATCTCATCAGGTGTAAGTAACCTATCGAGATCATGACTATAAATAAATGCGCCTATTTGAGAGAAAAAGACATGACTCCTCTTGCTCTTGTCCCCGAAATTTCTTCTCTTCGGCACTGAGTGTCTTTTCTTTGTTATCATTTTAATTTTTTTTAATTTTTATTTAGTGTTGCACTCCAATCGCATATGATTTTTATTTGAGCTTCCGTTGGAACCAGTTCCGGATGTGAAGTCTTGAAACCTTTAGGTGGCATAGATCCCTTGGTAAGAACTTTGCAAATATCTTTCGATTTTGAAGCTTGTTTCTCCGGTTTATATTCATTCCATTTAGAGAAGTTAACATGTGACATGGCCATCCCTTTACCACCATCGGCATGGCAACCCATACATGAGCTTTTTAATATGGTATTCACATCTTCCGGAATTGGAGTACCCGATTTTGTATCGGTTTGACTATTTGCTATTTCCGGCATTGCAACCAAGACGGTTAACATTAAAAGTACCGTGGCCGTTAAGAATAAAAAAGTTTTTTTCATGAGAATATAATTTTAGTAATTGGTGGAAATTGCATTTTGTTATAAGTTTTACAAAAAGATTTACAGTGATGAAAGACCTTTATACAACTTAACTCTCTTATAACAGTTTTATTGCGGCAATTGTTCACTTTTTGATAGGTGTAATTACAACTACTATGATCGATTAAACCAGTTAAAATAATGATAATTGTTCTCCTCTTTTATTGTTTTGGGCGAGTTTGGAATGTTTTTTTACCTTATAAATATTGTTTTTGATATTAGGCTTATTACCTTCTAATTTAATCATTTGACTCATTAATTCAACATGCTCGGCTTGCAGACTTGCAAGGTTTGTTAGGATATCCTCATCAAAAGGTTCAGAATCCATAATACTTTTAATATAAGCAATATTTCTGCTTACTCTTTCCAGCCGGTTACAAATATAATCCTCACGCAAAAGCATAGATATATAACACTTTAAGGAAAAAAATGTTCAAATTTGCTTTGGTCTTTAAAAGAGCGTTTCTTCGAGCGGGCAGGGATTAACGATTTTCGAAAGTCATCTTTTCATAACCTCATCACTTCATCACTTCATAACCCATCACCTCATCACTTATCTTAAATTGTCTTCAAAGCCCTGTAAACCACCTCCAGCGTTTTATTCAAATCCTCAGGGAGATGGGCTGCCGATATAAAGTTTGCCTCGAATTGTGAAGGAGAAAAAAATATCCCCTGTTCAAGTAATTTTTTATAGAATCTTTCGAACCGTTTTGGATTCGACCTTTTCACATCTTCATAATTATTTATCGGATTTTCGTTGAAGAACAGCGTAAACATGGATTTAAATGAGTTAATAACAATACCTTTATGTTTGGTTATTTCTTCCAGATAGAAAATGAAATCGCGCGATTTATGATTGAGTGGTTCATAAAACTGAGGTAAACGAATTTTTTTCAGGGTTGCAAGGCCGGCAGCTACTGCAATTGGATTGCCAGACAGGGTTCCGGCCTGATACACGTCACCCGAGGGAGCAATATGTGACATTATTTCCTTTCTTCCACCGTATGCACCTACCGGGAACCCGCCTCCTATAATTTTTCCAAGGGTTGTTAAATCGGGTGTTACCCCATAATAACCCTGTGCTCCGCCAATACCCGGGCGAAAACCGGTAATAACCTCGTCAAAAATAAGCAACGATTGGTATTCGGATGTTATATTCCTGAGAAATTGCAGAAAACCATTCTGAGGTAAAACAACACCCATGTTAGCGGGAACTGGTTCTATAATAATAGCAGCAATATCATTTTTGTATTTCGAAAAAGCTTCAAAAACAGATAATTCATCATTAAAAGGCAGGCTAATGGTATGCTGTAGAAATGCCTCCGGCACCCCGGCTGACGATGCTATTCCAAGCGAAGCCAATCCTGAACCTGCAGAAACCAGCATGTGGTCTGCATGTCCATGGTAGCAGCCATCGAATTTAATTATTTTGTTCTTTCCTGAGTAGGCGCGCGCGATACGGATAGCGCTCATAACTGCTTCTGTGCCCGAGTTCACCAATCTTACCATTTCAACAGATGGCACTGTTTCAGCAATTGCCTTTGCAAGCAGGGTCTCGCCGGTTGTTGGCATACCATAACTGGTACCCTTGGATAGAGCCTCATTTACAGAATCCAAAACATACGGATTACCATGTCCTAAAATATGCACACCCCACGAAAGGCAAAAGTCGACATACTCATTATCATCCACATCATATAGCGCTGTGCCTTGGGCTTTCTTAATAAATATCGGCTCGCTGTTGATTCCTTTAAATGAGCGAACAGGACTGTTTACTCCCCCTGGGATTACTTTTTGCGCTTCAGCAAATGCTGCTTGTGATTTCTGAACTGTTTTACTTTCTAAATGTGGATTTATCAGATTGATTAAGGTTTCGTTTGTTTTCATGGTGTTGATGTTTAATAAAATTTAATAGATATTTTATATTTCTTTTTGTATGTTCTTAATTTCCATAAGATGGCGGAGACTTCTGCAGCATAAGCATGGCAGAAGCTTCCTTTAAGACTTTTAAGTTCTAGTTATGAAACCCCTACTGGGTTTTCCAATGAATTAGTTTATATTGTACTACAATAGTGCAACCGCTACACGGTTGAAGAACCCAGTAGGGGTTTCCTTATTGTAGTATAGTGTAAACGGCTAATTTAAAACCTTGTAGAGGTTTCATAACACTACATTTTTTTAAAACTTAACAGCCCTGCACTTCCTGGGGCTTGGGAACAATTAATTTGCATCAAATCCTCCCGGTCAGTGATCTTCGAAGCATACGTTTTCGCATAGTAACTAATTACATAATCGGCTCCGGCGCGTTTAATGGCTGTCAGGATTTCTAACATGGCCTTATGCTCATCCAGATACCCTGCTGCTGCTGCCGCTTTTATCATCATATACTCTCCCGATACCTGGTATGCAACCAAGGGTGTTTGTGGAAAGGTTGATTTTGCCCTTTGAATGACATCGAGATAAGCGTGAGCTGGTTTTACCATTACCCAATCGGCTCTTTCCTCAAGGTCGGCAGCAATTTCATCGGTAGCTTGATCGATGGTGCGGTAATCCATTTGATAGGATTTCCGGTCACCAAAAGATGGGGAGGATTGAGCTGCATCGCGAA
>WSSedL1CaDRAFT_10002136_pt1 | contig 10381 bp, 4 predicted proteins | sample WetSurSL1Cattail_FD_9464 | JGI IMG/M metagenome (IMG submission 9464)
ACTGGAATACGTCAGTAGGCGTACCGACAGGCTGGTCGTATTGGTTGCCTCCAAATGGCGGTAATGACGGAGACCTGAATAAAGGATTCGAGAACACTACAATAACAACAGAAGAATCACATACAGGATTAAAATCCTTAAAATTTGATTTACCAATAACCAGAGCATCAGGCGACGGTTTTGTAGCTACAAGAAGAATGTTATTAAGCGGAGAGACTACCGCTTCTAAAGGAATTGCTACTATTAAAGATATCAAACCAGGTAGTACAATCCGTGTAAGCGTATGGGTAAAAGCAAAGAATCTGGTACCGGATTCAGCAGCGTTATACCCGTCAACATGGTCGGTTGGATTTACATATGGATTCTTTAAGAGCAATGTAAATACAGACGGTTTCAACAGTTTAGACGGTTATCCAAAAGATATGCAATTTGTATTTCCAAAGGTAACTGCGTTTGACTGGACTCAGTATTACATCGACTTAACAGTTCCAAATGAAGCAGATGCAAAAGCTATAGAAATAAGATTGCATCCATATTCAAGATTTGCCGGAACTATTTATTTTGACGATTTAGAAATTAAATCGCTTGGAATTACAGGCGTAAACGATGATAAAATAATTCCTGCGTCATTTAACGTATTCCAGAATTATCCAAATCCGTTTAACCCTACAACTACAATTAGTTACGCAATACCACAAAATGCTAATGTTACCGTTAAAGTATATGATATGCTTGGCAGAGAAGTAAAAACATTATTTAATGGCGAACAGAAAGCGGGAATACATAACGTAATTTGGAACGGAGATAATAATTCCGGAGCAAAAGTATCAAGCAGCGCTTATTTATTAAGAGTAACTGCTGGTAATTATGTTGCCGTAAAGAAAATGATCCTTCTTAAGTAAGTTAGACTCTTTATATTATTCCCCCTTTCTTTATTAGAAAGGGGGAATAGCTTTTTTAGTTTTTAGTCTTTAGAAAAACATGGTAAAAAATCATGTTTAGAAATTACAAGTTTAATTAAACAATGAAATAGTTGCGATAATATGAGAAAAAATTTACTCTCTTTGAAATATCTTCTAACAATAGTTCTTTTTATATCGGGATTTAACTATTTAGTATTTGCCGGAACAACCGGGAAAATATCAGGAAAAGTTATAGATTCAAAAACAAAAGAGCCTTTGATAGGAGCAAACATTACTCTAAAGGGCAGCAATCTGGGAGCTGCTACCGATTTGGAAGGAAATTATTTTATAATTAATATTCCTCCCGGAAAATACCAGCTTCAGGCGTCCTTAGTAGGTTATTCGCCTTATACTGTTTCTGATATAAAAGTTTCGGCGGATCAAACTTCAAAAATAGATTTTGCGTTAAAAGAAGCGACTATGGAACTGGGAAGCGTCGAAATATTAGCATCGCGTCCAATTGTTCAAAAGGATTTAACTTCTACTCAATCCAATATAAGCGGGGATGATATTTCTATGCTGCCTATAGAAGACGTTCAGGCAGTCGTTAATTTACAAGCGGGAGTTGTTGACGGTCACTTTAGAGGAGGACGAAGCGGAGAGGTAAAATACCTTATCGACGGCGTCTCTGTAAATGACGCTTTTTCAGGCGAGTCTTCTATGGAAGCTGAAATAAACAGCATACAGGAAGTTCAAGTGCTAAGCGGCACATTTAATGCCGAATATGGCGAAGCTCTTTCCGGCGTAGTTAACCAAATTACTAAAGTAGCCGGAGAAAAATACAATGGCAACGTTTCGTTTTATGCGGGAGATTATTTAACGGGGCACGGCGATATTTTTGAACATGTAACGGATAAAGTTTCAAAATTTGATCCGACAAAAATTTACAATTATCAGGGAAGCTTAAGCGGTCCGGTTCCGGGCGTTGAAAAATTTGTAAAGTTTTTTGTATCCGGCAGATATTTATATGAGGACGGTTATTTATACGGAAAAAGAATGTTCAATCCTTCGGATTCTTCTGATTTCTCTAATAACGATAAAAGCAAATGGTATGTGGGCAATACTGGAGACGGACAATATGTCTCAATGAATTATCAGGAAAAATTAAGTCTTCAGGGTAAATTAGCTTTTAAAGTGGGCAATGGTCAGGGAATAGTTTTACAGGGATTATATCAAAAACAAAATTACAGAGACTATGATCATGCTTATAAACTAGATCCGGACGGCGATTATAAAAAACATCAAAACAGTTTTCTTGGCAGCGCAAGTTATACTCAGGTTTTTAACAATTCATTATTTATAGATTTTCTTGGTTCTATTCATACCAGCGATTATAAACAGTATGCATTTGAAGATCCATTTGATTCGCGCTATGTTACAGAAGAGAAAAAGAATCAGGTTAGCGGGGCGTCTTTTTTGACTGCGGGAACAGAGAACTGGCATTTTCAGCATAATACTAAAACTATAACCGGTAAAGTTGATATGACATATCAGCTTAACAGCATACACCAGATTAAAACCGGAATAGAAACAGATTTACATACTTTAGACTACAAAGATTATGAAGTGTTGATAGACGCTTCAACAAATTACAAACCAACGCTTCCAGCTTTTGGTTCGTTTAATTTTAACGTATATAAAAATCATCCTTATCAATTATCTGCTTACATGCAGGATAAAATTGAGCTGGATTATTTAGTCGTAAATCTTGGATTGAGATATGATTATTTTCAACCGGACGGAACTGTTCTAAAAAATGCGGATAAAATTGCTCAGCTCGATCAGCTGCAAGCGCCTTATCCGGATTCGTTAGTTAATAAGGCTACTACAAAATCGCAAATAAGCCCAAGAATAGGTCTATCGTATCCTATAAGCGATAAAGGCGCAATTCATATTTCTTATGGCCATTTTTTCCAGATACCGGCTTTTGAATATTTATATAAAAATCCAAATTACAGAATTGCTCTTTCCGGCTCATATCCAAATGATATTGGGAACGTTATTGGAAATGCCGATCTTAAACCTCAACAGACAGTGATGTATGAAATTGGATTACAGCAGGAGATAATGGATAATATAGGAGCGTCTGTAACAGCCTATTATAAAGATATAAGAAATCTTTTGGCTATGGAAATCCATATTAAAAACGATTTTAAGAAATTTGCAAAATATGTCAATCTGGATTACGGCGCAGTATCCGGATTTACAATATCTTTTGATAAAAAATTCAGCGACGGCTTTGCGGCTTCTGTAGATTATACATATCAGGTTGCAAAAGGGGATGCGTCAGATCCGGAAGACGCTTATAATAAAGCGTCTGCAAGCCCGGCAATTGACGCGAACAAACAGTTAGTCCCTCTTAATTGGGATAGAACGCACTCTCTGAATTTTACCGTAACTTACGGAACAGTAAATGATTTTATTATAAGTACAGTCGGGCAATTAGGCTCAGGGCTTCCTTATACGCCCTCGCTACAGAACCAAAGAACTGGATTGGAAAACAGCGATAACAAACCGGCCTTTTTTAACGTCGATCTTTTTATTACTAAATATTTCAAAGTTTACGGAACTGATTTGTCAATATTTGCTAAAGTATATAATCTATTTGATACAGCGAATGAAAGCGACGTATTTGGCGATACCGGCAGAGCCGGATATACTTTGGAATTAACAAGAGCTCAATCTGAGCCGAGAGGCGTTAATACGCTTAAAGAATATTACACGCGTGCGGATTTCTATTCTGCTCCCCGGCAGGTGGTTTTCGGCGCTTCATTAGGTTTTTAATTTTAAGTCTCGATGGAGGTATTGAGTGTTGGACAGATATTTAATTAGAAATTTATTTTTTGTGATAATCCTGGCAGTAGGCGGATTGAATCTTACATATTCACAAAAAGTAGTAGATAAAAATAAAGGCGATTACAACCAGACTAAAAAAGGAATAATGGACGGGAACCTTGTTTCCACGGTCTTTTATAACTTTGGCGAAATAGCCGATTATGATAACGAACCGTTAAGAAGCGGCGTTTGGCCTAAAGGCACTAATCATACATACGTAGACGGAATTGCAGTAATTGTGCAGGCCGAAGCTACTGACCCAAATGGGAATAAAATACATCCTTTAGAAACAAACTATTATGAGTTTACCCGATATGATCCGGCGACAAAAGTAACTTACGGATGGTGGCCTTTGCCAGGGTACGCAAACGCATATCAATCGAGCGTAGCCCGGAGCGACGATAAAACTACATGGCCAAGTCATTGGCCTGATAGACCTAAAGATTGGGACGGCCAGTGGAACGGGTATTTTGGCAACGGCATTCTTAACGCCGATCTTGAATCTTATTTTGTATTTGACGATAACGAAGACAGAGATTATATAACAAAAAATAATTTTTACCCTGACGCTGCCGATCATAGCCGCGGCGGTTTGGGCATGCAGGTTCACGGCAGAGGTTTTCAGTGGTCGCAGGTATTAGCCGAAGACGTTATTTTCTGGTATTATGAAATTACTAATATGGGAACGACTGATTACAGTAAAACTCTTTTTGGGCAATATGTGGATTGGGGCGTAGGCGGGCATGATAACTCATCAAATAATGCAGGCGATTATGATGAAACATTGAATATATCATACGCGTGGTCTACAGTAGCTTATGGAAGTCCGGGTAACTGGAGTCCTGTAGGTATGGCAGCTTATGCGTTTCTTGAGAGCCCGGGCATTTCTGATGACGGCAAAGATAACGACCATGACGGACTTACTGACGAAAGAAGAGATAACGTAGCTAAAACATACATAACAGATCCCAATTTGGATCCGTTTATAAAAAATGTCGCTACAGATACTACTACGTTTAGAACTTTTTATGGATATTCCTGGAAGGCGCATTGGGACGCTGATGAAAATTGTAACTGGAAAACATATACAGACGTTAACGGCAACGGCAAATGGGATACGGGCGAGCCGTTGAATGACGATGTTGGCAGCGACGGAATTGGACCATATGACGACGGTTATACGGGACCTGACGCGGACGGTTCGGAAGCAAACGGAAAACCAGATCAGGGAGAACCTGATTTTGGCACGTTAGATAAAGATGAATCAGATCAGCTTGGTTTGACGGGATTTGCAATATTCCCAACTCATAGATATGAACTTAGAAACGACGAGGAAAACTGGGGAGTGCTATCTGGTCTTCCTACGCCTCATGGTTCTTCTTTAGTAGGCGTTAATCTTGCAAATTATTTTTCATCATATTTATTTGGAATGCAGGGACGGAACACTTATTCAGCTACGGCGGGAAGCGTTCAGGAAACTGGCGAAACCCAGAGATTTTCTATGGCTCTGCTTTTTGGTATAGATAAAGACGATCTTTTTAGAAGGAAAAAAACGACGCAGTCCATTTATAATGCAAGCTACCGCTTTGCAAAACCTCCTGAAAAACCGCTTGTAAAAGCTATACCAGGCGATGGACGTGTTACGTTATATTGGGATACCAGATCAGAAACTTCTTTTGACGCTTTCTATCAGAAATATAACTTTGAAGGTTATAGAATTTATAGATCAACTGAAGCAAACTTTTTGGAAGATAAAACAATTACAGACGCATATGGTAAAGCTACGTTCCGTAAACCGCTTGCAATATTCGATCTTGCCGACGGCATAAAAGGGCTGCATGCAATTGATGTGAATGGAGCTAAATTTAATCTCGGAACTGATTCCGGCTTAAAACACTCATATATCGATACTACTGTTCAAAACGGACAAACGTATTATTATGCTGTTTGCGCTTACGATCAGGGATATGTTACGACTACTGTAGAAGGAGTCGTCGAAGGAATTCCGCCTTCTGAAACTACGTCAATAATTAAAACTGACGTAAATGGAAAAGTAACATCAACTGACGTTAATACGGCAGTTGTAATTCCAAGAGCTGCAGCGGCAGGTTATTCTGCTCCTGAGTTAAATAATTATAAATTTAGCGGCGCAGGCACCGGGGCAATTACATATAGCGTTCTTGATCCGGATTCAGTAAGATCGTTTAACACATATCGTATGGAGTTTATTGATTCTACTGCATTCCATAATGCGGCATATCCTTATTATAGATTGATAGACTATTCTACAAAAGATACGCTTATTAAACTGACGCAGTTCAAGAGCAATGAAATTCAAACGCCGGTGACACATGGTTTTGTTCTTGACGTTACAAACGATACGGCTGTAACCATAAATACTAGCAAAACCGGATGGGAAAAAGGAAGCAGCAACTATGTAATTAAAGCGGGCTTTAACGATACTAAGTACCCGGCTTTTAGCACAAAGAGGATTGACTATCCTGCTGATTTTGAAATAACATTCAAATCTCCAGGCGAAGGCGATACTTCGTATCCCGCAAAATCATTTAGCTCCGCGATACCTTCTAATATTTCAATAAAGAACGTTACGGAAAATATTGACAAATTCCAGTTTGATTTTGAAGATAACGATAAAGACGGGACGTTTTCGTCAGGAGACGTAATCTTTATCGTAGTTGGAGATTCAACAGGTAAAAAAGCAACCAGTTTTAGCAATCAACGTATAACATGGTCTCTTACGCTTGACAAAGATACGGCAGTTTCAGCGGCTAATCAAAAAGCGCCGCAACCGGGAGACGTCTATAAAATTGTAACAAATAAACCATACAGAACGGGCGAATATGTCGAGTTTATAACTAAAGCTATTTCCTTTAGTAAAGCTCAGGCAAAGCAGGATCTTGATAAAATTCTGGTAGTTCCTAATCCTTATGTAGGCGCGGCTTCGTGGGAGCCTGCTAATACAGGGGTGGGAAGAGGCGAAAGGAAAATATACTTTACGCACCTGCCTCAGCAGTGCACTATAAGAATTTATACAATTGCCGGAAGCCTTGTTAAGACTTTTGAACATAACAGCGTTTTATCAGATGGGCAGGAATCCTGGAACTTAGTTTCAAAAGACGGTATGGATATTGCTTTTGGAGTGTATATCTTTAATGTCGACGCTCCTGGCATCGGTACTAAAACCGGTAAATTTGCAATAATAAAATAAGTTTGTTTAAGTGAAAAAAGAGCTAAAAAAGGTATTTATATGAGAAACCAAAATCTAATAATTTTGACGGCGCTTTTATTTTTTTCCGGATATTTGTTCGGCCAAAGCGGTAGTTCCGTTTCTAAAGTCGGAACTACCGCCGCAACTTTTCTGGAGATAGGACCTGGCGGCGTTTCAAATGGAATGGGCAATGCTTTTGTTAGTATTGCCAACGACGCAACTGCATTATATTGGAATGTCGCAGGAATAGCTAATATGACGCAAAACCAACTTAGCGCAGTTCATACTGACTGGATTGGCGAAACCAATTATGATTATGCAGGGCTTGTTCTTCCTCTTGGCAGCTTTGGCGCTTTGGGCTTTAGTTTTACTTCTTTATCTACGGGAGATATGAAAGTAACTACGGTTGAACTGCCTGAAGGAACAGGCGAGTATTTTAATTCGCAGGATATAGCCGTTGGGCTTTCTTATGGAAGAAAGCTAACAGAAAGATTTTCTATTGGAGTAACTGCAAAGTACATCCAACAGAAAATATGGCATATGAGCGCAAGCGCTCTTGCAATTGACGCGGGAACTTTATTCAGAACTGATTTATTGGGCGGAATGGTTATTGGAGCTTCTATATCTAATTTTGGCACTAAACTTACTCTTGCCGGCAGAGATGCAAGAAAGTATTATAGCGTTGATGTAGATAAGCTTGGCTCAAATGACCAGATACCATTTAATATAGATCTTGATTCATGGGATATTCCAATGTGTTTCAGAATTGGCGTTTCTACTAACGCGCTAAAAACTGACGATATGAGATTGACTGTTGCAGTGGATGCGCTTCATCCAAATGATAATTACGAAAGCGTTAATGTCGGCGCAGAGTTTTCATATCTGGAGTCTTTTTATATTCGCGGCGGTTTTAATTCGTTGTTTCTTAAAGACAGCGAAGGCGGTCTTACTCTTGGCGTAGGCATCAATACCAAGATGCTTTTTAGCAGTGCGGAATTTACTTTTGATTACGCTTACCGTGATTTTGGAAGACTAAATAATGTTCACACTTTATCGGCGGGGATTAGATTCTAATGAAAAAAGCTCCATTCCTTATCTATCTCTTCTTAATTTCAATATGCGCCTTTCCACAGGGAAAAGCGCATAGAGAAATAATAAGTTTTACTACGGTCGATTCGTCAAAAGAAGGAGACGAAACGATAGCTACTGTTGGGAATGTTCGTATTTCAGCAAAGGAATTTATTTACGGATATGAATTTGGTCCGGCATTTGTAAAACGGGAAAAAGACTCAAAGAAGAAATACTTAAATTTTCTTATAAATGAAAAACTGTTAGCTCTGGATGGATATTCGCGCGGTCTTGATAAACGCGATGAATTCAAAACATATGCGTCCGCCATAAAAGGCGATCTTGTTACTGAAGAATTATACATAGACGATATTATGAAGCGGACAAACGTTTCTGAAGATGAAATTGAAAACGGAGCTAATCAGAAGCTGATTACTCTGAAAATCAAGTGGCTTTATGCGGATTCGGAAAACGGGATAAAGGAATTTCAGGATAAGTTAAAAGCAGGCTATTCGTTTGATTCTTTATTTAGCGCTCAATTGAACGATAAAATTTTTGCCGATCAGCGTTCAATGGAAGTTGACAGATTTAACTTAGGCGATAAAAACCCGGGTTTTGCGGCTATAGTTGATTCATTAAAAATTAATCAGATATCGCTTCCTATTCATACTCCTGACGGATGGTATATAGTCAGAGTTGAAAATTTGTATAGAGAAGTTATTCCAAACGAAACGGAAGTAATAAAAAACAAGTATGACGCTAAACAAGCTATAGCAAGGAATAAAATGGATTCGGCTTCAGCCGTATATGTAAACGCAATTATGAACGGGCAAAACCCTGTTATACAGCGCGGCGCTTTTACTATACTGCGCTCATACATAGCTAAATATTCTTTGCCGGACGATAAATACAAAGAGTGGAATCTTGAGAAAAGGTTAAATGCAGTATTGGATTCATTGAAACTAAAAAATAAAGACGATTACAAAAATCTTGAATTAGTTAAAATGAATAAAAGTTCTATTACATTGAATGACTTTTTACTTTGGTTCCAATTCCGTTCGGAAAATATAAAGCTAAATCAGACTACGTTAAAAGGATTTTCTGTGTCTTTAGAAAATGTAGTATGGCGGATGGTAAGAGACGGTTTGCTTTCAGAAATTGCTTTATCGCGCGGATATGAAAACAGAGAAAGCGTAAAAGAACAAAGCCGGTGGTGGAATGATAAAATAATGTTTGCGGTAGTAAGAGATGAATTAGGGCAGTCGTTATCTGTAGCAGACGAGATTAAAACTGGCAAAAATAATGACGAGAAAAGCGACGTTGAGTTTACTAAAAAACTGCTGCATAAAGTAAACAAACTTAAACAAACTACTAAAATTGAAATTAACGAAAAGTTATTTTCCAAAATTAAAGTCGACGCAGAAAACGATAAACGCGCAATTGAAACTTATACAGTAAAACCGGGAGGAAGCTTTCCGCGTCCTGCATATCCTTCAATTGATTTATATTGGAAAAGCTGGGAATAGCATAATTGAAAAAAAACTATAAAATATATCTTCTGGCGCTTGCTATTATGGTTAGTTCAATTTCCTGTAATAAAGGAAATCTGAACAACAATAAAGCTCTTATTTATTGGTCAAGCAATAATACGGAAGAAATACAATTTGCAAAAGAAATTGTAGACGAATGGAATAAAGAAAATCCGAATAATAAGATAGTTTCTCAGCCGGTGCCGGAGGGGCAGTCGAGCGAGGAAATTATTTTAGCCGCGGTTGTCGGTAAAACCACGCCTGATATTTATTCAAATATGTGGCAGGGAGACGTTGAGTCTTATGCTGAAGCCGGGGTTCTAGTAGCTCTTGATACGTTGCCAAGCTTTAAGGATTTTATTTATCAGCGCTGCGATAGCGCGGTAGTTAAAGAAATCACTTCTTTAGACGGGCATATATATCAAATACCCTGGAAAATAAATCCGATTATGCTATTGTATAACCGCAATATTACAAAGGGGATTGGCCTTAGTAATCCGCCTGCGTCGTATTCGGATTTTTATGAAGCTTCAAGAAGATTTCAAAAAGACAGCAATGGCGATGGCTATATAGACAGATGGTTTGGATATTCTGAAGTATTGGTTACATGGTGGCAAAGATTCTTCGATTTTTATCCATTGTACCTCGCCGCGTCTGGAGGCGGGTCGTTAGTTCAGGGAAATAAAGTAACGTTCAATAATAAGTATGCTATTGAAGTATTTAGATTTTTACAGGGATTGTATAACCGTAATTATTTT
>WSSedL1CaDRAFT_10002137_pt1 | contig 10379 bp, 10 predicted proteins | sample WetSurSL1Cattail_FD_9464 | JGI IMG/M metagenome (IMG submission 9464)
GAGCCGGTTCGGCCAGGATGGTTTCACCCTTTTCGCGGCAGGTCACCAGATCGTCGGACAGACGGTTCTTGTCGTCGAGCCCGGCATTGGCCTGGGCAACGACGTAGTTGCCTTCTTCGATCGCCGAGAGGTATTCGATTTCGGTGGTCACTTGCGAATCGACCACCTTGCGGTAGGCGGTTTCGATGAAGCCATAGTCATTGACGCGGGCAAACAGGGCCAGCGAGTTGATCAGGCCGATGTTCGGACCTTCCGGCGTTTCGATCGGGCAGACACGACCGTAGTGGGTCGGATGCACATCTCGCACTTCGAAGCCGGCACGTTCGCGCGTCAGACCACCCGGGCCAAGGGCCGAAACGCGGCGCTTGTGGGTAATTTCCGACAGCGGATTGGTCTGGTCCATAAACTGTGACAGCTGGCTGGAACCGAAAAATTCCTTGATGGCGGCGCTGATCGGTTTGGCGTTGATCAGATCGTGCGGCATCAGGTTGTCGGATTCGGCCTGGCTCAAACGTTCCTTGACGGCACGTTCAACCCGGACGAGACCGGCGCGGAACTGGTTTTCGGCCAGTTCGCCGACGGAACGGACACGACGATTGCCGAGGTGATCGATGTCGTCGATTTCGCCGCGACCGTTACGCAGGTCGACGAGAATCTTGATGACTTCAACGATGTCGCGCGGCGACAGGGTCAGCTGTTCGCGAACTTCGACATTGGCGCCGAGCGGCTTGACCTTGGCGGCCAGCTCTTCGGCGACATCCTTGGTCAGGTTTTCGGACAGGGCGCGCGGGCCGTAAGGCATCAGGCTGACCAGATCCTGGATGGCGGCCAGCGAGAAACCGGAGCCTTCCGAGAGGTTGCGCAGCGCAGCCTCGGCCTTGGAGGCCAGGCTCTTGATCATGACCTTGTATTCGATGACGTCAGCGCGGGTCAGACGACGATTGAACTTCATGCGGCCAACGCCGGACAGGTCGTAACGCTCATCGGAATAGAACAGGCCGTTGAAGAGGATTTCAACGGCTTCTTCTGTCGGCGGTTCGCCCGGACGCATCATGCGATAGATGGCGACACGGGCGGCCTGACGGGAGGCGGTTTCATCGGCACGCAGGGTGTTCGAGATGAAGGAACCGCGATCCAGTTCGTTGGTGTACAGCGTTTCGACCGTGGTGATGCCGGCTTCGCGCAGCTTGGCAAGCAGGGTCTCGGTGATTTCGTCATTGGCGTTGGCCACCACTTCGCCGGTTTCGCGGTCGATGATGTTCTTGGCAATGACGCGGCCGATGAAGAAATCTTCCGGCACGACGAGCTGGTTCAGGCCGGCAGCGCCGATTTCGCGAATGTGCTTGGCGGTGATCCGCTTGTCCTTGGCGACGATGACCTTGCCGTCCTGGGCAACGAAATCGAAGCGGGCAACTTCACCGCGCAGACGTTCCGGAACCAGCGTGAATTCGACTGTTTCCTTGCCGAGCAGGAAGGTGTCGAAGTCGAAGAATTCGCTGAGGATTTCTTCCGACGACATGCCGATGGCCTTGAGCAGCGTCGTGACGGGCATCTTGCGACGACGGTCGACGCGGAAGAAGAGGGTGTCCTTGGGATCGAACTCGAAATCCAGCCAGGAGCCACGGTAAGGAATGATCCGGGCCGAAAAGAGCAGCTTGCCGGAGCTGTGCGTCTTGCCGCGGTCGTGCTCGAAAAACACGCCCGGCGAACGGTGCAGCTGGGAAACGATGACCCGCTCGGTGCCGTTGATGACGAAAGAACCATTGGTCGTCATGAGCGGAATTTCGCCCATGTAAACTTCTTGCTCCTTGACTTCCTTGACCGTGTCCGGCGCTTCGCGATCCATGATCACCAGGCGCACGCGAGCACGCAGGGAGGAAGCGAAAGTCAGGCCGCGTTGCTGACATTCGGTAACGTCGAACGCCGGTTCGCCGAGCATGAAGCTGACGAATTCGAGGCGGGCATTGCCGGAATGCGAAACGATCGGAAAAATCGAGCCAAACGCAGCCTGGAGGCCTTCGTTCTTGCGCTTTTCCGGCGCCACGTCATCTTGCAAAAAGTCCTTGAAGGACTGCAACTGAGTAGCAAGCAGGTAGGGCACGTCAAGCACGCTAGCGCGCTTGGCAAAGCTCTTGCGGATGCGTTTCTTCTCGGTGAAGGAGTAAGTCATGGTAACTCCGGAGGGATAAAATCAAATGTAGAACCTGAGAAAACAGGCAAACGCAAACCAGCCTCCCTCCCTTCCGGGACGGTGAAAAGCGGGGTTTGCGTTTGCCGGCTGGCGATATTCAAGTTCGTAATGGCTTAGAGTGAATCAAACCTAAAGCACAAAGCACAAAAGGGCTGGCGGTACAGACCGCCAGCCCGGAGAACAAAGGTCGATTACTTGACTTCGACCTTGGCGCCCGCGTCTTCCAGTTGCTTCTTGAGGGCTTCTGCATCAGCCTTCGTAACGCCTTCCTTGACAGCCTTCGGAGCGCCATCAACCAGATCCTTGGCTTCCTTGAGGCCCAGGCCGGTAACGGCACGGACGACCTTGATGACTTCAACCTTCTTGTCGCCCGGACCGAGCAGCATGACGGTGAATTCGGTCTGCTCTTCAACAGCCGCAGCGGCACCACCAGCCGGGCCGGCAACAGCGACGGCAGCGGCGGAAACGCCAAACTTCTCTTCGAATGCCTTGACCAGGTCATTCAGTTCCATAACGGTCAGGGAGCCAACGGCTTCCAGGATGTCTTCTTTGCTAATTGCCATTTCAATAAACTCCTAAATCAGTTCGTATGCAGTGAGGTTCAAGCGGCAGCTTCTTCGCGCTGTTTGGCCAGGGCATCCAGGCCGCGGACGAAGCCGGCAACCGGAGCTTGCATGACGTACAGCAGCTTGGAGAGCAGCTCTTCGCGGCTCGGTACGGAGGCAAGTGCCTGCAGACCAGCTTTGTCGAGCACCGAGCCGGCATAGGAACCGGCCTTGAGTACCAATTTGTCGTTGGTTTTTGCGAAGTCATTGAGCACCTTCGCTGCTGCCACGGGGTCAGTGGACACGCTGTAAATCAGCGGACCGACCATGTGTTCAGCCAGGCCAGCGAACTCAGTGCCCGCGACCGCGCGACGCACCAGGGTATTCTTCAACACGCGCAGATAGACGCCAGATTCGCGAGCCTTGCGACGCAGCACGGTGAGATCACTGACCTCAATGCCACGGTATTCGGCAATCGCGATGGTCTGTGCGTTGGCTACAAGTGCCGACACCTCAGCTACAACCGCTTTTTTGTCGTTCAGATTGAGACCCACAGGTCTTTCCTCCTTTCAAGTCATAACACGACGGGAACAATTTCCCGCCGCACCTACGGCGACCTGAACCAGAAGCTATGCTGTCCGTTACCGGCCAGCAGAAAATCTTGTTCTGGGACACCGTCTGCGCAGGGTGCTTTCGCCATTAAGCTCCGTTAACGGGGCGCCTGCGGTCTTTGACGATCTGCCGGCCACCGTTTTTTTGACGGCGACCGACAGCCCAAAGTACTTTTTAGCCAACCAGCGTGGCCTGATCGACGCGAACGCCGGGGCCCATCGTCGCGGCAACTGCCACCTTGCGCAGGTACTGACCCTTGGAAGAAGCCGGCTTGGCCTTGCTCAGCGCATCAATCAGCGCCTTCAGGTTACGTTCCAGATCTTCAACCGAGAAGGAAGCACGACCGATGGTGGCATGCACGATGCCGCCCTTGTCGGTACGGTACTGAACCTGACCGGCCTTGGCGTTCTTGACGGCAGTGGCGACATCCATGGTCACGGTACCGACCTTCGGGTTCGGCATCAGGCCGCGCGGACCGAGGATCTGGCCGAGTTGGCCAACGATCTTCATGGCATCCGGCGTGGCGATGACAACATCGAAATCCAGCTTGCCAGCCTTGACGTCGGCCGCCAGGTCGTCGAAACCGACGACTTCAGCACCGGCGGCACGGGCCGCTTCAGCCTTGTCGCCCTGGGCGAACACGGCAACGCGAACCGACTTGCCGGTACCTGCCGGCAGCACGACGGAACCACGCACAACCTGATCCGACTTGCGCGCGTCAACACCGAGGTTGACGGCAACGTCGATCGATTCGTCAAACTTGGCGGTCGCCGTTTCCTTGGCCAGGGTCAGGGCTTCCTGAACCGGGTAGGGCTTTTGCGCGACAACTTTGCCGGCCACTGCTTTTTGCTTTTTCGTGAGCTTTGCCATGATTACAGACCCTCAACCGTGATGCCCATCGAGCGGGCGGAGCCGGCGATGGTACGAACGGCAGCTTCGAGATTGGCAGCGGTCAGATCCGGCTGCTTGGCCTTGGCGATTTCTTCAGCCTGAGCCAGGGTGATCTTGCCGACCTTGTCGGTATGCGGCTTGGCGGAACCGGACTTGATGCCGGCGGCCTTTTTGATCAGAATGGTGGCCGGCGGCGTCTTCATCACGAAGGTGAAGGACTTGTCGGCGAAGGCGGTGATCACGACCGGAATCGGCAGACCCGGCTCAACGCCTTGCGTCTGGGCGTTGAAAGCCTTGCAGAACTCCATGATGTTCAGACCGCGCTGACCCAGAGCCGGGCCAATCGGGGGGGACGGATTTGCTTTGCCTGCCGGCACTTGCAGCTTGATATAACCAATAATTTTCTTGGCCATAATTTGCTCCTAAAGATGAGTGGTAGCGCGTTTTCGCCGGATTTACACCCGCCTACAGACGCTCCTCTTGTCGAAACGAAGGGCTTTCGACTTGCCCAGAAACGATGATCAGGCTTTTTCGACCTGAGCAAACTCCAGCTCGACCGGTGTAGCGCGACCAAAAATGGTCACCGATACACGCATGCGATTTTTTTCGTAATTGACGTCTTCGACCGAACCATGGAAATCCGTAAACGGACCATCCTTGACGCGAACCACTTCGCCAACTTCGAACAGCACCTTCGGACGCGGCTTTTCAACCCCCTCCTGCATCTGCTGCATGATCTTTTCGACTTCCTTCTCGGAAATCGGGGTCGGCTTGTTGGCGGTACCGCCAACAAAACCGGTGACCTTCGGCGTGTTCTTTACCAAATGCCACGAATCGTCATCCATGTCCATTTCACAGAGCACATAGCCCGGAAAGAACTTGCGCTCGGAAATCGACTTCTGGCCGCCCTTCATTTCGACGACTTCTTCAACCGGCACAAGAATGCGACCGAACTTGTCCTGCATGTCCAAGCGGGTAATGCGCTCCTGAATGGCGCGCATCACACTCTTCTCGAAGCCGGAGTAGGCATGTACTACATACCAACGTTTGCTCATGATTTCTTCCAGCCCAGCACGAGGTCGTAGAGCACCCACTCGAGGCTCTTGTCAGTCAGATAGAGGAACAAGGCCATGACCACCACGAAGGCGAACACGGCACCAGTCGTCTGCATTGTTTCCTTGCGCGAAGGCCAGACGACCTTCCTGGCCTCGACAACCGCCTCGTTGGCAAACGCAAAAAAGCGCTGCCCCGGCTCTGTTTTCCAGGCAACAGCACTTGCCAGCGCGAACCCAACGAGAACCGCCAGGACACGCAAAATCATTGCCTGCTCGGAGAGCAGGTAGAACCCAGCCACACCGGCCGCCAGAATAACCAGCGCCAGCGCAAACTTGATCTTGTCAGCCATGACGTTCGCGATCTTTAAAGAGGGTGGCAGGGGCGGAGGGAATCGAACCCCCGACCTACGGTTTTGGAAACCGTTGCTCTACCAATTGAGCTACACCCCTGCTGCAGAAACATAAAAGCGCTTCGGTCTCCCGAAGCGCCTTAACTACTCAAACTATCGATTACTCGATGATCTTGGCAACGACACCGGCGCCGACGGTACGACCGCCTTCACGGATGGCGAAGCGCAGACCTTCTTCCATGGCGATCGGAGCGATCAGCTTGACGGTCATCTGGATGTTGTCACCCGGCATGACCATTTCCGTGCCTTCCGGCAGGGTGATGGCGCCCGTCACGTCGGTCGTGCGGAAGTAGAACTGCGGACGGTAGTTGTTGAAGAACGGGGTATGACGACCGCCTTCATCCTTCGACAGAACATACACTTCGCCCGTGAAGTGGGTGTGCGGCTTGACCGAACCCGGCTTGCACAGAATCTGGCCACGTTCGACATCTTCACGCTTGGTGCCGCGCAGCAGCGCGCCGATGTTGTCGCCGGCCTGACCTTGGTCGAGCAGCTTGCGGAACATTTCAACACCGGTACAGATGGTCTTGACGGTCGGACGGATACCGACGATTTCGATTTCTTCGCCAACCTTGACGATGCCGCGTTCAACACGGCCGGTCACAACAGTACCGCGACCGGAGATCGAGAAGACGTCTTCAACCGGCATCAGGAACGGCAGATCAACAGCACGTTCCGGGGTCGGGATGTAGGTGTCCAGGGCATCAGCCAGACGGAAGATCGACGGTTCGCCGATTTCGGATTGGTCGCCTTCCAGAGCCTTCAGGGCGGAGCCGTGAATGATCGGGGTGTCGTCGCCCGGGAAATCGTACTTGGAGAGCAGCTCGCGCAGTTCCATTTCAACGAGTTCGAGCAGCTCGGCATCGTCAACCATGTCGCACTTGTTCATGTACACCAGCACGTACGGCACACCAACCTGGCGAGCCAGCAGGATGTGTTCGCGGGTTTGCGGCATCGGGCCGTCAGCAGCGGAACAGACCAGAATGGCGCCGTCCATCTGGGCCGCACCGGTAATCATGTTCTTGACGTAGTCGGCGTGGCCCGGGCAATCAACGTGGGCGTAGTGACGGTTCGCGGTTTCGTATTCGACGTGGGCGGTATTGATGGTGATACCACGGGCCTTTTCTTCCGGCGCCGCATCGATCTGGTCGTACGCCTTGGCGGAGCCGCCAAACTTGGCCGCCAGCACCGTGGTGATTGCAGCCGTCAGCGTCGTCTTGCCGTGGTCAACGTGACCAATCGTGCCGACGTTTACGTGCGGCTTGGTCCGTTCAAATTTCTCTTTTGCCATTATCGGTTCTCCAGATTACTTCTTGTTAATGACAGCCTCGGCGACGTTCTTCGGCGCCTCGACATAGTGCTTGAATTCCATCGAATAGGTGGCACGACCCTGCGACAAGGAGCGCACGGAAGTCGAGTAACCAAACATCTCGGACAGCGGAACCTCAGCCTTGACGAGCTTGATGCCGCCAACCTGATCTTCCATACCCTGAACGATGCCACGACGCGACGAAAGGTCACCCATGACGTTGCCCATGTACTCTTCCGGGGTTTCTACTTCAACCGCCATCATCGGCTCGAGCAGCGTCGGGCTGGCCTTCTTCATGCCTTCCTTGAAGGCCATGGAAGCCGCCATGCGGAACGCGTTTTCGTTCGAGTCGACGTCGTGGTAAGAACCGTCGAACAGCGTGAACTTGACGTCAACCACCGGGAAGCCAGCCAGAACACCACTGGTCACCGCATCACGCAGACCCTTGTCGACCGCCGGGATGAATTCACGGGGAACCACACCGCCCTTGATGGCGTCGATGAACTCGTAGCCCTTGCCGGCTTCGTTCGGCTCGATCTTGAGCCAGACGTGACCGAACTGACCGCGACCACCGGACTGCTTGACGAACTTGCCTTCCTGCTCGACCGACTTCTTGATGCATTCGCGGTAAGCAACCTGCGGCGCACCAACAGTGGCCTCAACGTTGAATTCGCGGCGCATGCGATCGACCAGAATTTCCAGGTGCAACTCACCCATGCCGGAAATAATGGTCTGACCAGACTCTTCGTCGGTACGTACGCGGAAAGACGGATCTTCCTGGGCCAGACGACCGAGCGCCAGGCCCATCTTTTCCTGGTCGGCCTTGGTCTTCGGTTCGACGGCAACGTGAATCACCGGCTCCGGGAAGATCATGCGTTCAAGGGTGATGACCTTTTGCGGATCACACAACGTATCACCGGTGGTGGCTTCTTTCAGACCGACGGCAGCAGCGATGTCACCGGCGCGCACTTCCTTGATTTCTTCACGCTGATTGGCGTGCATCTGCAGGATGCGACCCAGGCGTTCCTTACGACCCTTGACCGGGTTGTAGACGGTATCACCGGAGTTGATCACACCCGAATAGACACGGAAGAAAATCAGCTGACCGACGAACGGGTCGGTCATGATCTTGAAAGCCAGTGCCGAGAAAGCCTCGTCATCAGCCGCACGACGTTCGCCTTCGGAGTCGTTCTCGAGAATGCCCTTGACCGGCGGAATATCAACCGGCGACGGCAGCAGTTCGATGACGGCGTCGAGCATCCGTTGCACGCCCTTGTTCTTGAAGGCGGTACCGCACAGCATCGGCTGGATTTCACAGGCCAGGGTACGGGTCCGCAGACCAAGGATGATGTCGGCTTCGGAAAGCTCGCCATTTTCCAGGTAACGATTCATCAGCTCTTCGGAGGCTTCAGCAGCCGCTTCGACCATCTGTTCGCGCCAGGTATTGGCATCATCAACCAGTTCAGCCGGAATATCGCGGGCATCGTACTTCATGCCCTGAGAAGCTTCATCCCAGTAGATCGCCTTCATCTTGACCAGGTCAACCACACCCTCGAACTTCTCTTCGGCACCGATCGGGATGACGATAGGCACGGGATTGGCCTTCAGGCGCAGCTTGAGCTGATCAACCACCTTGAAGAAGTTGGCACCGGAACGGTCCATCTTGTTCACGAAGGCCAGACGTGGCACGCCGTACTTGTTGGCTTGACGCCAAACGGTTTCCGACTGCGGCTGGACGCCACCGACCGCACAGTAAACCATGCAGGCAGCGTCGAGCACACGCATGGAACGCTCGACTTCAATGGTGAAGTCAACGTGCCCCGGGGTATCGATGATGTTGATGTGGTGCGGCTGGAACTGCTTGTCCATACCGCTCCAGAAACAGGTGGTCGCAGCGGAAGTAATGGTGATGCCGCGCTCTTGCTCCTGCTCCATCCAGTCCATGGTGGCGGCGCCATCATGAACTTCACCGATCTTGTGATTCACACCGGTGTAGAAAAGGATACGTTCAGTCGTCGTCGTCTTGCCGGCGTCGATGTGCGCGCTGATACCGATGTTGCGGTAGCGCTCGATGGGAGTTTTACGTGCCACGTTGGAGCCCTTTGAAAATTAGAAGCGGAAGTGAGCAAAAGCCTTGTTGGCTTCAGCCATACGGTGCACTTCGTCACGCTTCTTGACGGCGCCGCCGCGATTTTCAGCAGCTTCCAGCATTTCGGCAGCCAGACGTTGGCCCATGGACTTTTCCGAACGCTTGCGGGCGGATTCACGCAACCAGCGCATGGCCAGAGCAGCACGACGAGCCGGACGAACTTCAACCGGCACCTGGTAGTTGGCACCGCCAACACGACGGGACTTGACTTCGACCATCGGCTTGACGTTGCTCATGGCAGCGCTGAACACTTCGAGCGGATCCTTGCCACCCTTGGTGGTGATGATCTCGAAGGCACCGTAAACGATACGCTCGGCAACTGACTTCTTGCCGCTTTGCATGATGGCATTCACGAACTTGGACACTTCGACATTACCGAACTTCGGATCCGGCAGAATGTCACGCTTGGGTACTTCACGACGACGGGGCATATTGACCTCTAAATAAACACGATTCAGTTGAAAAGCCGGGCTAGGGTTTTACCCTCCCGGCCTCTCCCGACCGCCCAAAGGGGCGGCCACTTACTTAAGCTACCTAATGGATCAGGCAGCCTTCGGACGCTTGGCCCCGTACTTGGAACGGGACTGCTTACGACCCTTGACGCCCTGGGTATCCAGGGAGCCGCGCACGGTGTGGTAACGCACACCCGGCAAATCCTTGACGCGACCACCACGAATCAGGACCACGGAGTGTTCCTGCAGGTTATGGCCTTCACCGCCGATGTACGAAATGACTTCGAAGCCATTCGTCAGACGAACCTTGCAAACCTTACGGAGAGCGGAGTTCGGCTTTTTCGGGGTGGTCGTGTAAACACGGGTGCAAACGCCGCGTTTTTGCGGGCATTTTTCCAGAGCAGGCACCTTGCTCTTGGTGACCTCGGCAACGCGCGGCTTGCGCACGAGCTGGTTGATAGTCGGCATATCGAAAATCCTTCAACGGCCGGGCACCTTGTGGTGCACGACGGCAATTTTGTTATCCAAAGCAGAGACAATGATTAGCCTCTGCCGACAAAGACCATAGATTTTATGGTTGATCAACCCCCGTGTCAACGAAACACGGGGGTCACTTGCTACATCAGGAGGCTTGATCTACTTCCTGAACAACAGGTTCAGCAACTACTTCTGCCGCACGCCCGGCGATGTCCTCGCCGGCCAGCTGCGCCTTGCGGGCACGGTGGTAGGCCAGACCGGTACCGGCCGGGATCAGGCGACCGACGA
>WSSedL1CaDRAFT_10002138_pt1 | contig 10378 bp, 12 predicted proteins | sample WetSurSL1Cattail_FD_9464 | JGI IMG/M metagenome (IMG submission 9464)
ACTCTGCGATGGTCCGAATATGCTTGATTTGGATGATTTAGCTTTGGCAATTAAGGATATTAAAACGATTCAAGAGAGCTTAAAGGCATAAGATGCAACTGATCCCAACGCGCAACATCCTTCTCAATCAGGGCACAAGCGAGCAAAAAAGGCAAGAGATCAGAGAGTATTTTCTCAAAACCTACACGGTGTATGAGAAGCTTTTTGAACTGATGAAGGATGATGAGAGTTATTACCTCACGGCCGATCCTCTGCGTCATCCGCTTGTCTTTTATTTTGGTCATACGGCGACCTTTTTTATCAATAAACTGGTGCTTGCAAAGCTGATTGATAAACGCATTAACCCCACATTTGAGTCGATTTTTGCGATTGGTGTGGATGAGATGAGTTGGGATGATCTCAATCAATCGCATTACAAATGGCCTCACATTGCAGAGATTCAAGCTTACCGTGATGCCGTCAAACAAAAAATTCTAGATCTGATTGACACTTTACCTCTTGCAATGCCCATTTCGTGGGAGAGTCCATTTTGGGCGATTATGATGGGGATTGAGCATGAGCGGATTCACTTAGAGACGTCATCGGTGTTGATTCGCCAGTTGCCACTTGAATGTGTAAAGTCGAGCGATTTTTGGAAAGTCTGCCCACTGGATACGCCTGTTGTGGAAAATGAACTGTTACATGTAAAAGGCAAAACGCTTCGTTTGGAGAAGCAAAAAGACGATGCGCTGTACGGCTGGGATAACGAATACGGTTTACATGTAAAAGAGGTTAAAGATTTTAACGCTTCAAAATATCTGGTATCCAATGCCGAATTTTTAGCCTTTGTTGCCAATAAAGGGTATGAAACGCAAAGTTTTTGGAGCGAAGAGGGCTGGAAATGGCGCACGTACAAAAATGCGACCATGCCGCTTTTTTGGCGTGTAGATGCTTCAGGATACAAACTGCGATTGATGGCAGAAGAGATTGAAATGCCATGGAGTTGGCCTGTAGAGATTAATTACCTCGAAGCCAAAGCGTTTTGTAATTGGAAAAGTCAAATCACAGGTAAGTCCATTCGCCTTCCAAGCGAGGAAGAGTGGTATGTTTTAAGAGATTTACATGTAAAGGTGGATGAGCCGTTTTGGGACAAAGCACCTGCCAATATTAACTTGGAGTATTTTGCATCATCTGTGCCTGTCGATACCTTTGCCTTTGGCGATTTTTACGATGTGATTGGCAATGTGTGGCAGTGGAGCGAGACGCCGATGAATGGGTATGATGGCTTTGCCGTGCATCCGCTTTACGATGATTTTCCGTTCCTACGTTTGATGACAGGCATAACATCCTCAAAGGCGGTTCGTGGATCAGCACGGGCAATGAGATCATTCGAGCGTCTCGTTACGCGTTTCGTCGTCATTTCTATCAACATGCAGGCTTTCGCTACGTTGAATCCAATGAGTCTGTAGAGACGCATTCGGTTTTTTACGAGACAGATTTTGCGCTTGCCAAAATGTGTGATGCGCATTTTGGAGAAATTGAAAGCAATTACTATGAAACCATGGCTGCGTTTTGTATCGCACTTGGCGGTGAAAAAACCAAAGCCCTTGAAATTGGTTGTGGAGTGGGTCGGGGAACCTTTGCCCTTGCGCGTCATTTTGAGATGGTTCATGGCATTGAATTCACCGCACGCGTTGTCAGACTCGCGACCAATTTTAAAGAGAGTGGAAAGCTCAAGTATGCGCTAAAAGAAGAGGGCGAACTGGCACTCTTTATTGAAAAAAACCTAAGTGATTTTGGCATTGACCCACGTGTGCAAAAAGTCGAATTTTGGCAGGCTGATCCGCATAATATGAAGCCCTATTTTGATAGCTACGACCTCATTTTAACCAATGATGTGCTCGATACCTTGTACGATCCTGCACTCTTTTTGGAGAAGATCAAAGAGCGCCTCAATGCTGGGGGATTTTTAGTGATTGCGAGTAGTTATGACTGGGATGAAGCCAAAACGCCTCGCGCTAAATGGCTGGGTGGCTTTAAGAAAAATGGCGAAAAATACAGCACATTTGATGCATTAAATGACCATTTATCGCCTTTTTTTACGTTACATGTAAAGCCTTCCCAGATGCGTTTATCGGTCAAAGAAAATGAACGTAAAAGCGTGATAAAAACGTTACATGTAAGCGTGTGGAAAAAGCGATAATTAAACTGTAACGAAAAATAGTGTATTATAAGAGAAAGTAAAAAAGGAATATGATGAATATTATTGAAGGAAAACTCTCCCTAAATGGTAAAGAAAAAGTNGCGATTATCAACAGCCGATTTAACCATATTATCACCGATCGNTTGGTCGAAGGTGCGAAAGATGCGTTTATTCGTCATGGTGGCGATGAGAAAAATTTAGACCTTATTTTAGTCCCTGGGGCGTATGAAATTCCTTTAGCATTGGACAAAATCTTAAGCAGCGGNAAGTANGATGCNGTNTGTTGTGTGGGTGCAATTATTCGTGGCAGTACGCCTCATTTTGACTACGTTGCGGCAGAAGCGACCAAAGGCGTTGCCAATACGGCACTGAAGTACCAAAAACCCGTCACCTTTGGTGTTTTAACCACCGATAATATCGAGCAAGCGATCGAGCGTGCGGGCAGCAAAGCCGGCAATAAAGGCTTTGAAGCCATGACAGGTTTGATCGAACTCATTAGCCTTTACAAACACCTATAAGGAAACGCTTTGGCAACACGACATCAAGCACGAGAGAGTATTATCACCCTTTTATACGCAGAAGATATTGGAAATTCTGGTATTGAAAAATTTATAGATGAACTTTTTGAAGAAAAAAAGATTCGAAATCAGCAAAAAGAGTTTGCCCTTGGGTTGTACCATGGCGTCAAAGAGCATTTAGGCATTATTGATGAAGCGATCAATCTTCATCTTAAAGAGTGGAACCTCAGTGAAATTGGAACGCTTGAACGCGCCATTTTAAGACTGGGCGCGTATGAAGTTTTGTACTCAGANCTCGATAACGCGGTCATCATCAACGAAGCGATTGAGCTGGCGAAAAAACTGTGTAACGAGACGAGCCCTAAGTTTATCAACGGTGTTTTAGACGCGATTTCTAAAGATGGAGAAGCCAAATAGATGAAGCTCTGTGTTGCGCTTGATTTACCAAATCGTGCTGAAAATATCGCTCTGATTCAAAAGCTCAAAAGTGAAGATGTTTGGCTTAAAGTGGGACTTCGCTCTTTTATTCGAGACGGCGAAGCGCTTTTGCATGAGATCAAAGCGATCAATCCTAATTTTAAAATTTTTTTAGACCTCAAAATCCACGACATCCCCAACACAATGGCGGATGCTGCAGAGTCGATGGTAAGCCTTGGTGTGGATATGTTCAATGTTCATGCCTCAAGTGGCATCAAAGCGATGCGTATGGTCATGGAGCGTGTGAATGCGCTTCCAAATCCACCGATTGTTTTAGCAGTGACTGCACTGACCAGCTTTGACAACGCCTCTTTTGAAGCGATTTATAAAACACCGATTGCTCAAAAAGCGGTTGATTTTGCCAAAGATGCGTATGAGAGTGGTTTGCATGGAGTGGTCTGCTCCGTCTATGAGAGCTTAGCGATTAAAGCGCATACAGCGTCCTCATTTCTAACATTAACACCGGGCATTCGCCCTTTTGGTGAAAACAGTAATGACCAAGAGAGAGTGGCTGATTTGGAAATGGCTAAAGCGCAGAGCTCTGATTTTATTGTGGTGGGGCGACCGATCTATCATAGCGCAGATCCACTGGGCATTGTAAAGAAAATTATCGAAAATATTTAGACACTAAGAGGGAAGAATGTTTCAAAAGATATTGTTAAGTATCGTGTTGTTTTTTGCCTTCAGTATCGTTGCATTTTTCTTGCTTATTAAAGTCATTGATTTTAACGAGTACAAACCTCGCATTCAAAAAGCGATTAAAGAGAGTACAGGCTATGAGGTGATGATTCGTGGTGACATCACGCTTTCTCTCTCACCTGCAGGTGTAAGCATCTTTGATGTTGAAATCCTAAGTCCATCGCAGCACCAACCTGAAGTTGCTTTTGCAAAATTGGGTAGTTTTGATGTTGCCTTAGATCTTTCAGCATTGCTCAAAAAAGAGGTTAAAGTACGCCATATCTCTATAGATAATTTGACCCTGTTGGTTGAAAAAAACAAAGAGGGCAAGTATAACTATGAATTGCCTGCACCAAAAGCGAATGAGAAAAAGGTCAAAGAGAGCAATGCAACCCTTGAAATGGAGAATGATTTCCCTCTGGTCAATGTCAAAAAAGTTAAATTTAGTAATGCCAATGTAACGTATACGGATGCAAGTAATAATACACAGATTGTCTTTGAAAAGATCGATTTAGATATTAATAACATCAGCTTTGATGCTTCAAAACAACGATTACAAGCACTTTTTTGCACGATGGAGACGCATATCGATAAGATTCAATACGGTACTTCCTATGCTGTACGGGATATTGCGATGTCTTTAGAGATGAAAAATGCGATTGCCGTGAGCGAAAACCTTCGTTATACCCTTTTTGATACACCTCTTGTGGGCAGTGCAAAATTTGATTTAAGTGGAAAGCAGCCCAAACTTTCGATTAAAAGTAAAATTGTCGGGTTGAAATTAGCATCGCTTTCTCATGAACTGCTCAATCAAGATTTATTTGAAGGAAGTGCGAATGGTGATCTGAGACTCTCTTTCTTTGTGGGTGATTCACACACGTTTAAAAGTACCCTCAATGGTTCGGTTCAACTCTATGGAGAAGACGTCACGCTTAAAGGCTACGACATCGATAAAATTGCATTAGCCCTTGATCCAAGCCAACGTGCCAAAGGATTTAATTTTGGTAATCTTATTGCCAGCGCTACAGGTGCTTTTAAAGGGGGCAATACCCTTTTAAAAGAGATCAATACCAAAATAGATTTAGGGTATTCTGAAATCAAACTCGCCGATGTTGCCCTAAGCTCCGCGAGCAATCGTGTTGCAATGAAGGGTGCTGTTAATATTGTTGAAGAGAAGTTTATTGATCTTGGCATTGCGCTTTTAGATGCTAAAGGGTGCCCGACGTTCGAACAAAAAACCAGTGGTTCTTTTGCAAAGCCTTCCATCAAAGTGGATGGGACTGCGATTACGTCATTGAACAATGTCATGCTCTCTTTTTCAACCAAACCTAAAACAGTCTCCAAGCACAACGATGACAATTGTACGATTTTTTATGAAGGTGTTATCAAGCACCCCATTCCTGTTCCAACAACACAACAAGGGGAATAAATTTTGCTTTTTTAGGTCATAAACTGATCTTTGAAAGGAGTACCCATGCAATTTATAGAAGGTGTTAAGCTGATCGTGATGCTTAAAGACAAAATTGAAGAGGCGAAAAAAACGGATCAATCAAGCGTCCAAAAGCTTCAAAAACTGCTTGATAGGCTTTTAAAATCACCCGATGCTGCTTATATCTAACCGATAAATGGCTTAAGTACTTCCTCTTAAGCCATTTATTATATACTTTTGCTATACTTGCACTCTACTTTTTAATGGACAGATGGGTGAGCGGCTGAAACCACATCCCTGCTAAGGATGCGTCGGGGTAACCTGACCGAGGGTTCAAATCCCTCTCTGTCCGCCACAAACTCATTTAATTTTAGAAAATCAAAAATCTTTCCCTTTTGTTTGCTTCTACCCATAGGTGGCTTTTATAAGCTGGTATTTGCTATCTTTTCCCTGAAACATTTCTCACATTTATTTTTCTATTATTATTGAATTGACTATAGCATCTTGCCTTTTTAATAAAACAACTCTAAGTTAAGGAATCAATATGGCAAAGTTTTTAAATACAAGTGCAACCAACTACTTCTTAGAAGAGCTTATTAAATCTACAAATGATAAGTTGATTTTAATAAGCCCTTTTTTAAAACTCAACAATCGCATAAAAGAGCTTCTCGAAGATAAAAACAGAATGAAAATAGACATAAGAATCGTCTATGGAAAAATCGAAATGAAAAATGAAGAGATTAATTGGCTCAAAGAGCTTTCTTTTGTACGAACAAGCTTTTGCGAGAACCTACACGCTAAATGCTACATGAATGAAAAAATATGCATTGTTACAAGCATGAACCTCTATGAATTCAGTCAAATTAACAATAATGAAATGGGTATTTTAATCAAGAGAGATGATGATCAAGAACTTTACAATGATACCAAAGAAGAAGCAGAGCGAATTATACGAATCAGTGATGAAGTGAGAATGTCTGTTGAAACAGTAGAAAAAGAAATCGAAGAAGAGCATGACAAACTAACCACTTCAAAGCTTGCTGTCAAACTCAAACTCAAAACCGATGAACTTTTAGAGAAACTTATATCTTTGGGATTTTTAGAAAGAAAAGGTGAAAAAGAGTACATCACTCAAAAAGGTAAAGAAGCTGGAGGAGAATTTAGAGCTAATAAACATGGTGGATATTTTCTTTGGGATAAAGAGATGAAGCTATAAAGTGGGAAGTTATCCCACTTGTTTTAAAGACTTACGACTAAGATTAAGATCATCAAGCTTTTGAATGAGCCACATTTTGATGATGGATTGACGTGTTACTCCCATTCGTTTTGCTTCTTTATCTAAAGAGGCAATAGCCCATGATGGAAGATCAACATTTACTTTTTTGATAGCTAATAGCTCATTTTCAAATTCTTCAAGTGTTTTTTTTGAAGAGAGATCAATATAAGGCAATATATCCTCACCATTATCAAATTTTCTATCAAATTCTTCTGCTGATATTGTTTTCATAATATTTCCTTTTCATTTTTTCGACATCGTCTAACACTGATAATCCGAATAGTATCTTCACGCATAGTAAATACAGCCACATAACAAAGTCCATCTATATGCCCCACTAAAAGATGACGCCATTCATTATTGACATAAACGCTGTCAAAAACTGAATGTTTTTTATTTTGCCAAAGAGCTTGAGCTTCCTCAAAGTCTATTCCATGTTTTTCTTTGTTGGCTTTACTCTTTGTTTCATCGTATTCAAACATCAAAGACCTTTTTTAATTAGGTATAGAAATTATACTATTATTATGTTTATAAAAGCAAGATAATTACAAAATGAAACCATCATTACACTTTAATTAACAAAAAGATATAATCACGAACTTTTTAAGCACAGACAGATAAAAAAGGGCATTACAAGGGTACGATTTATTCAAATCCCTCTCTGTCCGCCACCAATTTATTTTCCTCTCATCATTACACATTATGCTGTTTGTGTGAAAAGTATATTTTCAAACGAAAGTTGATCGTATGTTAAAACACTATACTCATTTTATTACAACGCATTTTAAAACGGTGTTGTTTCTTTTAGCGATTATCACGGGCATTTTTGGTTATTACGCGCAAAATTTAAGCATTGATGCTTCGGCGGAGACGCTTTTACTTGAGAGTGACCAAGACCTAAAACTCACGCGCGAAGTGCATGGACGATACATCAGCCCTGATTATTTAGTCATCTCATTTAGCCCTAAAGATTACTTACTCTCAGACGCGACGCTTTCAACGATTCGTAACCTCAAAGAGGCATTGCTCAAAGTCGATGGGGTTGAGAGCGTGACCTCTTTGCTCGATGTGCCCCTCTTGCAAAGTCCTCCCAAACCGATTCAAGAAGTCATTGGCAATGTTCAAACATTGGAATCACCCGATATCAATAAATCCTTAGTTGAAAAAGAGCTAACCACCAGTCCTTTGTATGCCCAAAATCTTGTCAGTCAAGATTTTAAAACAACGGCAATCGTGGTCAATCTTAAAGATGACCCCAAGTATACAGAGCTCCTCACCGCACGTAATACATTTCTTCTTTTAGAGCAAGAAAGAGCGTTAAGTTCCGATGAAAAACTGCATTATCAAGCCGCTAAAGAGGCGTTTAGGGCGTACCGCGACAGTACGCGCAATGACACGCACCAACTGATTGAAAATGTCAGAGCAACACTGAAGCCTTATAAAAACAGTGGCGATCTTTTCTTAGGTGGCGTTATGATGATCGCTGATGATATGATCAGCTTTGTGAAAGACGACATCAAGATTTACGGTGTTGCCATTTTAGTGATTATGCTCGTTATCTTATGGGTGATTTTTAGGCAAATGCGCTTTGTCGTTTTACCGATCATTGTCTCCATTAGTGCGGTGGTGATTACCACAGGAATCAACGCTCTTTTAGGGCTTGAAGTGACGGTTATCTCTTCGAATTACGTAGCGATGCAGCTGATTACGACCCTTTCTTTGGTCATTCATCTCATCGTCTGCTACAGAGAAGAGTATGCACTTTTTCCTGATCTTTCGCAACGAGAGCTTTTGGAAGTGGTGTTTGAACGCATGAGCATTCCTTCCATCTTTGTTATTTTGACCTCGGTTGCAGGCTTTGGTTCATTGATGACCTGCGATATTTTGCCGATCATTGACCTTGGAACGATGATGAACATCGGCGTGACGGTTTCGTTGCTTGTGACCTATACGCTTTTTCCTGCGATGATGATGCTTTTTAAAAAAGAACCTCCCGTTTTAGCGTTTGATAAAGCTTTTACGCTCAATGAACATTTTGCGCAGATCGTCGAGCACCGTAAAAAAATTATTTTAGGCGTTGTCCTTGCTCTAGCGTGCTTTAGTGCCATTGGTGTCACGAAATTGGTCGTGGAAAACAGTTTTATCAACTACTTTAAAAAAGATACAGAAATTTACAAAGGCATGGAGAAAATCGACAACAACCTTGGCGGTACCACACCGCTTGAAATCGTTGTGACATTTCCCAAAGCCGATGACGTTAATGCCTCAGAATCGCAAGCCTTAGGAGTGGATGATAGCTTTGAAAATGAGTTCAATGAAATCTCTGGCGAAGCGAAATATTGGTTTACCGCACAAAAAATGGAGACGATTTTAAAAGTACATGATTACCTGCTTTCTTTACCAGAAATTGGACATGTCGCTTCGCTTGGAACCCTCTCAAAAGTCGGGCGAATGCTTAAAAATGGCAATGATTTCGATAACTTTGAACTCGCCCTTTTGTACAAAGAGCTGCCTGAGCGGTACAAAAAAATATTGCTCTCTCCTTATGTGAACATTGAGCACGATGAGGTGCGTTTTGTGATTCGTGTCGTGGATTCAAATCCTGATCTGCGCCGTCATGAGTTACTGGCGAAAATCCAAGAAGAGCTTCACACGAAAGTTGGGCTCGATCCAAAAAACTATAAACTTGTCGGTATGATGGTGCTGTACAACAACATGCTTCAGTCGCTTTTTTCATCGCAGATTTCGACCCTTGGCTTGGCGATGCTCTCGTTGGGTGCGATGTTCTTGTTCCTGTTTCGTTCATTCAAAATCGCCACACTTGCGATGATCGTCAATATGGTTCCAGTGAGCGTCATTTTTGGCATCATGGGTTTTGCGCACATACCGCTTGACATGATGAGCATCACCATTGCGTCCATTGCGCTGGGCATTACGGTAGACAATACGATTCACTACTATTACCGCTTCCGCGAAGAGATCAAAATCGATGGTGATTATGTTGCTGCGATGCACCGAGCGCATGGGACAATCGCGTTTGGCATGTTTTACTACTCGCTTGCAACCATTGTCGGTTTCTTGGTGATGGTGACATCCAACTTTATTCCAACATTGATTTTTGGTCTTTTAACAGTTATCGTCCTTATCACTGCTACTGTTTCAGATCTGCTCTTTTCTCCGTTGCTCGTGATTATCTTCAAACCCTTTGGCAAAGGCGCGACGCATAAAAAATAACCATTCACCTATCACTCCTTTTGGGTATACTGTTTCAAAAAGGAGTGAAAGATGCTTTGCCTCAACTGTCCCGAACTTGATGTTTACCATGCAGAGTGTGACGAACTGCTCAGCTCCTTTGACTATAGCCATTTTACCGAATCGTTTAGCGCGTTGATTCACCATACCAAAGAGCATTTTGCTAACGAAGAGCGCTTGATGAAAGAGCTTAATTTTCAAGGCTATTTTGAACATTTTGAAGAGCACCAAAAAATCCTTGGCGAAATGAGTCAGTTTTTAGCGATGGCGATGCAAGGCAATACTTTGTTTGCCAAAAACTACATCAAAAACGGTGTGGGCGATCGGTTGGATCTGCACATTCGTAATATCGACTCTCAGCTGGCGATGTTTCTCAAAACTCAAGCGTAATGGTTTACATGTAAACATTGTGAAGCAAGGAAAAAAATGACAAAATGGATTTTGCTCTGTTTGAGCGTACTGCTTAGCTATGCTAATGAATTGCCGACGGTTGCGTCTGTTGATCTCAATCGTTATCTGGGGCGTTGGTATGAGATCGCACGATTCGATCATCGTTTTGAGCGCGG
>WSSedL1CaDRAFT_10002139_pt1 | contig 10364 bp, 9 predicted proteins | sample WetSurSL1Cattail_FD_9464 | JGI IMG/M metagenome (IMG submission 9464)
CCGCAGGGTTATCCCGACTATGTGCTGCACACCATGGTGCGGGTGGTCAAGGGCGGTGAAGAGGTGAAGATCAGCAAACGCGCGGGCAGTTATGTCACGCTGCGCGATCTGATCGAGTGGACCAGCAAGGATGCAGTGCGGTTCTTCCTGTTGAGTCGCAAGCCTGATACCGAGTACACCTTTGATGTTGACCTGGCGGTGGCCAAAAACAACGACAACCCGGTGTATTACGTGCAGTATGCCCACGCACGCATTTGCTCGGTGCTGGCTGCGTGGCATGCACATCGGCGTGGCGACGACCCCACAATAAGCGAGGCGGGTCTAGAGCGGCTGGATGATCGCCAACAGGCTGAACTTGCAACGTCAGCAATGTCTTCACTCGACTTTGCTGTTAGCGAACTCCGCGATGTCGATCTCACTCCACTGCAGAGTCCTCAAGCTCAGGCGCTGATGCTGTTGCTGGCCAAATACCCGGCCATGCTCACCGATGCTGCCAGCGGTTTTGCACCGCATGACGTGACCTTTTACCTGCGTGAGTTGGCCGCTTGTTACCACAGCTACTACGATGCAGAGCGCATTTTGGTGGAGGACGAGGTGGTCAAGTTGGCGCGGCTGGCCTTGGTCGCAGCCACAGCGCAGGTGTTGCACAATGGCCTGGCGGTGTTGGGTGTGAGTGCCCCAAGAAAAATGTGAACAAGCAATAACGACAGGTAAAAAGGGCGAATCATGAAGCAACAACGTGGCGGAACATTCTTGGGGTTTGTGCTGGGGCTGGTGATCGGCCTGGGTGTGGCGCTGGCAGTGGCGGTATATGTCACCAAGGTGCCGGTCCCGTTCCTGGACAAAGGCACCAATCGTCCCGCTGGACAGGACGAGNTTGAGCAACAGAAAAACAAGGACTGGGACCCGAACGCCCCTTTGTATGGCAAAAACCCGGCTCGTCCGGCTTCGGTCGAACAGATTGAAGCGGTGCCAGCCAAACCAGCTGCGTCCGCCGCTGAGCCGGCCAAGGCCGAACTCAAACCTGCGGTTACCGCTGACCCGCTGGGTGATCTGGTCAAGGCCAAGACTGCCGCCAAAGCCGCTGCTTCCGGGCCAGCCGGGGCAGATCCCTTTGTGTATTTTGTGCAGGTTGGGGCCTTCCGCACCCAGGACGATGCCGAGAGCCAACGCGCCAAGTTGTCGCTGGCCGGTATGGAGACCAAGGTGAGTGAGCGTGAACAAGCCGGGCGCACCGTCTACCGGGTACGCATGGGTCCCTATGACCGCCGTGACGATGCCGAAGCCGCCAAAGCCAAGCTGGAGTCCTCCGGACTGGAAGCGGCAATGGTACGTACAGCACGTTGAACTTTTGTGGGGTGACCTGCTCTGACTGCGTCTTTGTTTCAAAGGAATGAACAACATGCCCATCAAACGACGCGACTTTTGCGCCGCCGCCACCTTGGCAAGCGCTGGCTTGACCAGCACCCATCTATTGGCACAAGCCAAGGTACCCCAGGCGGGAATCGACTATGTCAAGCTCGGCAAGCTGGCGCCGGTGGATACGCCTGCGGGCAAGATCGAGGTGTTGGAGTTTTTCTGGTACAGCTGCCCACATTGCAATGCGTTTGAGCCGGTGCTCAACGGCTGGGCTCAGCGTCTGCCCAAAGACGTGGTGTTCAAACGTGTGCCAGTGGCATTTCAGGACAGCTACCTGCCGCAACAAAGGCTTTTTTATGCCCTGGAGGTAATGGGACTGACTGCCAAGTTGCATGACCGCGTGTTTGCGGCCATCCATGTTGATCGGCAGAACCTGTCGACTGAGCCGGCCATCACCGAGTGGATGGTCAAGCAAGGGGTTGACAGGGCAGTCTTTACCAACCAATTCAACTCATTCACCACGGTGGCCAAAGCGCGCCGGGCGAGCCAGCTCATGAACGCCTACGAGGTTGACGGAGTGCCTGCCCTGGGCGTTGCCGGACGGTTTTACACCGACGGTGCCATGACCAAATCCATGGATTGGGCGCTGCAAGTCGTTGATTTTTTAGTGGACGAGGTCCGCTCTGGGCGTTGATACCAGCGCTTATCAGACGCAACTCAGTTGTTCGTTGAATGCCCGTGTGGGCGGGCAGCAAGGCCGCTACAATGCACGGCATAAACATGCAAGATTCGTGCCTTTATGAACAACTTCCTTTTGTCGCGCCTGGTCTCGGTCCTTCTGGTCCTGGCGGCTCCTGTCGCCTGGGGTGAAAAGGCGGACAAGGACAAACCCATGAACGTGGAGTCTGACGCTTTGCGTTATGACGACGCTAAGCAGGTCAGTGTGTTCACCGGCAAGGTGGTCCTGACCAAAGGTACCATCCTGATTCGCGGCGCCAGGCTGGACGTGCGGCAAGACTCGGACGGTTACCAGTACGGTGTGGTGACGGCCGAGCCGGGCAAGCTGGCGTTTTTCCGCCAAAAGCGTGAAGGCCTTGATGAGTTCATTGAAGGTGAGGGCGAAACCATTGACTACGATGGTCGTCTGGACACCGTCAAGTTCATCTCCAAGGCACAGTTGCGCCGCTACCGTGGCGCTACCTTGGCCGACGAGTTCAACGGTGGCCTGATTGTTTACAACAACATCACCAGCGTTTTCACACTGGACAGTGCGCCCGCCGTCGGTAAAAACAGCAGCACCGGCCAGCCAGGTGCACCGGCCGGTCGAGTCAAAGCCATGCTAACGCCCACGCCAGATAACGCGCCGGGCAAGGCACCGGCGGCAGCGGCCTCCAGCCCCCTGCGCGAAACCAAGATCCTGGGTGGCAGCAAGCCATGACACCGCTGGATATGGCCACCCCCACACAACCTATGGCTTTGGGTGACCGGCGTCACTTGCCAGAAGCGGGTGAGAACGACAGCTGCCTGCAAGCGCACCATCTGCAAAAGTCTTACGGCAGCCGCAAGGTGGTCAAAGATGTGTCACTGGCGGTGCGCAAGGGTGAAGTGGTGGGGTTGCTGGGTCCCAACGGCGCGGGCAAAACCACCTCTTTCTACATGATCGTTGGCTTGGTGCGCGCCAGTGGTGGGGACATCACCATCGACGGCCAGTCGGTCGAACACATGCCGATCCATCGGCGCGCGCGTCTCGGTCTGGGGTACCTGCCGCAGGAAGCGTCGATTTTTCGCCGACTCAATGTCGAAGAAAACGTTCGCGCGGTGCTGGAGTTGCAACTCGACGAGCACGGCAAAGGCTTGCGTGAAGACGAAATTGAAAAACGTCTGACCGCGCTGCTGCAGGACCTGCGGGTTGATCATTTGCGCCAGTCCAGCGCCTTGTCGCTCTCAGGGGGGGAGCGCCGCCGGGTGGAAATTGCCCGTGCGCTGGCGACCAATCCGCGTTTTATCCTGCTTGACGAACCGTTTGCCGGGATTGACCCGATTGCGGTGATCGAGATCCAACGCATCATCAGCTTCCTCAAGAACCGGGGTATTGGTGTGCTGATCACCGACCACAACGTGCGCGAAACCCTGGGCATTTGTGACCACGCTTACATCATCAGCGACGGCACCGTGCTGGCGCAGGGCACCCCCGCCGACATCGTCAACGACGCCGATGTCCGCCGGGTGTACCTGGGCGAACATTTCCGCATGTGAATATGGCCCCCATGCTTGTCACGATGTGTACTGCGCTGCCCCCCGAGGGGGCGGCATTTTTCCTGCCGGGGCTGACCGCCCAGCGGTTCAGAAGGCTTGGGGCGGCCCGGCGCCAAAACATGACCCCTGATCAGTCATGAAACAAGGCCTGTCCTTACGCGTCTCGCAGCATCTGGCGCTCACGCCGCAGTTGCAGCAATCGATTCGCCTGCTGCAGCTCTCGACCCAGGAACTGAGCCAGGAAGTCGACCAGATGCTCGACGAAAACCCTTTTCTGGACCGCAATGTGGAAGAGGCCGAGCGCGAATCGTTTGGTCTGGCGCAAGCCGACGCACCGGTCAGTGCGGCGGATCGTGAGGCCGAAGTTGCTACATATTCAGCAGCGGAATACACAGACAGTACAAGGGCTAAGGCCGAAAATGACCATGAGGAAACGGGCGTGTTATCGGACGACATTCCGAACTGGGACGGTGACGGCACCGTCAGCATGGCGCCCGACGATGGTGAGTGGGGCGGTGAGGCTGCGGCCCGTGGCAACAACCTCACTGGTGACGACGAGATGGACGCCACCGAACTGGCGCGCAACCAGGAATCGCTGCAAAGCTTTTTGCACCGCCAGGCGCTGGCGCTGCGCCTGAGTGCTGAGGACACCGCCGCGCTGCGGTTTTTGATCGAGTCGCTCAACGACGACGGTTACCTGGAAGACCCGCTCGACGAGCTGGCGCGTGGCTTGGCGGGTGACGATGACCCGGAACAGCTGGAGCAACTGGTGCACCACTTCACCGTGGCTCTGAGCTTGCTGCAAAGCCTGGAGCCGACCGGGGTCGGCGCGCGTGGCCTGGCCGAGTGCCTGAGCCTGCAGCTCCAAGCCTTGCAGCGCACCGAGTTGCTCAGTGACGAATTTGACCCGGATGTGATCAAGGTCGCCCTGGCTATTTGCCGCCAGCCGATGGACCTGCTGGCCAGGCGCGACATCAAACACCTGATGCCGCTGTGTGGCGCCAGCGATGCTGCTGTGCGCGCTGCAATCACCCTGATTGGTCGGCTGGAGCCCAAGCCAGGGCGGCGTTTTGTTGATGTGGAACGCAATGTGGTGGTGCCCGATGTGCTGGTGGTCAAGGTCAGCAACGGTGGCGCCTCCAACTTCACCGTGCGGCTCAACCCCGAGGTGATGCCGCGCCTGCGTGTGCATGACATTTACGCCAATGCGCTCAAAGGCCACAAGGCCGGTGGCAGCGAAGCCTCCAGTGCACTGGCGCTGCAGCAGCGCCTGCAAGAGGCGCGCTGGTTCATCAAAAACATCCAGCAGCGCTTTGACACCATCCTGCGCGTGTCCACTGCAATTGTTGAGCGGCAAAAAAGCTTTTTCATCCACGGCGAACTGGCCATGCGCCCGCTGGTGCTGCGTGAAATTGCCGACGAGTTGGGCTTGCACGAGTCCACCATCAGCCGCGTCACCACCGCCAAATACATGGCCACGCCTTACGGCACCTTTGAGCTCAAATACTTTTTTGGCTCCGGCCTGGGTACCGAATCCGGCGGCAATGCCTCCAGCACTGCGGTGCGTGCGCTGATCAAACAGTTTGTCGCTGCAGAGAGCCCCAAAAAACCGCTGTCCGACAACCAGATCTCCGACATGCTCAAAGAGCAGGGCATCGAATGCGCCCGCCGCACCGTGGCGAAATACCGCGAAGGCCTGCGCATTGCTCCGGCGTCGTTGCGCAAGGAGCTGTGACATTTTTGGCGTCACCCTGCTGCGCCCTCGAGCGGGCATGGGGCGTGAAACCATTCCCTCGACGACCCTGAGGAAAGAACCCCTATGAACCAACTCCAACTGTTCCTGCCCTGCGCCGCTGGTGTCGAAGACTACCTGGCCACTGAGGTGTTGCGCATCACCGAACTGCCGCCGGGCTGCATCACCAAACAACGTGGTGGTGTGGCGGTGCGCACTGGATTTGCGCACGCTATGTTGCTCAATCTCTACAGCCGCCTGGCGCAGCGGGTGCTGGTGTTGCTGAGTTACACCGAATACCGCAGTGAACAGGACCTGTACCGCGCAGCGAGCGAAGTAACCTGGGAGCGCTGGTTCACCCCGCGCGAAAGCATCAAGGTTGAGATCACCGTCCAGCACAGCCCGCTCAATAGCCTGAACTTTGCTGCGCTCAAGATCAAGGACGCGGTGTGTGATCGTTTTCGCACGGTGGCCAACGGTGTGCGCCCTGACGTCAACACCCAGTGGCCCGATGTGCGCATCTACGCTCACCTGACCACCGACAGCTGTTCGCTCTACATCGACACCTCGGGTGAACCGCTGTTCAAACGCGGCTGGCGCGTTGACAAGGGTGATGCGCCTTTGAAAGAAACCCTGGCCGCCGCGATGATTGCCGCCAGCGGCTGGCTCGACGGCGAGGGTGACTTGCAGCCGCTGTACGACCCCTGCTGCGGCAGCGGCACCATCCTGATCGAAGCCGCCCAAATGGCCTGCAACATGCCCGCTGGCGGCCAGCGCCGTTTTGCCTTCGAGAAATACCTGCCGTTCCGCAAAGCCGACTGGGACACCATCAAGCAAGAAGCGGCAGACGCTGTGGTGATGCCTGATGCTGACCAAAAATCTCTTCTTTTTGGTAGTGACGTGGCGCACCGCATGGTCGACTTTGCCCAGCGCAACGCCGAGCGCGCCGGTGTGGCTCATGTCATTGAGTTCCGTGGTGGTGACGCCCTGCAACGTATGCCGCCGATGGATGTGAGCCAGACCGGTGGTGGTGTGATGCTGCTGAATCCACCCTATGGTGAACGCATCGAGGTCGCCGGTGTCGCCCGCAGTGGTCGTATGGAGCGCACCCCTTTACATGCCAAACAGGCCTCTAGCCCTTATAACAACAGGGCTGATAGCTACGAAGACGATAGTGGTACAGAAGGTGATGGCGATCTACAGCAAGGTCGCTTTGGCGCGCGTGAGTTGCCCCAAACCGACAACGGCGGTGAGTTCTTCAGCCAGCTCGCCACCCATTGGAAGAAAAACTACTCGGGCTGGACCGCCTGGATGCTCACGCCAGACCTGAAACTGCCCGGCAAAATGCGCCTGAAAGAGTCACGCCGCGTGCCGATGTGGAACGGCCCGATCGAGTGCCGCTTGTTCCGTTTTGACATGGTGGCCGGTTCCGCCCGCGAGCGCAGCCCCAAACCCGCAGCGTGAGCCAAGCCGCAGAAACCCCACCGAGCCCGCCCCCGACTGGTCAGCGTGTGCCAGCGGCTGCGCCGGTGGTGCTGGACACCAACATCGTGCTGGACCTGTTGCTGTTCCAGGATCCGGCCACGCTGCCGTTGCGTGCCGCTCTGGACACACAGCGCCTGCAGTGGCTTGCCACAACCCCCATGCGCGACGAGCTGGCGCGGGTGCTGACCTATCCTTACATCGTTAAAAGCATGCGGCACCACCAATGCAGCGCAGCCGCGGTACTTGCCGGTTTTGACGCCCAGGTGTTGATCACCGCCGTGGCGCCCCGTGCCAGCGCCATCTGCAAAGACGCCGATGACCAGAAATTCATCGACCTAGCGGTGGTGCATCAGGCCTTGCTGCTGAGCAAGGATAAAGCAGTTCTTTGTATGAAAAAAAGGCTTCTAGCCCTTTCAGTGAAAGCGCTGACTGCTATTGAATAAAGAGTTCTTAGCCACAACGATGAGACTCCCACGCTGAGGTCAAAACGATGGACATGGTCGCTAATTGGGCAGCCTCGTCCTTCAGCAGTTGCCCCAGGGTGTGACGCAGGTGGGTGCGCCCCCCGGTTTTCACCAACAGCGTTGGGTTATCTCCGGCGTTTTAAATATCACACATTGGCGTGATAGTGGCACCCGCATCAATTCAACAATGCTGTTTCAAAGGGTATTGTTGAATTTTTGCTATACACCATCCATTTTGATAGAGTACTAGGGAAAACCCTTGATTCACTTTTTGTTGTATCAGTTTTAGCCTAGAAAGGTCATACCATGTCTGTCGCAAACACCCTCAGCTTGCCCCAAGTTTCAAGCACAAGTTCTTCATCCTTGGGCACCGTTACCCCTAGCTTCTGGAAAAAACTGCGCGGCGCAGTCTGGAGTTTTCTGGTGGCGACGGGCCGTCAGCGTGGCGCGTATGCCATGAAACATGGCTTCTGAAAATTCATTTGATGGCTTGATCCTCTAGGTAACTCGCTGAGTTGCCTGGGCCTCAGAAATCAGCACAGCCAAATTGGCTGTTTTGCTGGATGCGCAAGTTGCAAGGCAAAATCGACCCAGTACCGACTTTGAAACTTGAACACCATGCGCATCGAAGACCTCTCCTCTGAACCAGGCGAACCACTGTCCGTTGAGCAATTCGACGAACTCGACACCATTCTGGACGATCTGCGCACCCGCGACGACGAAATTCCGCAGTGGGAGTTTTGTGAAGGCTTCCTGGCCGCGCTGATCTGCTGTCGCCGAGTCATTTTGCCGTCCGAGTACCTGCCGGTGCTGTTGGGTATTGATCCGACAGGCGCCAGCGATGTTGCAGGGTTTGCCAGTGCGGCCCAGTTCGAGCGGTTTATGGAACTCTGGGCCTTGCGTTGGAACGAGGTGGCCACCGCGCTCAACATCCCGATCGAAGCACTGGACGACGAGCGCGCCTACCAACCCGAGGTGATGGACCTGCGTGGTGCGATTGCCGCCCTGAGCCCAGAGCAACGTGCCGAAATGAGCGACGCACCGATCCCCTCCTTTGGCCAGATCTGGGCCATTGGTTTCATGTACGCGGTGGAAAACTGGCCCGAGGAGTGGGCGCCACCGCGCGACCGCGAGGCCGCCAAGGTGCTCGACGCTGCGCTGCAATGCATCGTCACCCTGACCGAAGACGACACCGGTGAAGCCACTGTGGGCGCGTTTGAGGAAGACGGTGTGCCGACCATGAGTGAACAGCGCCTCAACGACTTTGCCGACGCCCTGTGGGCGGTCTACGACCTGCGCGAAGTCTGGCGCCAATTTGGCCCGCGTGTCGAGACCGTGCACCGCGTCGAGACCCCCGGCCGCAACGAACTCTGTTCGTGCGGCAGCGGCAAAAAGTACAAGAAGTGCTGTGGCCTCAATTAAGGAATTAACCCACATGCTCCGGGGCGTTTGTGTGCCAACGCCTGCGTGGGCGCAAACACACATCTGACTGTCCATGAGTTTGCCGCTGGCTGACATGACGCTGACGGCGGTTGGCTACACTCGTGCTTTTTTGGCTTGGCTGCGTGAGCCTTTCCACCATGAGCACCGAGGCTCTTAGGGCCTCACCCCTTTTCACCACTTAGGACATTCATGAACATCAAAAAAATGCTTGGTTTGGCGTTGACTTCCGTGGCTCTGTGCGTGCCGGTCATCGGCATGGCGCAAAACAAGGAGCTGGTGGTTGGCTCCAGCGCCACCTACCGCCCGTTTGCCTATGAAACCCCGAGCAAGGAAATTGTGGGTTACGACATCGACATGATCAAGGCCGTGGCGCACAAGGCCGGCTTGCAAATCAAGATCGTCAACACCCCCTGGACCGGCATCTTTGCTGCACTCAACAATGGTGATGTGGACCTGGTGATCTCGGGCGTCACGATCAACGACAAACGCAAACAGTCCTACGACTTCACCGCTCCCTATTTTGAAGCCCGCCAACTGATTGCCGTGCCCACCAGCAGCACCGCCAAAAGCTTGAAAGACCTCGCTGGCAAGAAAATTGGTGTGGTCACCGGCAGCACCGCCGACGACATCAGCTCTCGTGAGTTTGGCAAAACCAACCCCGACATTCGCCGTTTTGAAAGCACTCCGGTGGTCATCAGCGAACTGGTCAACAACGGCCTGGACGCAGCCATGGGTGACAACGGTGTGATCGCTTTCCGTGTGCAAGAACACAAGGGCCTGAAAACCGTGGCTGACGCCAGTTTCCCCAAGGAATACTTCGGTATCGTGGTGAAACAGGGCAACAAGGCCTTGCTCGACAAGCTCAACACCGCTTTGGCCGGGGTGAAGGCAGACGGCACGTACGCCCAAATCTACAAAAAATGGTTCCAGGCTGACGCGCCTGCGTTGCCCGCGCAATAAAGCCCAGTCGTCGGGGTTATGGAACAAATCCTGTGGTTCGGCTGGTTCCGGGCCGACATCATTGCGGAGTACGCCGAGCTGTTTTGGCATGGTCTGCAGATGACCATTCTGGTCACCATCATCTGCATCATCCAGGGCACCGCCCTGGGGTTGGCCGTTGGTTTGGCGCGGGTGGCCGATGCACGCCATGCGCCGCTGCGACAGTTGTGCCGTTTTGCGCTGCGCTGGCCGTCCACGGTGTACGTGAGTTTTTTCCGTGGCACGCCGCTGTTTGTGCAGATTCTGCTGATGCATTTTGCGGTGTTGCCGCTGTTCATCAACCCGGTGGACGGGATTCTGATCGACGGTGACCTGGCCAGAAACCTCAAGCAGAACTATGGCGCGTTCCTGTCTGGTGTGGCGGCCTTGACACTCAATGCCGGGGCCTATATCTCCGAGATTTTCCGCGCAGGTATCCAGTCGATCGACAAAGGCCAGGTCGAGGCCTCGCGTTCCCTGGGCATGACCTATGGCCGTACGATGTACCACGTGGTGCTGCCGCAGGCGTTTCGACGCATGTTGCCGCCACTGGGCAACAACGCGATTGCGCTGCTGAAAGACTCGTCGCTGATCTCGGCCATTGGCCTTGCTGAACTGGCCTACGCCGCCCGCACGGTGGCGGGTGC
>WSSedL1CaDRAFT_10002140_pt1 | contig 10360 bp, 6 predicted proteins | sample WetSurSL1Cattail_FD_9464 | JGI IMG/M metagenome (IMG submission 9464)
ACATCATGGCTTATAGACAGCGAAATGTTCATCACCACATATGGGCGAATGTCAGCCGGAATCAAGTCGATAATCTTCTGTGGATCTGCATAGTTCCATGTGTCAATATGAATTAGCCACATAGGCTTCTCCGGTGAGATTGGACGCCTTAAAAGTGTGTTTTGGGCATTAGCCCCAAATTGCGCAAAAGCAATAAGAAGAATTAAAATAGTTAATAGTTTTTTGTTGGGTTTCATAATTTTTAGAAGTTTAGTAATTTTTACCGAAGTAAAGCCAATGCGATTAAAAGCTCTATCAAAAATGATACATCGACCATAACATTTGATGCAAAATTCTCTAAATAGTGATATATTTCCGAAAAATTCTCAGGTTAACAACTTGATTTATTCGGAATATACCCGCAATCAAATGCGTGTAATGGACAAATAATTCAATAATGCGCAATGAGTTGCTTTCTCAAATTTTAAAAAGTCGCATGAGCAAGATGATTGATAATTTTATTAATATTAACATAAATGACCTTCTCACAAACTGGCATTAAATTTATTCATATAAGACATGCCACATCGACGATTGAAATAAATAATAGAAAATTCCTGATTGACCCAATGTTATCAGAAAAAGAGAGTTTACCTCCAGTCATATTAACGGTTAACAAATTAAAGAATCCAAGAACAGACTTGCCAATTTGTTCTGAAAGTATTGTTAAAAATATTGATTATCTATTATTAACACATTTGCATTTTGACCATTTTGATAAAAAGGCAATTGAAATATTATCAAAGAAAATCCCCATACTATGTTCTAAAAATGATTGCAAAAGGCTAAATAGCTTGGGCTTTTCATCAACTTATCCCATAGATAACGAAAATGAAATTGAAATTGACGGGATTAAGATAACACGATATCCTGCAGTTCATGGGAAAGGATTGTTGAAATATTTGATGGGCAAAGGATCTTCCTATTTAATAGATTATAAAGGCTTCAAAATATACTTAACTGGGGATTGCCTATTGACTGATTCATTAAAGAATAATTTAATTAGGACTGTTCCTGATATAGTTATTGCAAATGCAGGAGCAGCTAAATTCAAGTTTGGCAAACCAATAACAATGTCAATAACAGACATTCAAGACATTTCAAAAAGTCTTACAAAATCTAAAATATTTGTATGTCACTTAGATGCTTTGAATCATTGCTCAGAAACAAGAAATTATTGTAAAAAGCAAATACTTGATTATTCGAACATTTACATACCAAATGATGGAGAAGAAATAGAATTAGAATAACACTGCCTAATAATAGGTTAATAGGTTAATAACCTAAAAAAGATTTTAATCTGAGACAATTATAGTATTCGGATTAATTGGTTATTTGTTTTTATTCGGTACGTTTTTCACATTTTCGGCGATAAAATACGCCCATTGTTTAGCCTTTTGTGAAGTTTATTTGTATTTTTAAACTTATCCCATACCTTTTAACGAGCGTGGGCTACTCAAGCAGAGCACTCATAAGCAAAGGCGGAGTTTATACGGTTATTTAGGTTTCAATCTTCATAGCGCCATAATTTTCGCAAACCTAACAAAAGTGCTGATATTTAAAGAGTTTTGCTATTTAAAATTTAATAATATATTGATTTTTATAAACACTGATATGAAAATAGTACTAATAATTTGTTCTGCAATAATTCTAAGCTCCTGTAAATCTAACGGCTCATCAAACCTCGCTTTACAAAAGGATACAACTAAAACAATGATTTCAAAAGAGGATAGTATTGACTTTGAATTAAAACAGTCTCTATTACTGGAGAATTTTTTAGTTAATAGTAAGTCAATAAATAATGATTTTATCATTATTACTCACAACTGTGGAATATTTATTTCGCCGGACTCAATTGATATTGAAAAAATGAAAAAAGAATATGGAGAGGAGGATTTCTATACTGTGGCAGATGATAATATGTATTATGATAATGAAGCCTCAAAATTCTTAGATAGTGTGCAATATAAATGCATTTATCCAAAAGCCAGATACTTGAAATTTACAGTTAATAACGAGACTATATGCATAGATACAAAATCTCGTTTTAAATCTGGCTGGTTGAGAATTTTGTATAGCGTTAATAATAAACCTATAATTTTTAACTCAATAGATATTGAGCAAGTATTTCATGATTATGCAAAAACAAAAAATTTGAGATGAATACTTTTACTGCTTTAGTTCTAGCTGCAAGCCTTCAAAAAATAATTAAAAAAGGTATGGTAGCTTAATTTTAGAATACGTTGATAACGCAATAATCCAAGATTACCGTACACAACATTAATTTACTAACACGTCAAAAAAAAATACATCGAGTGTAAAATAATTTGTCTATTGCCAGTGAATGTTATTTTCCAGATTATTGATTAGTGAAATGTTACAAACACTGGTATAAATATTGTATCCGCTTAGATAAAATGTAAATAATATGTTTAAGTATAATATCAAAGCTGCTTTTCGAAATGTAGTTCGGTTAAAAAGTTATACAATATATAGTTTATTAGGGCTGACAATTAGTTTAGCATGTGTATTTGTGATTACTGCCTGGACAATTCAGGAGTTGCATTACGATAGGTTTCATCATCAACCGGAAACAATTTACATGGCAACAACGGAGATGAAAGACAACACGGGCAGCATTATTACATTCCCGGAAACACCAACCATACTAGCTCAGGAGCTCAAAAATAAAATCCCCGCTGTTGAACAGAGTTTCCATTTAATGTACCTGTACTCAAAAAAAATACTAAAAAATGGAAATAATAGTTTTGAAGAAACAGGTATTGCAGCCGATTCAAAGATATTAACCGTATTGAATTTTCCACTATTAGAAGGCCGTATAACTTTTCTGGATGATCCAAACGCGATTTTTATAACAGAAAAACTTGCCAAAAAGCTATTCCCAGGTGAAACAGCAACCGGGAAAGTTGTTATGTATTGCAAAGAAAAAGCTTTAACAGTAAGAGGTGTTATCAAAGATATCCCTGAAAATTCAAGTTTAAAGTTCGATTTCATCGTTCCTTATCAAATTGAAATGGGAAATAATCTCACATGGTGGCCGGTTTCGGATGCAACATTTATTAAAATAGCCGCAGATGCAGACATTGCGAAAATAAAACAAATGGCCAGTTCAATCTGGAAAGAAAATGTTACCGATAAACAATTCAGCATTAATTTCATACCCATAACAAAATTAAGATATAGTTCTAATTTTGAGGCTTTTAATGCTAGACATGGCAATTATCTGAAATTATATTCATTCATTGGTATTGCACTGCTTATTTTAATATTAGCTTCTTTGAATTACACGAATCTTGTGTCCGCTTATTCCATTAAACGAGCCGGTGAAGTTGGCATACGCAAGGTTAATGGAGCCAGTTCAGGCAGCATCCTGAAATATTTTCTTACAGAATCAGGTATTAATTCCATAATTGCAAGTACTCTGGCCATTGTTTTGTCCATCGTATTTAATCGTCTTTTCCAAATGATATTAGATATCAATGTAGATTCAAGGTATTTAATGATTAGCTACCTGGTAGGTACAATAGGCTCATTGCTAATTGTCGGTATAATTTCAGGACTATATCCGGCCATCATCACAAGCTCATTTTCACCTTTTTCCAAAACCTCAAAAAACGCTTCTTCTCCACGTCAGCAAAAGTTAAGGAATGTTTTTATTCTCAGTCAATTTATATTATCAATTACGCTTACCATAGCCTGTCTGATCATTATTCGACAAACCAATTATTTAAATAAGTTTGATGTAGGATATAATTCACATCAAATTGTTAAAACGTACATGCCTCCCCAGGGTGCCAATAATTTTGAAGCTATAAAAAATAACCTGTTATCAAATCCCAACATCAAACAAGTTTCTTTTTCAGGTGCTTCGCCCGTTAATTTGTCTCCTTTTTTCGCTACAAAAAACTGGGAATGGGAAGGATCAAAAGAAGGCTCCGCATCATCAATTTATCGATTGAAGGTGGACCATGCCTATTTGGATGTTTTCCAAATTCCACTTTTAAAAGGAAGGGGATTTTCAGCTTCAAAAACCGATAAGGATAAAGTAATAATAAATGAAAATTTAGCTGTTTTACTAGGATTTGATGACCCGGTTGGTAAGATAATAAGACAAGGTGAAAATAACTTTGAAATAATTGGAGTGGTTAAAAATTTTCATTTTCAGAGTCTCTCCAACAATATTCAACCACTGTTATTCATGTATAGCGACAAAGAAAACAGGATGTTTGTTAAAATAAGCCACCATACAACGCAAAGTATAGATGCCATAAAAAAACAATTTGCTCAATTTTATGATCAACCTTTCAGTTATAATTTTGTAGACGACGATCTTAAAGAACTATACATAAATGAAAATAAAATTTCACTTGGAATGATGGTATTTACCATTTTAGCCATTATTTTATCCTGTATTGGATTAATTGGTTTGGTTACATTTACTACCGAATCCAAAACAAAGGAAATTGGCGTAAGAAAGGTATGCGGGGCAAAAAACACAGAGATTGTCATACTTCTTAATCAAAATTTAATAAAATGGTTCTTAGTAGGTTTCTTGGTTAGCTGTATTTTATCGTGGTTTTTAATGACCATGTGGTTAGAGAATTTCGCATTTAAAATTAGGCTGGATTGGTGGATTTTTGCGTCAGGGACAATTACAGTTTTGATTATTACTGCACTTACAGTAAGCTGGCTGACTTGGAAAGCTGCCAGCACAAATCCTGTAGATTCCTTAAAATATGAGTAGTATTCAGAAAAAATGGAATATGCGGACATTTTGAAAAACCGACTTAACAAAATGTTTTGAGAAAGTATGAAATAGGATATAGAGCAGTAGAATTGGCAAATAAAAATTCAGGAAACATTGAATTTCTTAAACGGAGGCTTGATAGTATCAAAGCAAATAAAAAAACACCGGGAGCTGTGACACGTATATTCATTATTATTAATTTAGCAATGCTTAAAAACAATTTCAAATGAAGAATAAATTTTGTCATTTAACACTGGTTTTGTTAGGGTTGCTGCTGGTAAACAATGCAAGTCCTCAGAATGGCCAGGTACCAATAGCTCCAACAGGTATTGAAATAGTGACACAACTGGAAAAGCCGAAAAACAACCTAAAATTTAATGAAAAAGATTTGGCAGGGTACTTGTTAGTTTATTTCAAAGACCAGAACCAATCGGCTTATATGGCCATAAGTAGCGATGGTTATACATTTACCGATGTCAATGGTGGTAATCCTGTATTTATGGGCTCTCAGTTGGCCGAACAAAAAGGTATACGCGACCCTCACATTACCCGTGGCCCCGATGGCGCTTTTTATTTAGCATTGACTGACTTGCACATTTTTGGTAAGCGAGCAGGATTTCGCGATACCGAATTTGAACGCCCTGCCGAAAAATATGGTTGGGGCAATAACCGCGCTATAGTGCTTATGAAATCTTATGACCTCATACATTGGACACATTCCGATTTTCGAGTCGATACGGCATTTCCTGAACTTGGTGACATCGATTGCTCCTGGGCTCCCGAAACCGTTTTCGATCCGGCGGTTGGGAAAATGATGGTTTATTTTACCATTCGCTACAACAACAAAGAGTGCCATCTTTATTATTCATATACCAACAACGATTTTACAAAACTGGAAACAACGCCCAAAAGAATAACTGAAATTGGAGGGCTCGATGGCGACATTACCAAAGCTGGTGATCAATATCAGCTTTTTTATGTTTCAAACGCCAGGGTTTTGCACTCAGTATCCGACAAAATTAACGAAGGGTTCAAAACCGATACTACGCGCATAGACCCCGAAAAAGTTTCGACCGAGGGGCCCAACCTATTTAAGCGTTTAGGAACCAATACCTACGTGCTAATGTATGATGTGTATGGTATTAGACCAAGTAACATGGGTTTCAGCGAAACAAGCGATTTTGTTACCTACAAGAATATTGGTCATTTTAACGAGGGTGCAATGAAATCGACCAATTTCAAAAGTCCCAAACATGGTGCTGTTACTTACCTCACCAGGCAGGAACTAAAAGCTATTGCTGAACACTGGAAGATGGTTTTTAACCCTTAATTCGCATTAATAATTGCAATAAATAACCTTAATCAAAAATTTTATATTTTTTAAAATGAAATTGACTTATTCGAGAATGTTCATTGTATTCTTTGCCGCATTATTAATTGCAGAATTGGTGAGTTGTAAAAAAAATGATAATGGTTACGTTGATAATGTAACTGCCGATACTACACTTGTTAAATATGTATGCACAAACAATATTGCTACTACACCGGGATTATTAAAACTGTTACCCATTGGAACAACAGGAGCTGCGCAAACACGTGCCTACGCTGAATATGTTCCATCAAATTATTCAAGTGATAATAGTTGGCCTTGTATTATCAATTTGCACGGCGATGGTGAGCTTGGGAATGGCAGTTCAGAGGCTGCCCTTCAGCCGTTTACTTATTCCTGTCTTACAGGTATGATTTTTACAGATAATTGGGATAAAAGCCATAGGTTCGTTGTACTATCTCCACAATTTGCGACGTATGACGATCGTAGCGCGGCCAATGTGAATAAGTTTATTCAATATGCAAAAGCAAACTATAAAATTGATATTAAACGCATATACTTGACTGCTGTTTCCGGTGGGGGTGTTGCTTTGGGAAATTACCTGCATACCTATTCCGGTGGCGAAGCTGCTGCTGTTCTTCCTGTATCGTGCTATGTCCCTCCAACTTCATCAGCAAAATGGAAACAGGTGCCTGTATGGTTTATGTGTGGCGCTGCTGATAGTACTGTAAAGCCATCCAACGTTATAAATAATTATAAAGCAATTATGGCAGTTCCTCCTTCGGTAACACCAAAAATTACGTTATATACAGGTGTCGGACATGATGGTAATTCTGTAAATAAAACCTATTCGCCTGCAACAAATGATAATAAATTTGAAACTACCTATAAAGGTATTTCGCTGGTTCCATATTCAAATATTTACGACTGGTTTTTGCAATATCATAGGTAAATGATATTCATTAAACGCCTTACTTTTTTGTATTCTAAAATGCAATCATGTATAAGACAATTAAAGTTTATCAAATTAAAATATAAACATACATAATGAGGGTTTCAGATCAATTTGTCAGTGCATCGCTCGCTGGCAAAGACAATAACGATGGATAATAAAACCGAAAAATAAATGAATACAAACGCCCCAAAAAATCTTTAAAGTAAAACGCTTAAATTTGATTACTTAACTTGCCTATGAGGGAAAAATTCATATATTATAATGCATCACTGATATTTTTTGTTATTATTTTTTTTACCCCAATTCAGCATTGCTTAGCACAAACTGGATGTAAGCCTAAGCCCATAGATGTGTTCGGTATCTCTCAATTTTACAATACCAAACAAGGCACCCGGGAATGGACTTCAGCACATTGGAATAATGGGGTAGACCGAATAATTAAATATTCTTCAGACCCATACGATCCAACCGATTGGACTGAAGATCATAGTGAAAGTACAAATGGATTTCACATTGATGGGAAAGGTGTAATGAATATGTCAGGAGGTAACCCACGGTTTCATATTAATTCTATGCGCACGACTAAGGTTTGTGCACAATTTTTCTTAAACACAGAATTTACTGCATACTATCGAAGAATTGGCAATTCTGGGGATGCATTTGGAGGGATGATTATTGGTGCCAGAAGTGGTCCGCTGGGTCATGCTTCTTCTAGTGGCAATGATTGCGATGCATCCACTTATTATTGTCGATTTCGCCACGACGGCAAATGGGACTTTGAAAAAGAGCTAAAACATCCTACGAGCGATTATTGGTCGGGCTCAGGATTCCACACCCAAAATCCTTTATGGAATAGTAATACTTTACCCCCAAACCGATGGATTGGTATGAAATACATTATCTACAATATAGAGAATAACACCAAAGTGAAAATGGAGGTTTATATTGATTCTGTGTCTAATGGGAATCCTAAAAACGGCGGTACATGGGTTAAAGTTGGAGAGGTAATTGATCAAGGCAATTGGCCTGTTCAATCTTCAGCAATAACTGGATGTAGCTATTCTGATCCAAAAAAAATTATATTAGTTGGACACGGAACGTTCCTCATGAGAACAGATGGAGATCAGGCGGAATATAAGATGGTTTCGATTCGTGAAATAGATATAAATTCTCCTGCTTCGTTTAATTAAAGACTATTTTGGGTGAATAATACAATATAGATAGTTGAAGACACATATTTCGGCAGTTGTAAGTAAGTAGCATAGCCACTTCACATTCGGCTTCTCCCTTAATGAAGTTGCTTTGCGTAGGTTAGTTTAATGGAAAAGAACGGAAAATTATCCTTACAATCACTTCACCTTAAAAGGTTTTATTTTCCATATTTTTTCGCAATAATCCCTGATAGACCTGTCGCTTGAGAATTTACCCATGCGGGCTACATTCAGAATGGCCTTTTTGTTCCATTCGGTTGTGTTTTTCCAGGTTTGCGATACCAGTTCCTGACAGGCAATATATAATGGATAATCGGCCAGGAGCAGATAAGGATCGTGCCACAATAGGTTATCAACAATGGGCTTGAACAGGTTTGTATCACCATGGGATAGTATGCCCGAGCTTATTAAATTTATAACCCTGCCTAGCTCTTCATTATGACTATATATAAAGTGCGGGTTGTATCCGTTCCGTTTGGTTTCTTCCACCTGATCGGTCGTGAGGCCGAAAAGGAAAAAGTTATCTTCACCCACTTCCTCTTTTATTTCAATATTGGCGCCATCGAGCGTTCCTATGGTAAGAGCCCCATTCATAGCAAATTTCATGTTGCCCGTGCCGCTGGCTTCTTTCCCTGCTGTCGATATCTGTTCAGACAGGTCGGCTGCCGGATAGATTTTCTGTCCGTTGCTAACATTAAAATTGGGAAAGAAAACTACCTTCAGCCTGTCTTTCACATCCGGGTCATTATTTATAATATCGCCTACCGAATTGATGAGCTTGATGATGAGTTTGGCCAAATAGTATCCCGGTGCAGCTTTTCCGCCAAAAATAAATGTGCGGGGAACAATATCTAATGCTGGATTATTCTTAATACGCAGGTAGAGTGTAAGAATATGCAGTATATTAAGATGTTGCCGTTTATACTCATGAATGCGCTTTACCTGAATATCGAACAAAGAGGAAGGATCAACAATAATGCCAGTGCTTTCCTTAATGAGTGTGGCGAAATGCTTTTTGTTCTCCAATTTTACGTTTTTGAATTGCGCTCTGAACGCCGCATCACTGGCAAATGGTTCCAATTTTTTCAGTTCATCAAGCTTACCGGGCCATTTGTTGCCAATAGTATCTGTGATAAGCCTGCTTAAGCCCGGATTGCTTAAAACCATAAACCGGCGAGGCGTTACTCCATTGGTAACATTTTGGAAACGTTGAGGATACATATCTACCCAATCGGGTAGTACAAGTTTTTTAAGCAGCTCAGTATGTAGGACTGCTACGCCATTAATCGCATAACTACCGGCACAGGCCAGATTTGCCATACGAATATACCTTTCGCCCGATTCATCGATGATTGATAACCGGGCCAGTTTGCCTGTATCACCCGGAAACAGTTTATCTACTTCCTGCAAAAACCGGAAATTGATTTCATAAATAATATCCACCAGACGGGGTATTAAATATCTGAAAAGGCCAACCGGCCACTTTTCCAAGGCTTCAGGAAGGAGTGTGTGATTGGTATAGCTAAAAGTTTGGGAGGTTGTATTCCATGCCGTATCCCAATCCAGTTGATATTCATCAATCAGTAATCGCATAAGTTCAGCTATGGCAACCGCAGGGTGCGTATCGTTAAGCTGAATGGCAAACCGTTTATTGAAACTCTGGGGTTTACCTCCAAATCTCAAATGCATCCGCATCATGTCCTGCAATGAACACGAAACAAAAAAATACTGCTGCTTAAGACGCAGCTTTTTCCCATCAAGCATTTCATCATTAGGGTACAATACTTTACTGATATTCTCCGACTTCACGTTGTTTTCAACAGCTTTATAATAATCGCCACGATTGAACGAGGAGAAATCAAACGATTCCACAGCTTCGGACTTCCAAAGCCGCAGAAAGTTGCATGACGATACCCGGTATCCCATTTCAGGAGTATCGCAGGGTATTCCTTTTACCATATAATCAGGCATCCACCGGTAGCATGTGCGGCCGTTATTATCAATATACGATTCGGTATAGCCGCCGAAGTTGACATTTACCGAAAGTTCATGGCGGG
>WSSedL1CaDRAFT_10002141_pt1 | contig 10359 bp, 10 predicted proteins | sample WetSurSL1Cattail_FD_9464 | JGI IMG/M metagenome (IMG submission 9464)
GCCGGCGCGAATGGCTGGGTGGCAGCGGCGTCGGCCTGACGGTCGCGCTGGCCTGGCTAATCACCTACCGGCTCGGCAGCCAGTCGTTCGAGATCATCCCGGTACAGAGCCTGAGTTTCACCGGTCCCTCTGCCAACATGCTGATGCTCGTGCTGTCGCCGCCCGGTCAGCCCTGGGATTTCGATCTCGGCCTGGTGCCCGGTGTCGTCTTCGGCTCTTTCCTCGCTGCCCTGTGGGGACACGAATTGAAACTCGAAGGTTTTACCGACGGCCACAGCATGCGGCGCTACATCGCCGGCGCCGTATGCATGGGCTTCGGTGGCATGCTGGCCGGCGGCTGCGCCGTCGGGGCCGGGGTCTCCGGCGCGGCAGTCTTTGCCCTCACGGCCTGGCTTGCGCTGATCGGCATGTGGCTGGGCGCCGGCCTGAGCAACGCCCTGATTGACCGCCCGCAAAGCACCACGCAGACCACCACAAGCAAGCACAGCAAACTCCCCACCACGTTTCCGTGAAGCAGGCTCCACGCCGCAGCGGGGATTCAATCTGAAACCGGCGCCACTCAACGCGGGAAATACATCTTTGCCTTGTCCAACTTGTAGGTCCAGGGCAGGTTGGCATTCTTCCAGCCATTCACGACGCGCTGCCCGGTTTTCGGACCTTCCTTGGCGGTATCGCCCTCGAAGCCTTCGGCAATGCCATAGACCCGGGAGTACCCCGCAGTCTGCAGGCGATCCTGGGCCTTGGCGCTGCGATCGCCGGAACGACACATCAGGATGATGGTGGCGTCCTTGCCGAGGCCCATGTCTTTCAGACGACGCTCCAGTTCCGGCACGAAATCGGAATTTGGCTCGAGCTTGTAGGAGGCCCGCTTGTCGTCCCAGTCGCTCATGATTTCGGCGTGCTCGACGTAGGGCACCAGCGCGTCGGCATCGCCCGGCCAGCCGACGTACATGGCTTCGGCACGGGTCCGGATGTCGAACAAGGCGACGCCTTTCGGGTCCTTCTTCTTCATGTCGTAGGCCTGTTGCGGCGTCAGGTAGAGCGCCAGCTTGCTGCGCTTGGCTTCCGGCAGCTTGTCCCAGTCGCTACTGCCCGGCGCCCAGTCGGCAGCGAAAATCAGCGAACTGACCGCCAGCAGGCCGACGGCCAGCCATTTTTGCAAAGGAAAAGCTTGATTCATCATGCCATCCCCGGATTATTGGCCGCGCCTTTCAGCGTCGGCAGGTTGAGATTGACCGGCTTGACGGTCTTGATGTCGCGCAAATATGTTGCCACGACCTCCCAGATCGGCTCGCCGGCATTCTTCGCTTCTTCCGAAACCGGTGCCCAGCCGGCCACCTTGTAAGTTTTGGCCGGATCGATCAACTGGCCCTTGAGCATCAGATTCTGGATGCGGCTGCCCATCTTGCCGGTCGGATCGCAGGTGTATTGCAGACCGCCGACGCGCACCATGTCGCCGCCCTGCTGGTAGTAGGGATCGGGATTGAAGAGGTTGTCGCAGACGTCTTCGAGCACCGTCTTGATCATCTCGCCGCTCATGTTGGTCACTGTCGTCCACGGGTAGGTGATCGCCGTCTGGTCGAGCACGTGTTCCATCAGGATGGGCTGCCCGGGCAGCAACGAGGTGCCCCAGCGAAAACCCGGCGAGAAGGCGATCTCGGCATCCTTGACCTGTATCAGCGCATCGAGGATGACCTGGTCGAAAGTGCCGTTGAAGTTGCCACGGCGGTAAAGCAGACCTTCGGTCACCGCCAGCTTTTCGTTGAGTTTCGCCAGATACGGCGCCCGCGCCTTGTCGATCAGGGCCTGCATCTCCTTGTCGGCCGGCAGCAGGTTGGCAAAGATCGGCAGCAGCTTGTAGCGGAAATCGGCGACCTTGCCGTTTTTCACCTCAAAATCGAGCACGCCAAGGTATTTGCCGTTCGAGCCGGCATTGGTCACCAGGGTCTGGCCGCCGGCATTCCTGACCGTCACCGGCGCCGGCATGCCGTCGTGGGTATGGCCGCCGAGAATGGCATCAATACCTTTGACGCGCGAAGCCATCTTGAGATCGACGTCCATGCCGTTGTGCGACAGCACGACGACCACCTGCGCACCAGCTGCACGGGCTTCGTCGACGGTCTTCTGCATGTTGTCTTCCTGGATGCCGAAGCTCCAGTTCGGCGTCTGCCAGCGCGGGTTGGCAATCGGCGTGTAGGGGAAGGCCTGGCCAATGATGGCCACCGGCACGCCGTTCATCTTTTTCATCACGAAAGGCTTGAACACCGGGTCGCCGAAATCGTTGGTCTTGACGTTCTGGGCGACGATATCGATCTGACCGGCGAAATCCTTTTCCTCGATTTCCTTGACCCGGGCCTCGCCGTAGGTCGATTCCCAGTGCAGGGTCATGACATTGACACCGAGCGCCTTGCAGGCATCGACCATATCCTGCGCATTGCTCCACAGCGCCGTGCCGGAGCCCTGCCAGGTATCGCCACCATCGAGCAGCAGCGCACCGGGGCGATTCGCCTTCAGGCGCTTGACCAGCGTCGCCAGGTGGGCAAAACCGCCGACCTTGCCGTAGGTCTGCGCCGCCTTCTCGAAATCGAGGTAGCTGTAGGCATGGGCCTCGAGGCTGTTCGGCTTGAAGCCGAAGTGCTTGAGCAGATTGTCGCCGACGAGATGCGGCAGCTTGCCGAACTGATCGCCGAAGCCGAGATTGACGTTCGGTTCGCGGAAATAGATGGGCAGCAACTGGGCATGGCAGTCCGTGATGTGGAGCAGGCTGACATTGCCGAATTTCGGCAGGTCGTACAGCTTGGCAGCGCCCTTCTCAGCCAGGGCAAAATCACTGTGCAGACTCATGCCACCCGCAGCAGCGACGGCCATGACCTGCAAAAACTCGCGACGATTCATGCTCATGTTTTTTAGTCCGTAGTTGTTAGTCCTTAGTTATTAGTTGAAAGTCGGTAATTGCTGTTTGCTAACAACTACCGACTAATAACTAACAACTAGTCTCTATTGACCGGTGATTCCGGGTCGATCAGGAAGGCGACGATGTGGGTGATCTGTTCCGGCGTCAGCCAGTTGTGCAGGCCGAAGCGCGGCATGTTGGTACAGGCCGTGAACGCATTCGAGTTGTAGATCTTGTCGTAGACGTACTTGATGTTTTCTTCGGAACGGCCGCGTATCCGGCCGAAATTCTGCAGGTTCGGGCCGATCGTGCCGTAGGCCAGTTCCTTCCTGGCCAGCTGGTGGCAGGCGTAACAGTTGCCGCCGCGCAGCTTGCCGGCCGGATCCGGCTGGATGAAGCCGATGTGGCCGCCCGTGCCGACTGCCGCAAGCTTTTCACCTTCCTTCCAGTCGCCGATCAGCTTGCCATCGACCGGATAGCGGATGGTCGCCACGTTCAGCTTTTCCAGCTTTTCGCCGATCTTGCGCGGCGGGTTGTCGCGGTACAGGCCGCAGGTTTTCATTGTTTCGTCCTGCTCCAGGCGGCTCATCCAGTACTTCGGATTCTCGGCCTTGAAGGAGGCGCGGAACATCTGTTCGGCGGCCGCGGCATCCTTGCCACCGGGGGCTTCAAGCGCTTTCCCGGCGAGCGCCGGAACGGCCAGGGCGGCGAGCAGGCCAAAAAGGGCAAATTTTCGTTTCATGGTCATCCCCTTTTAGCGCTTGATGCCCGGCGTTTCCATGACGGTGCCGGTCGCGGTTTTCAACAAATAGGTTTCCAGCGCAATCACCGAGTCAGCCAGGTACTCGGGCTCCGGCCAGCGCGCCTGGCGCATGCAGTCGATCAGGCGACGCTGCATGGTCCACACCGTGCCCTGCGAAACGCGATAGGACGGCCAGGTTTTCATCGCCGTGCCGGCGCCGTCCTTGGTCGTTAGGTTGCCCAGTTCCTGCAGGCGGATGCGCTTGCCTTCCTGGCCATGACAGATGGCGCAAGAGAAATCCTGCGGGCCGGAACGACGGTAGAAAATGTACTCGCCCATCCTGGCCATCCTGGCTTCTTCCGGATGGGTCGCCGGCACGTTGATCGGCTTGCCGTTCGACTTGGCGCCGATGTAGGTGACCAGCGCCTCGATATCGGCATCCTTGCCCGGTTTCGAATACCACTGCTGCGTCACCTGTTCGGGCGTAAAGCCCTGCAGGCTGACCATGCAATGCACGAGGCGGGATTCGACATCCATCACCTTGCCGGTATCCTTGAAGTACTTCGGTAGCTGGGCGTAAGCCCCGTCGAGCTTGCCTGGCCCAAGGCCCATGTCGCACTGTTCCAGCGAGACATTTTTCGGACCACGCTTCTCGGCCCACAGGGCTTCGCCCTTGAGCTCGAAGAGATCGGCCGGATTGCCATCGGCCAGCGCCTCGCGATATTTCGCCAGTTCGTCGGCCACCTTGTCCTGGGCCACTACCGGGCCAGCCAGGACAACGGCAACAGCCGCACCCACCAGCGTTTGTGTCAAACGTCGGATCATTTCAACTCCTCCGGGGAAAAAATCCGGCAGCTACGGTCTGCGCCGCCTGGCTGCCATTGTTGGCAACTCAGCCGATCACGGCTTCGTCGCTGCGCGTATCGCCCTTGTTGTCCTTCCAGCTGACAACGATCTTGTCGCCCTTGACGCCGCCCTTGAACTTGAAGGCCAGGTAGGGATTCTTCGAGACGGACGGGCCGAACTCGCTGCTCAGCACGAGCTTGTCGTTGTGCTTGGCCGTCAGTTCGGTAATGAACCAGGCCGGCACAATGGCGCCGGCCGAATCCTTGCGCTGGCCGGTTTCCATTTCGTGGCTGACCAGCACCTTGACTTCAGTAACGCCGTCCTTGTTGGCGGCGCGGATTTTCATCGGATTACCCATTTGATGCTCCTAAATTCAGTTGTTAGTTGCTAGTCGGGAGTCGGTAGCGAGTCGTTGCTAATAACTAACTACTACCTACTAACAACTAGTTAGCCGCCGCAGCCACCGAGGGTGACCTTGATTTCCTTGGTCGCCATGAAGAACTTGCCGTCCGACTTGACCAGCGCGTAGATGTTCGAGGTCTGGCCCATCTTGACACGGGTCTGGACATTGGCTTCGGTGCCTTCCGGCAGCACGAAGGAAGCGGCCAGGGCATTCGGGTTCTTCTCGATCAGGATGGCGACCATGCTCACGTTCGGCAGCGAGGAAGCCACGCCGACCGGCACGACGGCGCCGTTTTCGGCGATATCCGGGCCGGTCACCTGGACATCCTTGCTGTCGACCGGCGTGCCGGCGCCCAGCGCCTTCAGCGTATCGGCCATGCTCTTGGCGTCAAAGGCGGCCTTGTTCCAGTCAGCCAGTGCCATACCCGGCGTGATGATGCCGGCGGCGGCAAGAACGGCCATCAGAGCAGCGCCCGAACCGGCCTTCAGTACATTGCGACGTTGATTGTTCATTACTTCTCCTCTCAGAAATTGAAATACCTGCTTATTTCGCGCCGGACAGAATCCACTTGACCAGTGTCCGCAAATCCTCGTCCTTCAAATGCCCGTTCGGCGGCATCGGGATTGAACCCCAGACGCCCTGCCCACCGGCCTTGACCTTGGCGAACAGCCGATCTTCGGCATCGGTCTGGTCCTTGTAGCGGGTGTGAACTTCGTTGTAACCCGGCCCGACAATCTTGCTCTTGAGACCATGGCAGGCCATGCAGCCGCTTTTCGTCGCCAGGTCCAGCGTCCCCGCATCGGCCGCCTTCTTCGCTGCCTCCGGCCCGAGCGTCCGGGTGCCGCGCACCGGCCCGAAACTGCGATTCTGCTCGGCCAACTCGCCGTGCGCCGTCCGGGCGTATTCCGGCAAGGTCGAACCGATCAGCACTTCGCTCTTGCAGTTTTTCATGCAGGCCTTGTTGCTGGTATCCGGCTTGCCGCCGTTGCCGATGCCGCCCTTCTTCGCCGCCGCTCCCGGCCACATGCCGTGATCGGTCGTCATGCCGTTGCGGTTGGGCAACAGTTTCTGGACATCGCCGATATTCTGGTCGGAGAGCACGAAATCGCCCGGCACCATCTCGGAAAGATTGAGCAGGTAGGCCAGAATGGCGTAAACATCGTCCGGCTTCAAGGATTTGGGTGCCGTCCAGGGCATGGCGCGCTGGATGTAATCGAACACCGTCGAAATCGTTGCCACCTTGGTAAAGGTCGTGCGCTGCGGCAACTCGCCGGAAGACAGGCCCTTGACCCGGCCGGTCTTCATGTCGTCCTTGCTCGTCCCGCCGACCAGCGGCGTGAATACCTCGTTCGACTCGCCGAAAGTACCGTGACAGGAGGCGCACTTTTCCTCGAACAGCTCCTGCCCCTTGTCCACCGAGCCCGAGCCCTTGGGCAGCCCCTTGAAATCCGGGCGGACATCGATATCCCAGGCCTTGACCTCGGCCGGCGTCGCCGGACGGCCAACGCCGACATAGTTGTCGAAAGCGAAGCTGGCCACCGAGACCCCGGCCAGGGCCAGAACGAGGACGGATTTACAGAACCTGGACATTGCTGACCTCCCCGCTCGCGGCCACTTTCCAGGACTGGATGGCATTGTTGTGATAGATCGACTTGGTGCCACGCACGGCCCGCAACTGGCCGTAGCTCGGCTGCACGTAGCCAGTTTCGTCGATCGCCCGCGACTGCAGGATGGCCGGCTGGCCGTCCCACACCCAGTTGGTATTGAAACGGGTCAGCGCCTTGTTCTGCACCGGCCCTTCGAGACGGGCGGTCTGCCAGTTGATGCCGCCATCGAAGGAGACATCGACCTGCTTGATGCGGCCACGCCCCGACCAGGCCAGGCCGGAAACATTGTAAAAACCCTGGTCGAGCAGGGTCTGGCCGCCGGACGGCGTAGTGATCACCGACTTGGCTTCCTGCACCGAGCTGTACTGGCGATGCAGGCCATTGGGCAGCAGGTCGATGTAATGCACGGCCTCGTCCTTGCTGGCATAGGGCATGTCGCCGACTTCGATGCGGCGCAGCCACTTGACCCAGGAAACGCCCTGCACGCCGGGCACGACGAGACGCAGCGGGTAGCCGTTTTCGGGCCGCAGCATTTCGCCGTTCTGGCCGTAGGCAACCAGGACTTCGCCGGACTCGACCATTTCCATCGGAATGGTCCGCGTCATCGACGAACCATCGGCCCCTTCGGCCAGCACATAGCGCGCCTTTTTGTAATCGACGCCGCAGTCGTCGAGCAGATGTTTCAGCGGCACGCCGGTGAATTCCGAGCAGGACAGCATGCCGTGCGTGTATTGCACGGTCGGCACCGCGACATTGCCCCATTCGAGGCCGGTATTGGCGCCGCACTCGATGAAGTGGATGCGCGAGGCCGAAGGCAGGCGCATCAGCTCGTCCAGCGTATAGACCTTGGCTTTCTTGATCAGCGAGGCATCCGAGCCATTGACCATGAGGCGATGCTTGGACGGATCGATATCGTGCCAGCCCTGGTGATGACGCTCAAAATGCAGGCCGGACGGCGTAATGATGCCGAACAGCCCCTGTAGCGGCGCAAACGATACCGAAGCACCGCCAACGCGCGCCAGGCCGGGTGATTCGCGGCGCAGCAACTGGCTTTCGTACTTCGACGGCATGCCGTAGGCATGGGTCGCCACCGGCAGACCGAGCGAGGTCGTCCACGCCGGGTTCTGCAGAATATTCGGGTCACCTTCGGCGGCGCGGGCCGCCAGCGGCGCCGCCAGCGCCACACCGGCGGTCAGGAAGCTTTTGCGCAAAAAATCGCGGCGCCCGCTGCCGACCGCTTTGACCTGTTCTTCCGACAGGAAATTTTCCGGCGCGGGACGCAGACGCCCCGGCTGTTTGACGATATCCACCATAGAACTATGTCCCCTCCGGATTATTGATTTTGAGTTGATGCCATGCCTTGCTGCCAGTCGGCTGGCGCCACCCAGAACAACAGGCGGCCGTCGGCCCAGGTCTGAATCAGACCTGTCTTTTCAAGGACTCGATAAACAATGAGATCCCCCGCGCCCGGGGAAGAAAAGATCGGGCAGCCATGCGGATCAATCGACGATCCGGCATTTTTCGCGCTTTGAATTTGTCTCTGATTGAGTACATGACTTGTCTCGTCCATGTCGTTATCTACTACTGTTTTCAAACGAATGTATAACCGCATCCTTATATAGTCAACTGCTAATATTGATGCGGCGCAGCATGCTTTTTTCGGCAAAGCTCTATAGGCTTTGTCCTGCGCCGGGGCCAATAAAAGTACGAATACCTGGCTAGACAACATCAACATCACTCAAAGGAGATGTCCCAATGAAGCTGCTATCCGCCATCGCGGCGCTCTGTTTGCTTGCCGCGAGCAACGCACAGGCCGCCGACCCGCACCTTGGCCGTAACCTGGCCGCCACCTGTGCCAACTGCCACGGCACCAACGGCAATGCCATCAAGAGTTCGGGCATGGATGCCCTGGCCGGCATGGAAAAAGCCAAGATCCTGCAAAAACTGGCCGACTTCAAAAGCGGCGACAAGCCCGCTTCGATCATGCATCAGATCGCCAAAGGCTATACCGATGCGCAGCTTGACCTGATCGCCGGCTACTTCGCCGGACAAAAATAAGGGGACACCATCATGATGCTGATGAAAAGACGCGATTTCCTGAAAGTCGGCACGGCCGGCGCGGCCATGGCCTCCCTCTACGGCTGTGCCGCCGGTAGCAAGAGCAGTGGCCATGTTGTCGTCGTCGGCGGCGGCTACGGCGGCGCCACCATTGCCAAATACCTGCGCATGTGGAGCGAAGGCGGCGTCCAGGTAACGCTGATCGAACGCAATCCGAGCTTCATTTCCTGCCCGATGTCCAATCTTGTCATTGGCGGCCAGAAGACACTGGAAGACATCACGGTCAGCTACGACAACCTGAAGAGCAAATGGGGCGTCCGTGTCGTTCAGGATGAAGTCGTCGCGGTCGATGGCGCGAAGAAAAGCATTACCCTGAAGGCCGGCGGCAGCATGAGTTACGACCGGCTGGTGCTGTCGCCGGGTGTCGATTTCATGTGGGACGAAATTCCCGGCCTGAAGAGTACCGAGGCCCAGAGCAAGATCCTGCATGCCTGGAAGGCCGGCGCGCAGACCGTCGCCCTGCGCCGGCAACTAGAAAGCATGAAGGATGGCGGGGTCTACGCCATTGCCATCCCCAAGGCGCCCTACCGCTGCCCGCCCGGCCCCTACGAGCGCGCCTGCCTGGTGGCCAATTACTTCAAAGAAAGCAAGCCGAAATCCAAGGTCGTCATCCTCGACGCCAATGAAGACGTGACATCCAAGAAAGGCCTATTCACCAAGGCCTGGAAGGATCTCTACGGCGGCATCATCGAGTACCGCAACAATAGCGAGGTCAAGGATGTCGAGGTCGCCAGCAACACCGCTATCCTGGAATTCGACAAGTTCAAGGCCGATGTGCTCAACGTCATCCCGCCGCACCGGGCCGGCAACATTGCCGCCGCCTCGGGCATCAAGCTGATCAACAACCGTTGGGTGGACGTGAACTGGCTGAGCATGGAGTCGACCAGCACGCCGGGCATTCACGTGCTTGGCGACGCCGTTTTCCCGGCGCCGACCATGCCGAAGTCAGGTCACATGGCCAATCAGCACGGCAAGCTCGCTGCGGCGGCGATCCTCAACCTGCTGGCCGGCCAGGAGCCGAATCCGGCTCCGGTGGTGATGAACACCTGCTACAGCTTCGTCGATGCCAAGAATGTCATCCACGTCTCTTCGGTGCACCAGTACGACGCAGCCACCAAGCTCGTCCAGCCGGTCAAGGGCGCCGGTGGCGTCTCAGCCGCCCGCAACGAACTCGAAGGCAAGGTCGCGCTGGGCTGGGCGAAGAACATCTGGGCCGACATGCTGGCCTGAGGTTTTTTGCCACTTGCATGACAAAAGGCCGCAATTGCGGCCTTTTGTCTGTGCAGCCCGGAAAAACTCAGTCGAGGGCCGCGATGTATTCGGCGACGGCGTGCATTTCCAGTTCCGAAAGACGGGAGGCGACGGTATGCATCACCGCGTTGTCGTTGGTCCGTTCGCGCTTGTTGAACTGTTTCAGCTGATCGGCGATATACAGCGGATGCTGGCCGGCCAGCCGCGGCAGTTGCGGCGTGCCGTGGCCCTTTTCGCCATGGCAGCTGGAACAGGCCGGCAGACCGGAATACTGGTTGCCGCGATTGAAGATGAAGCGGCCGACCGCCAGCAAATCGGCGTCGCGCACGCTGCGGGCGGCCGGCAGTTTCTGTTCGAAAAACTTGCCGAGCGCCTTCATTTCGACGGGCGTCAGTTCCTCGGCCTGGGGCAGCATGGTATCGCTCTTGCGGCGGCCGGACTTGAAATCAGCCAGTTGCTTGGCGATGTATTCCGAGTGCTGGCCGGCCAGCCGCGGAAA
>WSSedL1CaDRAFT_10002144_pt1 | contig 10341 bp, 9 predicted proteins | sample WetSurSL1Cattail_FD_9464 | JGI IMG/M metagenome (IMG submission 9464)
GACTGGCTGTTGTCGATCAGCATGAGCTGGGCGCAGGAGCTGACCATCATCATGTTTGTCTGGATGGCCAAATTTGGCGCGGCCTACGGTGTGCGCACCGGCATCCACGTGGGTGTGGATGTGCTGATCAACCGGCTGAGCAAGCCTAACCGTGGCAAATTTGTCATGTTTGGCCTGTCTGCCGGCGCCTTGTTCACCGCGATTGTGGCCACACTGGGCGCACGTTTTGTCTGGGACAACGGCGCCCACCATGACATCTTCACCTGGCTGGGGCTCGCTCTGAACGACGTACCCGAAGGCCCGACCACACCCGACCTGGAGTGGCCAACCTGGATGGTCTACAGCGCCATCCCGTTGGGCACCAGCCTGATGTGTTTCCGCTTCCTGCAAGTGCTGGTCACTTTTGCCAAAACCGGCGAACTGCCGCACCACGACCACGGCCATGTGGACGGTCTGGAAGCGGACGAGCCGATCGCGGTTGACGCCAACCCGTACGCCATGAGCGACAACTTGCACCCGCGCGACCTGCATCACCGCCCCGACGGCAGCTTACACGCCGCCAGCCAAAAAGCCCGCGAAGAGAGCAAAAACAAATGAACGCCGCCATCATTTTTATCCTGCTGCTGGCGCTGATGCTCACCGGCATGCCGATCTCGATCTCGCTCGGCCTCACGGTGCTGACCTTTTTGTTTGGCTTTACCGAAGTGCCGCTGGAGTCGGTGGCGCTCAAGCTGTTCACCGGCATCGAGAAGTTCGAGATCATGGCGATCCCGTTCTTCATCCTGGCGGGCAACTTCCTGACCCACGGTGGTGTGGCCCGGCGCATGATCAACTTTGCCTCCAGCATGGTCGGGCACTGGTACGGCGGCCTGGGTTTGTCCGGCGTGCTGGGGTGCGCCTTGTTTGCGGCGGTGTCGGGCTCCAGCCCGGCCACCGTGGTGGCGATTGGCTCGATCCTGCTGCCAGCCATGACCCGGGCTGGGTTCCCCAAGAGCTTTGGTGCCGGTGTTATCACCACCTCGGGCGCGTTGGGTATCCTGATTCCACCCAGCATCGTGATGGTGATGTATTCGGTGGCCACCAACACCTCGGTTGGCGCCTTGTTCATGGCCGGTGTCATCCCCGGCCTGGCGCTGGCCGGTGTGCTGGGGGGCGTCACCTGGTACCGTGCCCGCAAGTACAACTATCCGCGCCTGCCCAAGGCCAGCTGGGGTGAACGCTGGCGCACCTTCAAGGCTTCGGCCTGGGGCCTGCTGCTGATCGTGATCGTGATGGGTGGCATCTACACCGGCATGTTCACACCCACGGAAGCAGCGGCCGTGAGCGCGGTGTACGCGTTTTTTGTGGCGGTGTTCGTCTACAAGGACATGAGTCTGAAAGACGTGCCCAAGGTGCTGCTGAACTCCGCCAACATGTCGGCCATGTTGCTCTACATCATCACCAACGCGGTGCTGTTCAGCTTCATCATGACCAACGAAAACATCCCGCAGGCGCTGGCCGACTGGATGCTGGGCAACGGCCTGGGCATGATCACCTTCCTGCTGGCGGTGAACGTGATCCTGCTGCTGGCGGGCAACTTCATGGAGCCCTCAAGCATCGTGCTGATCTTTGCACCGATTTTGTTCCCGGTGGCGATGAAGCTGGGCATTGACCCGGTGCACTTTGGCATCATCATGGTGGTGAACATGGAGGTCGGCATGTGCCACCCGCCGGTGGGCTTGAACCTGTATGTGGCCTCGGGCATCACCAAGATGGGCATCACCGAGCTGACGGTGGCGGTGTGGCCATGGCTGCTGGCGATGCTGGGCTTTTTGGGTGTGGTGACCTACTGGCCCGCCATGTCGACCTGGTTCCCGCGGATGCTGGGCATGATGTAGCCCAGCTTGACGCCCACAAAAAAAGCCCGGAACCTCCGGGCTTTTTTATGTCAAATTGGCCTCTAGCCCTTTAGCCATAAGGGCAAGTAGCTATTTAATATGAAGCGTCATTGATCGGCCACATAAGGGTTGCTGCGGCGTTCCCGGCCAAAGGTGCTCTCGGGTCCGTGGCCGGGGATGAACACGGTATCGTCCCCCATTGGCCACAGGCGGTTTTTGATGCTGGCAATCAACGTGGCGTGGTCCCCCTGCGGAAAGTCGGTACGGCCAATCGAGCCAGCAAACAACACGTCACCGACAAACGCCCGTTTGGCCTCAGCTGAATAAAACACCACATGCCCCGGCGTGTGCCCCGGGCAGTGCCGCACTTGCAGTGTGCAGTTGCCCACGCTGACGGTGTCACCATCGTGCAGCCAGCGCGTGGGTGTGAACAACTGGGCGGGCGGAAAACCAAACATCTGGCTTTGTTTGGGCAGCCCGTCAATCCAGAACTGGTCCCCCTCACCCGGGCCAATGATCGGCAAACCCAGGCGCTGCGCCAGCTCTCCGGCAGCACCGGCATGATCAATGTGCGCGTGGGTGAGCCAGATCTGGCCCAGTGTCAGACCCAGGCGTTTGACTTCGGCCAGGATCAGATCCAGATCACCACCCGGGTCAATCACCGCGGCTTGTTGCGTCTGGTCACACCAGACCAAGGAACAGTTTTGATCAAACGCGGTAACAGGGAGGGTGAGGTACTGGAACATGGTTAAAAAGAGGTGGCTGAAAACAAAGGATTCGTTTTCTCTGAGTATGCCTCTGATGACACCGATCACGCCTTGTCCATTCGGGTTCCCTCAAATGAGCCTCTGTTGCATACCCTTTTGTTCGACGACAGATGGACCATCTGAGCGCTACGCTACATCCTATATGATGCGAGTAATTCGCATTTACACGCTTCCTCACGCGCCCCTCATGCACATCCACTATTACCGAGAACTGCTGAACTTCTGTGCCCAGGCACTCAAGGATCGCGACGCTGCGGCTGATGTGGTTCAGGAAACTTATGCGCGCGTGATCGCACTCAGCCGTTCACAGATCGTGACAGAACCACGTTCGCTGCTTTATCGCGTGGCGCGCAACCTGCTGACAGACCAGCATCGGCGCGATACATTGCGCCTTCACGACAGCCTGGACGTGTTGAACGAACTGGAGCACCCGCAAGCGCCGCAGATGTGCCAGCCGGAGCATGCATTGGACGTTCGCCAGCAAACCCTCGCCATGCTCGACGTTATCAACAACCTACCCAAGCGCTGCCGTGAAGCCTTTGTGCTCAACCGTTTCGACGGCCTGTCGCACCAGGAAGTCGCCGACCGCATGGGCATCTCGCGCAACATGGTGGCGCAACACGTCATCCGGGCGGTCCTGGCCTGCAAGGCATGCGATGAGCAGATTCATGGCAACCACAACGGCAAGCTCTAGACCCCGTTTGACACTGCGAAAGGCTGGCACACTATTGACTGACGTGTCGCGTGTGGACTGCGACATCCACTGGCGCCGCTCTCGTGCGTCTACTCTTTGAACAGCCTGCTTCACGACCCATGCCTCACCGTCCGTCTCTGCCCTCTTCGCCCCATCGTTTGTACACGGACGAAGCGGAAGAGCACTCGGCATTCATGGCGCAGCAGAGTCCGCTGGACGCGGCAGCGGCCGAATGGCTGGTCCGCCGTCAGGATGGACTGACACCTGAGGAGGAGAGGCAATTCCAGCTTTGGCTGGCGNCCGATGACCGTCATGCCCAAGCCTTCCGGCAGTTTGAGCTGCTTTGGGAGCGACTGCCCACACCTTCGGCACCAACCGCGGCACCTGTGAAGCAGAAGTTGACCCAAAGCCGCTGGCGTTTGGGTGAGGCACTGAGCACGTGGCTGCCCCAGCTTTCGGCGGCGGCCATCGCTTTCGCCATGGTCAGCGGTGGCTGGTGGGGATGGGAACAGTGGCGTGACGCGCCCACGTTCACAGAAGGCTACGCCACCGTGCGAGGCCAACAGAAGGAAATTCGCTTGCCTGACGGGAGCCAACTGTGGTTGGACACGGCCACACGTGCCGAGGTCACCTACTACCGCGACCGACGCGAAGTCAAGCTGCCCGAAGGCCAGGCGCTGTTTGTCGTGCAGCCAGACCCTGATCACCCATTCACCGTATTGGCCGGGGTGGTACGTGTGACTGTCGTTGGCACACGCTTCTCGGTGCGCAACACCCGATCTGGTTTGTACGAAGGCGATGTGGGTGTGGTGGTGGAACAGGGCCATGTGCGCGTGGCCACCAGCAGCAAGGCCACTGTCAAAACGCACCAACCCAGCATTGCCGATCTCATGGCCGGGCAATCGCTGGTGGCCAATGCCATGAACGGGCTAGGCCCGGTGCAACAAGAGGACACGGCCCAAGCCGCGCTGTGGCGTGAGGGACGTGTTAATTTTGATGACACGCCGCTGGCGGCTGCCTTGGCCGAGTTCGGTCGCTACGGCGATGTTCACCTGGTGGTTCGTGACCCGCTGGTTGCGGCGCTGCGTATCAGCGGCAGCTTCGACCTGCGTCGACTTGACGCATTTGAACGGGCGTTGCCACAGGTGTTACCGGTCCGACTGCAAAACGCAGACGGTGTGACCGAGATCGTTGCCAGCCGGACCTGAAGCAGGGCGCCTGGGTGCAGCTTCGCACAACGCAAAGTATTTCGCTTCAGACCTCAACACACATGCATCTGGTGCGTCTCCATCGCAGAACCTCATTTTTCTGCTTCTGGAGCTTTACCCACATGGTGCACCCCAATTTTCGACCCGCCCCTGTCGCCCTGGCCATGGCCTTGGCACTTGCCAGCCTGACCGGAACCGCTTTTGCCCAGTCTGCGGCACCAGCACCGATCGTCAGCCTATCGCTCTCGGCGCAGCCCTTGGGTAGCGCGCTCAACCAACTTGCCCGCCAAGCCAGGCTGCAGCTGCTGGTCAACCCCGCACTGGTGGAAGGCAAACAGGCGCCAGCGGTACTTGGCAACCTGACGGTACGCCAAGCGCTGGACCAGTTGCTGGCAGGCAGTGGTTTGGTGGCGGACGTGAAAGGTACCGAGGTTGTGGTGCGCCGTGCATCCCCGCCTGCTACTTCCGCTGATGCCACGCTGGCGCCAGTGACCATCACATCACAAACCGATGTTCAGGCCACCAGCCTCAAACGCAAAACCTCTTCAGGTGCACTGGGCAGTCGCAGTGTGCTGGACACACCATTTTCCATCAACTCGGTCGGCAGCGACGAGTTGGAGGAGCGACTGGTCACAACCACCGAGCAGGCCTTACGTTACGACGCTTCCACACAGCTAACCGGTGGTGAATACGGCCAAAGTGCCTCGTTCAGCGTGCGCGGACTGGGGTTGGACAGCAGCAACGGTTTCAAAATCGATGGCCTGCCTGTGGCCAGCTGGGGCAACACCATGCCGATGGAGCCATTTGAGCGGGTTGATTTGCTCAAAGGCTTGAGCGGCTTCATGTATGGCTTCGGCGCACCCGGTGGCATCGTCAACTATGTGCTCAAGCGACCAACCGAGGAAACCCAAGCCAGCGTCGCCGTGGGCTACAAGTCTGACTCTCTGTGGTCCGAACATCTGGACATGGGTGGACGCTTCGGTGAAGACAAACGTTTTGGCTACCGTTTTAACCTGGCCCACGAAGAAGGCGACACCTATGTCAACCGCGGACGACTCGATCGGACCACAGCCTCGCTGGCCATGGACGCACGCCTTAGCAACGACCTGATGGCCACATTTGACGTGTTGTATTCCAAGCGTCTGTCCAGCGGCAACAACTTCTGGGGTGTTGACCTGAATGCAGTGCAAGCCATGCCAACGCCGGTTGATCCAACACTGGCCACGCAACCGGACGGCAGCTACTACAACACCGTTGACCGTATTGTCACTGCCGGCCTGCAGTGGCGCATCGCACCCGACTGGAACGCCAACTTCTCCTGGCGCACCACGCGCCGCGACATCGACTACAACTACAGCACGCTGTATGTGAACAACCTCAACGGCAACTACACAGCCGACCGAGGCGACTACCGCTTTGGTTCAGACTACGACGTGCTGCAGGCGATGGTTCAAGGCAAGCTGCACACCAACGGTGTCGACCACGACCTGACTTTCGGTGTCTCGCGCCAGGAACTCACCTCTCGCTCTGACAGCGCTTCAAGCTACACCGACGACATTGGCTCCGGCAACATCTACACCGATTCAACTCTTTCCATCACCGGCAGTGCAGCAGACCATCCGCTCTACAAGAGCAGTGTCATCACCCAAACGGCATTGTTTGCCAGTGACACGCTGGAATTTAACGACCAGTGGTCGCTGATCCTGGGCGCGCGTTACACCCAGTTCGATCAGGTCAGCCTCAACCAGGCGGGTGCCACAACTAAGCGTTATGAGCGCAACCCGCTCACACCCACTGCGGCGCTGCTGTTCAAACCCAGCACCGACACCACGCTCTACGTGAGCGCTGTCGAGTCGCTGGAAAAAGGTGGTACCGCCGGAGCAACAACCGCCAATGCGTATGAGGTGCTGGGTCCGATCAAAAGTCGGCAGTATGAAGTGGGCTACAAAATCGAGCACACCGACTGGAGCGGCTCTGCCGCACTGTTCCGACTGGATCGCACCGCCGAGTACACCAACGCCGCCAACTACTACGTCCAGGACGGCATCACACGCTACCAGGGCCTGGACATCAATGGCCGCCTGAGCCTGACACGTGATTTGTCGCTGGCGGGCGGTGTAATGCTGCTGGATTCGACCTATGTCGAAAACACCTCGGGCCTGGAAGGCAAACGCACCACCGGCACGCCGCACGTGCAGGCCGCACTGCGCGCCGATTGGCGGGTGGCCGGGGTACCCGGTCTGGGCCTGTCGTTGGGTGGCAAGTACGTTGGCTCTGCCGCGATGAACACCGCCAACAGCTACAAGATTGCGGCCTACACGGTGCTCGAAGCAGGTGCCAATTACGTCACACGCATCAGCGGCAAGGAGGTGACTTTCACCGGTGCCATCCAGAACCTGGCTGACCGCCAGTACTGGGTTTACAACGGTGACAACTACGCGGTGCCCGGTGCACCGCGCACGCTGAGCCTGTCGGCACGGATGGCGTTCTGAGGCGGGCCGTGACACTGGGGCCTGGTCAACGTCTTGCAGTGCGCGTGTTGCTGGCGGTCTTCGCTGGCTACGCTTTGGCTTCAGCCTTCGCCATGGTTTTGCCGTCGCTGTTACCCATGCCACGCGCACAGGCGGTGTTGACAGCCACGCTGCTGGGTTTTGTGGTGCATTTGGTGGCCACGCTGTGGGTGTTCACGCAGCCAGACCTGCGCCAAGTGGCAGCTGGCTTGTTGGTGCCAACCGGGCTGCTGACGTTTCTGGGCCTGGCGCTGCAGCGGACCGGGGCATGAGAGCGACACACACGCCTGACACCGGGGCGGCGACTGGTGGCTTGCGCCAGGCGATGGCCTGGCTACATACCTGGTGTGGCCTGTGGTTCTCATGGCTGCTGTTTGCGGTATTCCTGACAGGGTCGTTGGCGGTTTTCGAGGGGCCGATCACCCACTGGATGACGCCCGAACACCATGCCGAGGAGGAAGCTGCCCGCGCCTCTTTGCCAGCCACCGCCCCGGTTGCCAGCCGGGCCCAGCGCTTGGCCTACGCCAGCAACTACATGGCCCAACACCACCGCAGCAAAGACATGTGGGAGATCTGGCCAGCCGATGCCGAGGGTGGCGGCGAACTCAAGGTGTATTGGTTCGATGAGCAGCACCTCTATGCCCAGGCCAAGCTCGATGCCAACACCGGTGCGCCACAACCCCTTCTGCCACCCAAAGTGCCTGCGCGCGGCACCTTGGGCGGGCAGCATTTCGTCGACTTTCACTACAACCTGCACGGCGGCACATTGGGTCTGTGGATCGTTGCTATCGCGGCCATGGTGATGCTGGTGGCGCTGGTTTCTGGTGTCATCACACACAAACGCATCTTCAAAGACTTTTTCACCTTCCGACCAAAAAAAGGCCAGCGCAGTTGGCTCGATGCACACAACGTCGTGGCGGTGTTGAGTCTGCCGTTCCAGTTCATGATTGCCTACACCGGCATTGTGTTCACTGCGACCACCTACTTGCCAGCCGGTGTTCTGGCGCATTACGGCAACGACGCTGGGGCGCACCTGCGCTATACAACAGAGTTGACCGCGCCGGGCTTGCAGCCACGTAGCGGGATACCTTTGCCGGTACCCGCACTGGAGCCGTTCGCGGCACACGCTGTGGCCTTGATGGGCCAGCCGGTGCGTGCCATGGTGCTTGACCACCCGGGTGATGCCAACATGCGCATCAGCGTTTATGGCTGGAACGATCAAAAAGATCTGGTGCGGCGCATGTCAGACTCCACCGGCATGGTGGCATTTGCACCCAACGGCGAGGTGTTGCACGTGCGCTTACCGGGTGGCAGTGCTGACGGTGTCGCCAGCTTCACCAGCCAGGTCTTGAGCAACCTGCACATGACCGGGCTGGGTGGGCTACCTATGAAGTGGCTGTTTTTCCTGTGTGGACTAGCTGGCACCGCCATGATGGGCACGGGTGCAGTGCTGTTCATGGTCAAGCGCCGCAACAAATCTCTGAACGAGTTCGGCCCTCGCACCGCAAGCGTGTATCGGGGCATTGAGGCGCTCAATATCGCGGCCATCGCTGGTCTGGCCATCGCCTGCATCGCCTACCTCTGGGCCAATCGGTTGCTTCCCTTGGCAACAGAGGAACGCGCTGTGATGGAGTTACAGGTGTTCTTTGGCGTGTGGCTCATCACGCTCGTGCACGCTTGTGCACGGGCACCACAAAGCGCGTGGCGCGAGCAGCTCTGGGCGCTGGCGGCACTTTGTCTGCTACTGCCCTTGCTCAACGGGCTAACGACCGATGATCACCTCATCGCCGAGGTCTCACGCGGCGACTGGGAAAGCGCCGGTGTCGAGCTCACAAGCATGGTATTTGGCTTATTGGCAGGGTGGGGTGCCATGTTATTGCGTGCTCGCAGACTGGCGCAGCGGCGCGGCTCCACATACCCCCATCGAGACCTGACCGGAGACACACCATGAGCTTACTGGCCTCCAGCATGCTGGCCTTGACTCTAACGTATGCGGGTATGGCTGGCCTGTGCATGGCCATGGACCGGCACTATGTGCAGGCCACAGGTCGTCAAGAAATGACGCCGTTTTATCGGTTAGCGCTGCGGTTGTCGGCTTGTGTGTTGCTGCTCGTCTCATTGCAAGTCTGCACCCACGGTTTGGGCTCAGGCGTGGGCTGGGTGGCCTGGCTGGGTTATGTGACGGCAGGCGCGTTGCTGGTGGCTGGCCTGTGGGCCTGGAGGCCACGCCTGGCCGTGGCCACCGCCGCCGTCAGTGGTATTGCAGGTCTGCTGGCGTTTGTGTTGACCTGCTCATTGAGCACGCCAGCATGACTTGTCAGTGACGGCCTGACCCACATCTGGACAAGACGGTTACCCAAGGCCAGAAGGTGCCACCTCAAGGGAAATGCACCGTGTTCACGCAGCGAAATGAAGGCCAGCGCTAGTTGTAGAAACCAACACCCCCACAGCCAGCAATATCAACACCCCACCCGACACCCGCTCCAACCACGGCAGTGCCTTTATAAAATGACCAAGAACCCGCGTGTTACCTATCGCTGTTGCTATCAAAATGTCCCATAACAGCACCACACTGAACATCCACATGCCGTAGCCGATCTTGGCTGCAGGGCTGCTTTGGCTGGCGCTCACCACCGTGGCCAGGCTGACATAAAACAGCGCGTTCTTTGGATTCAGAATGCCCGACACAAAACCCATGCCAGCGCCGCGCCACCACAGGCGACCCACGACTGCCGGTCGCCCGGAGCTGTCCACCATCTGGCGCAATGGACTGTGGCCCGCATGGCGGATGAACATTACCCCCATGTACAGCAAGTAGAGGCAACCGCACAACTGCAGCAGGATGAAGAGGGAGTTCCCCGGCTGCAGGACAGAGACGCCAGCAAAAGCGGCCACGATGAACAGGCCGTTGGCCAGCGCGATGCCCAGGCAGACACCGGTGGCGACCCGCCACCCGGTCGCCATGGAAGTACGGGCCACTAGAAAGAAGTCCGGCCCGGGCGACAGCAAGGCCAGAAAATGGGCGGCGACAAGCATCAAAAACTGCTGGATCATGAACAAACTTCCTCAGAGGTAAAGCCCCGGAGTCTGTCAATCACACCCGCTGCGGTCTTGAAGAAAATTGCGCCAGCTGGCTCTAGGAGCCTGGGTCACGACCCAAAACTTACGCCCGGTAACGCCCGGGTGTCACACCCACGTGGGCCTTGAACACACGCTGAAAATGCCCTTGGTCGGCAAAACCCAGGCGGTAGGCGATGTCGGCCAGCGGCTCGCCCAGACGCAAGC
>WSSedL1CaDRAFT_10002145_pt1 | contig 10339 bp, 5 predicted proteins | sample WetSurSL1Cattail_FD_9464 | JGI IMG/M metagenome (IMG submission 9464)
TTTCGAAAAATCAGAACCAGCCGTAAATGTATACAATAAGGAATCGTCAGGTAAAATGGTATTTGGTATAATTTCCTGGATGTAATTTTTGCCTCCGTCGATGGATAGTCTGATGGGAGTATTCACAAGTGGTTTCGGCCCTACATTCTTTACATAAACTTGTACATGTTCAGTCCCATGCAGTGCGCAAGATGATTGGGGCCCCACAAATGTGTTAATAGCCGCGTCGATAGGAATACTATCACCGGTAAAAAACAGGTAATCGATATTCCATCCGGAATACACATCTATAGGATCCGTAGGACCTAAAACAAACCTTATTTTGAATTTCTTCCGGTCCATCACTTTCCCCACAGGTATGGATATGTTTCTCCATTGCGATTCAACAAATTTCCGCTGACTACTCCATAGCTTGTGCCATGCCGTTTGATTTTCCAACTGGTACTGAACAGAGGCACTATCTGTATTGTCCATATTTAAATAACGGGAAAAGCTAAATTGTATATTTTTAAAATACCTTGCATCAATCAGATCATGAGTAACAGCTGTATAAGGACTATTGACCGAAATATTATTCGCATAGTCACCATCTCCTGTTAAATCGGTACCAAGTACCTTGGAGCCTGAATATGCAGTTTTGGGATCCGGCATACCAAAATGACCGAGCACATCTCGCCCGGACAAATCTTTCTGCCTTCCCCCCTTTCCCAAAGGCGCTGCTATTTCAAACTCACCTGTTAAGTCCCAGACGTGAGTACCTTCAAAATCATCAAAATAAATCGTTTGTTTAACGGTTCGGCTCCCATCAGGAGCGTCATTGCTTAATGGATAAGTACTACCGGTAGACAAGCTGATATCACCGGCACTGATACTGGCGTCAAGTGTATGACCGGGATAGGCATTTTTTGTTATATCATAAGTCACCCAAAGATAATTATCGCCGGTTTCAAGCAGTTTATAAAGTCCTGAAAAGGTAGCTGTTCCATCGCCAGCAAAATTCTGGGATGTACCCCATTGCACAGGATCCAGAAATACGGAATCGGTGGTGTAATTAAGTTTAACACCGAATGGTGCAATATCTGTATTTGAAGTGTTCCCTGAATTGACCTTAATTGAATTTAATGCAACATCACCTGTATTCCCCTTAATCCTTAAGTTAATTCTCAAAATCGGGTTGTTGGAAGATTCCTGGGGTACCATCGTGAGGTTGGGTTGACTAATCACTACATCAAATAGACCTTTGGGTATGTTATGGGTTTCGTAAATAACCAAACTATCAATAACTACACCCCATCCAGACTGGACAATACCCTCAAATGCAAGAATTAAATTAGAAACAGCAGGTAAATCAACTTCTCTTTTTGTCCAGTCAGGGGTTTCCAGCTTGAACATTTTCGTTTCAACCCAGCTACCTGATGGTCCGATTTTATATTTAACCCGAAGTTTGTCATTGATTTCTTCAGAACAATTGGTCTCTTGACACCTACCTACCTGGGCATGATAAAAAATTAAATGCGGTTTCGTAGCCTGTTCTAAATTAATTTGTTTATAAACTATAGTCGAATCGATAGGTGGTCCTACTTTATTGATCATTAAATTAAAAGCTCCCGATTTTGCTCCTGCCGGATAACCAACACCATGTTCGCCTACCATAAAGCCTCCAACATTGTTAATCCACGAAAAATAGGTTTGCCTGTTTCCGCTGCCCGGAGTAGGGTTCTCGGACCAGCCATTTGGAAATTTCTTTCCCAGAAAGCCAATCGTATAGTTTTCAAAATTATCTTTGAAATAGACCATTCTTGTTTCAACGCTACCATCCGGATCTGCATCAGTGGCCGGATAAAATGCACCTGCTATGTTTATTCCTTTGGCAGGTATGTAGGCATCCAAGGTATGGGAGGCCCTGCAAATTTTACTTAAATCCATGGCTACCCAAAAATAGTTATTACCGATATCCAGGGATAAGTTTAGATTATTAAAAACAGCTGAATCTCCAACAATTTTTTGCCTGCGGCCTGTCATAAGAAAGGTTTCGCCTGTGTAATCGACCAATGAAAACCTGTTTTGATCGGTGGTGTAATAAAGAGCCACACTGTCTACATCGGCATTGTCAAAATTCCGGGTATGGACTAACAGTTTTCGCAAAGGCAGATTTCCTCCTGTTTCTGTAACATAAATGTTTATTTTTAATATCACCTGAGCCGGATAACTTTGCAGCGCAAATGTGTCTTTTCCGTCGCTCGCTTGTTTTACCTGGGTTATGGTAACAACGGGCTTAATTGCCGAAAGATTGCCGCAAAATAACATAACAGCCATAAGGAGTAGTAATTGATAGGTAGCCTTTTTCATTAGCAAACAATTTTATTATGGGTATAACATATATTCGTTAGAGTCCAAACATGCAAAAATCCCTTATGAATTTCCATGTTTATTTTAAACCTTAACCTGCGAAATAATTCTTATATATTATATTAAGTGTTTATTTTTTGTACATATGTCATAAACAAAACGTCAAATTAAAAACATTTATGTTTTGGTTTTTACATTTTTAATATGTAGTAGGTAATTTGAAGAATTAGCTTCGATAGTTAGCTTTCCGGATATTCATGTAAAATAATATGGTTTTTATATCTTTGATGGCTCTCACTAAAACCTTTGGATTATCCTTTTAGCATGAACGACATATTCAAATCTCCTTATAAAAACATTTTCATTGCAGGTCTATTTATTTTTCTTATTACCGCATTTTTTAGTGTTGGTTATTTCCATGCCGATGAACATTTTCAAATACTTGAATTCTGTAATTACAAACTTGGCAAATCACCTGTTTCGGACTTGCCATGGGAGTTTCAGGCAAAAATTCGTCCAGCCCTATTACCGGCCCTGGGTTATTCAATCATTAAAATTTTGAATAGTATAAACATTGACAATCCATTCACATACTCCCTTATTTTTAGAATTATAACCGCCTTGCTATCATGGTTTATAACTTGTAAAATATGCTTATTGGTAATTAAGGACTTTTCTCCGGATAAAGGGAAATTCTATTTCATATTCCTGAGTTTGTTTTTATGGTTTATCCCCTTTACCAGTGTTCGGTTTTCCTCTGAAAATTATTCTTCCATTACATTTCTAAGTGCGATTTATTTTATTATTCGGTTCAGTGATAATGATTCAATTAAAAATATATTTCAACTGGTATATGCCGGATTATTATTGGGGTTTTCATTTTTTTTTCGTTTTCAAATCGGTTTTGCTATCATAGGACTTGGCTTATGGATACTGGTTATCCAAAAAATCGAATGGAGATATCTCTTCATTTTGCTCATTTCAGGATTTTGTGCAATAGCATTTTGCATTTATCTGGATTTTTGGTTCTATGGTAAATTCGAATTAACTCCAATTAATTATTTTTTCACCAATATTATTGAAAATAAAGCAGCTGACTATGGCACCCATCCATGGTGGTTTTATTTTAATTTATTTATAATGAAGGCTATACCTCCAATTAGCATCATACTGCTAGTGCTTTTTTGCGTAGGTCTGTATAAGAAATCTACTAATATTTTCACATGGTGCATCGTTCCGTTTTTAATTGGTCATTTTGCTGTAGGGCATAAAGAAATCAGGTTTTTACTTCCAATGTTATTTTGTTTTATTTACCTGGCAGCTACCGGAATTAATTATTTCATGATTCGCAAATTCAAAAAAATTGAACATTTTATCTTTGTTATTGCTGTAGGATTAAATGTAGTCCTGTTAATTTTTATGATGATTACCCCGGCTCAAGAAGCAATCAATTGTTATAAATTTTTATATCAATATGCTCCAAAAAAGGAAATGGTTCTATTATGCAAAGAAAAAAATGTTTATGAATTGTTAAATCTTGAAGTGAATTTTTATAAATCTCCAACCATTAAATGCATCGTTCTTAAAGATGATTTGGAAATATCAAATTATTTGGAAAAATACAAACCTGATTCCATTTTATTACTCGAAAGAAAATTTACGTCTGATAATCAATATGAGGGATATGATAATAAAACAATTTATTGTCCTTTTCCCAAATGGATTATTCATGTTAATATCAATAATTGGGTAAGCAGGGCCAGAATATGGAAGATTCAAGAGCTTAGAAAATTTAATAACTCTCGCCACAGAGAATTAAAACTCTCCCTTGTTCCCAGGCAACCATTATCTGCCTTGGTTTCACTTTTCGAACCCGACCGAAACCCAACCTGCCTTGGTTTTCTAAACTGGTTTGGTGTTCCTGATTGGATAACAAATTACTAATTCTTTATATGGATGTTATGAGGTACGGATTATTGAATCTTCTTTATTTCGTCTTCTGATAATCCTGTCAATTCAACAATATCTTTAATTGAAAGACCTTTTTTCAAGGCGTTAGCAGCTATTTCTATCTTTCCTTCTATCTTTCCTTCTTCTCTAGCTGTATCTAATGAATTTTTTAAATCCCGATAATATTTTAAACTGTCTTCATATGAGCGGACTTGGTCTTGTGTAAACTTAGCTATCTCAGCGGTCTCAAATAATTTGTCAAATATGCGCTCCCTAAGTTTGTCCGGAACCCTATCCAGCTTGTTTAAATTCCTTAATACATAAAGCCATTTGTCAAAACGTGTTTCAAGTTCGTCTACCAACATATTGAACTTTGGCATTTCAAGGTATATAAACGTCAATTTATTATAAAAAACCTTGTCCGTATCAATATCCTTTAATTTAAAGTCATATCTAAACTTATTGGGCTCATCTTTGTCCGAATCAAACACAAAATCAAGGATGGCGATTGTATAAACTGCTTTTAGCTCATAGTCCCAATCAGCACGTTTAGCTTGCTCACGTATCGGAAATGTTGAATAATAAACCGTTCGGTCTTTGAAGAAATTCTGTTTGGTCTTTTGTAGCTCTACAATAAATTTCTCGCCTTTTTCGTTCTCACAATACAAATCAAAGATTGCTTTTCTATCTATATCCGTTGCACCTAAATGTTCTGTCTTCAAATAGGTTAAATCCTTTATTTGGCCTTGCTCGCCTTTTAACAACAGATCCTTATTTAACTCTTCACCAAATAGTTTCTTGAAACCATAGTCGGTGAAAGGGTTTATATATTTTTCTACAAATTCAGCCATATTCTTAATTTTCAGCAAATATACAAATTTCCAGAATCCTGTCAGTGCGGATTTTTTTATGCCATATAATGAGTAGAAAAGATATGAAATATTCGTATCCGGGCCGATCATCGCGTGATCTTCGATATCTTCCCGGGTAATGGTTTTAACTTTCCTACAGAAATCTTATAACATTTCCTACATTTTATCCAATGCCTGTTTGATAATAAAAATATCATGGTCGCCCTGGTTTGTACCAAACAGGCTAGCACCTGTAGTACCTGTGTGGTATATGTTTCCTTTATTATCCAGCCACACCCCTTTTCCGCATGTACCACCATTTTTGCCGCTAGCCACAAAATTTTTAACCCACATGAGGGAACCATCCTTTTTATACATCCGGATATATGATTGGCATGAAGGCCAATTTTGACACCCACTCACAATAATGTTATCAGATATTCTTTCGTTCAGATCCATGCCAAGTATACCGTCCCATTTGGGTGTTCCAAATTGCTGAGTCCAGATGATTTCCATCCTTTCATTCAATTTGCATAAAAAGGCATCTCCCTGTCCCTGTTGTTTGCCTGCCAAATCGCCTCCTGTTGAACCGCCAATGTATATATTTTTTTCTCTGTCAACAATGACTTTAGATGCCATATCATAATCGCTGGTTCCAAACTGCAGGATTTGAAGTTGTTCGCCCTTATTGTTAAACTTTGCTATAAAAGCATCATTATTACCTATATTTTTTGTTGCAAGATCACCAGTGGTACTTCCACAAACGTAAATGTTTGAAGCTTCATCAATGGTTATGCCTGAGCACATTTCATCGCCAGATGTTCCGAACTGGCAAGTAAAAAGTTTACTTCCTTTATTATCCAGTTTGATGATGAAACAATCCGTTTTACCAAAAGCTGATTTACCAAACGTGCCTTTTGTAAGCCCGGTAACATAAATGTTTCCCAAATCATCCAGATATAGGTCATTCCCGACGTCGGTACTGTCGGTACCATATTGTTTCTGCCATTCAATATTTCCAGCATTATCAAGTTTTGCAACCATGATATCCTCAAGTCCGAAGTTCTTTTCAAATAAAACCCCTTTAGTTTTACCTGTTACATATAAATTTCCGGATTTATCAATGGTAAGCCAGTTGATCGCATCGTCTTCCGAAGTTCCTATTTGCTTAGTCCAGATGATATTTCCGATACTATCAAGTTTGGTTACAAAACCATCAGATTTCCCAAAACCACTGGTAGCTAATATCCCTTTTGTTGTTCCAGCCAGGTATATATTCCCATTCTGGTCAGTAACAGGAGTGAAAGCCGTTTCTTCTTTATCGGAACCATATTGTTTGCCCCAAATAAAATTTGTTTGAGCAGAAATGTTACAATTAACACAAGCCATCAGAACCAGTAAGCTAATCCATTTGATTTTAAGTAATGTTTTCATGTTATGTTCATATTAGTTAGCGATTTATTATCTAATAGTAATTTTCCAATAAATATATGAATTATACCAAATGATCCACAAAAAAAGAAATACCCTACATAGTCGTCATTCCGGTTAGCAGGAAGAATCTCAAAAGACGATCACGAGTCATGCTCACTTAATAGCTAGTTCATGCAACTAAAATTTATGTTTGAGGAACTAAAAAATAAATTTTATCTTTGTGTAAGGCGCATGAATCCCTTGCCGATAAGGTTGATATTACAAGGATGTGTTATTAATGCTTACCAAACCATGTTACAGCAACCGCATCTTAACAGCTTACCAATGCTTTAAATTTTAAACCTATTAAAAAACGCTAAGCCATGATGACAAAAACTCAAATTTCTGATAATAAGAACCAGCTTGTAAAACTATTACCTGTGTTTGCTACAGCACTTCTGGTGATTGGAATCGGATTGGCAGTTTCATGTACAAATAAAACTGATCCTTACAGCATTATTAAGTTAAATGGAAAGGGTGAATGTTATAACTTTTCGAAATATTGGGGCTATATGCTAAATCCTGATAGCAGCTGCACCACATCCATGCTGTTAGGAAAAGGTGATTTATTGGCACTGGGTGAAGGTGGTGTGTTTTTCCCAAATTCTGATGAAAAAACAATTAATTTTGAAGAAAAGCCCCCGTTTTTTTATGTAAATGGAAAAATTACTTCGATATCCATATCAAACGATACAGATTTAATTGGGTGGTTTAAACAAATGAAACCTGACGACATCTCAGATTTAAAAGCAATATTATTTAATTCTGAAATTCCCGAAAACTATTATCCTTATTTATCAAAAATCGCTCATATAAAGCCTCATGCAAGTCTGTTTTTTAAAGACAAATGCAAGATTGATCCGGAGATGCTTAAACTATTTAGCCCTCGTTATTTAATTGGTCAGAAACTCTTACAAAAAGATTATAATTTATTAGCAGGATTTAAGGATTTGGAGGTCCTGAGCCTTGGCCTTGACGATTCCATCATCAACGTACCATTACCTTATTTGCCAAAATTAAAACAGGTCATATTGCTCCCTGATTCAAAGTCATCAATAGCCAGTAGCTTTTTAAAAAATAACAGCCAAATTGAAAAGTTAACATTAACTGCCGACCAAATAGATTTAACATTTATAAAATTGCTTAAAAATTTGAAAGAGTGTTCGTTTGTGGGAAGTAAAGAAACCACCAACCTTAATTTCTTAAAACAATTTAAAAAATTAGAGGTATTAAGATTGGTTGGTGACAATTATAATAATATTAATATTGTTAACGAATTGCCAAATTTAAGATGGTTAGCCCTTCCTAAAAATACTTCCCAACAAGAATTCAATTCGATAATAGCCAATCACAAAAACCTTGAAGTGCTGGAAATCCTGGCATGCGATTCTGTAAAAAGCTTTAAATCATTAGCTCAATTAAATAATTTGTATGGGTTAATAATTACCCATGGCGGAGATTCAACCATTTTGTCACTTAAGAATTTGAAATATCTTTCATTACCAAAAGATGATTTTGAGGATGGTGCCAAAATTGCTTCGTTGCATAAATCATTACCAGGTTGCACCATTGTACCAAATGAAGGGTTTTGTTTGGGATCCGGATGGCTGCTGTTACTCATCCCTTTTATTTTAATATTCAGGCTAATGATGCGGAATATCAAACCGGCGCATTAGCAATTTTAATGAAAGGAGATTAATATGATTGCATCGAAAGATAGTACTTCGATTAAGGCGCAATCATAATCATTCTTCGATTTAAGACATTCGTGCGCCTAAATAAATAGATCTATTTCTATAAATATACCACCCCTATTGGGGTTGCTTTGAATATCTTATAGATACTAACCTGTGCTGGCGGAAAGTTTTGACATTCAAGTCTTTTTTGGTGATTTTTGTGACGATAGCAGCCTCATAAAATTAATAATGACGTGAATAAAAAATTCATAATAAAATATTCAAATGATTATCAATAAAAAGTATGTTCTAATATTGGAAGCTACTCTTTGCAGTTTAGGTTTTATGGTCTTCGCATATTTTATTCACGATGGATTTCCTAAACTTACAATTGCCCTGGTAGCCCTTATGGTACAGGCTTTTATTATGAGCCGGCAATGCGATACCCTATCAGACCTTAAGAAGTATTTTGGCGAAATTAGTCTGTCGAAAAGAGCTTTGTTATTCATCTTTATTGGGATACTTATGGGTTTCACATATGCAGCTTATTACAGGCATGCAATTGGCATGCCTGTAATTCCAGACTACGTAAGGAGCTTTGCCTTGGTAGCCGCATTAATCGGCATTATGGAAGAATTGGTTTTTCGTGGCTTTATTCAGGGACATCTAAAAAGTGTAAATACCGTTTTCTCAATACTATTTGGCACCATAGCTCATACTGCCTATAAAAGCTGTCTGTTTATGTCGCCGGTAATTGCCCATAAGATCAATATCCATTTTCTTATATGGTGGACATTGATTGGAGGATTATTGTTTGGTATTCTTAAAGAATATTCTAAAAGCATCATACCTCCTGCAATTGCACACTCATTATTTGATATTATCACTTATGCCGGATGTGCGGCGGCACCCTGGTGGGTATGGTAATTTAATTGATTAAAGATACAATCGATTTCTTTAAAAAGTTACGTGAGAATAAGTCCCATATATCAACACTTTCTTCTCTTTATTCAATAATTTTTCACATTTTTTTATGGAAATTGTGTAACTTTTGCATCATTATATAAAACCGAGTACCGGGTACTGAATACTTGGTATTAATTATAACTAAAAACAAAGAATATGCGACTCATCGGAATAATATTTTTGACAATATCATCATTATTTGGATCATATTCAAATACATACACAAAACATCAACAACCTATGAAAAACTATGATTATGCAGCTTCATGGAATAAGGTGCAGGATTTTGAAGGAAAGGGATTGCCCGAATCTGCCTTGAAAGTGGTAAACGAAATCTATACAACGGCCAAAGGGGAAAATAATGCCCAACAGCTTGTGAAGGCTGTAATTTACATCCTTAAATTAACGGAATATAAAGATGAAGATTCTTTTATCAAAAACCTGAACAGGCTCAAAAGCGAATCAGAAACAGCTGTTTTTCCTGCCAAACCTTTGCTTCATTCCATGTTAGCCGAAGCCTACTGGCGTTATTATGAGGCTAACCGTTATATATTCAGCCAGCGCACACAAACCGTAGAATTCAAAAATGACGATGTTTCCACCTGGAGTCTCGACAAAATAATTGATGAAACGATAAAAAATTTCCAACTCTCTTTGGAAGATGCCGACCAGTCAAAGAAAACCAAAATTGATATATACACTGAAGTTTTACAGGTTGGTAATACGTTAGGACGTACTTACCGACCTACATTATACGATTTTCTGGCACATCGTGCTGTTGACTTTTATATGAGCGAAGAACCCGGCATTACAAAGCCTGCCTATACTTTCACCATTAATTCCGCTGATTATCTTGATGATGCAGAAAGTTTTACAAAACTCAACATCACTTCAAAAGATACCATGGCTTATAAATTTTATGCAATCAAAATATTACAGGACCTAACCCGCTTCCACATTGATGATAAAGGGCCTGAAGCTTTGGTAGATATTGATCTGAAACGATTACAATTTGTCAATCAACATCTCACATTACCCGACAAGCAGGAGCTATACCTGGCTGCCCTCCAAAAG
>WSSedL1CaDRAFT_10002146_pt1 | contig 10325 bp, 6 predicted proteins | sample WetSurSL1Cattail_FD_9464 | JGI IMG/M metagenome (IMG submission 9464)
GACTTTGAGTAAAAAAATAGTACAATTAAAAATCAAACTGGAAACAAAACTCAAAGTTTACCCAGAAATGAAAAAGGCCGCCTAAATTGCTTTTTAGACAGCCTCTTATTCAAATTTAAGTCCTCCGGACTTACCCGCCAGGGTAAAATTTGAATAACCTCCGGTATAGCCGGGGGAACTGTGAAACACAAATGAATGGACAACCCCGAAGCGGGTTGAACAAACATAAATGAAATTTGGTAACAAAGGTAAAATTGCGGATATACATTTAATTATTTTCATGATTATGGAGACCAAAATCGAAAGTAGAACCGGCACAATCAAGGCAAGCGAAGAAAATATTTATAATTTCATTGCGGACTTTAATAATTTTAAGGGATTCATTCCTGCTGATAAAATTCAGGACTTCCAGTCATCGAAGGATCATTGTCGCTTTAAAGTAACCGGAATTGGTGAAGTAGGGCTTAGAATTATCGAGCGGGAGCCGTTTAAAACAATTAAAGTAACCGGTGATGGAATGGCAAATCAACAATTTTTACTTTGGGTACAATTAAAGCAGGTTGCTGAGAAAGATACACGGATCAAACTTACCATTAAAGCAGAACTGAATCCTGTGCTTAAAATGATGGCGACCAAACCTCTCCAGAACTTTCTTGATAAGTTGGTTGATGCCATGGAGAATGTGGATTTTGGAGGTTAATCGGTAGCGAAACCATTAGTATTTCGGAGCTCAACCAAGTTGAGTTAATAAAGGTTTAAAATTTGATTCAAAAGAAAGTATGCTATGGAAACGTATCTGAAAATGTTGGATCTTTTGGAACATTGGCTTATCCGCCATGGCGTGAATGCGTTATATGCAGATTCTGTAAAAGTGCTGATCGTTTTTGGTGTCATTGCAATTTTGACTGTGTTAACGGACATCATTATTAAGCGAATCATTTTAACCATTGTATATAGAATTGCTAAACGAACAAACACTGTTTTTGATGATATTATGGTGGAGAAAAAGGTGTTTCACCGTCTATCCCACATTTTCCCGGCATTTGTTGTTTATCACTCACTTAAATTACCCTTAGCCGAATTTCCTAAACTGCTTAGTTTTCTGCAGGACCTGACTCAGATTTACATCGTAATTGTGAGTTTAATGGTAATGTTAGCTTTTCTGAAAGCTGTACTTGCTATTTATCAGACCTTGCCAATTTCAAAGAACCACTCAATTAAGGGATATCTTCAGGTAGTATCGATTATTTTATACATCCTTGCTGGTATTTTTATTATATCTATTATCAATGGCGCTAAACCTCTTGCTCTTCTTGCCGGGTTGGGAGCTATGGCGGCTGTGTTAATATTTGTATTTAAGGACCCCATTCTTGGCCTGGTAGCGAGCATACAACTTTCTGTGAATGATATGTTACGCCCGGGTGACTGGATTGAAATGCCCAGCCGCAAAGCCGATGGTGTGGTTCAGGATATTTCCCTTACAACGGTGAAGGTACTGAACTGGGATCAAACGGTAACCACCATTCCTACTTACTCATTGGTTTCCGATTCATTCACCAACTGGAGAAGCATGATGGAATCCGAAGGTAGACGTATCAAAAAGTCTGTTTTTATTGATATGAAAAGTGTAACCTTTAAAACGGATAAACTCATTGCAAAACTCAGCAAAGACCATATTTTAAATGAAATTTTCGATGTAAAAAAGTATGTTACAGAAATTCGGGAGAGCTCAAAAGACCCTGAATCAAGAATGCTTACCAATTTGGGCATATTTCGGGCATATCTGGAAGAATATTTACGGAAAAGTCCAAATATCAATACTGAAATGACAATTTTGGTCCACAACCTGCAACCCACGGAAATGGGCATTCCTCTTGAAATCATCGCCTTTTCAAAAGAAAAAGGTATCCTCTACGAAAAAATTCAAAGTGAAATCCTTGACCATATTCTTGCCATCCTGAACGAATTTGAACTGAAAATTTTCCAACGGCCTACGGGGGAAGATTTTAAAGCGTAAAATTTACATGTTATATGAAAAACTTTAACGAAAAAGGTAATATTTCATGGAATACAAAGTAATATTTTCCACAGGTTATTCTGATGATTCATGGTCATTGGAAAAAGATTATAGAAACGATATTTTGTTACTGGATGAAAAAGGCAATTATTATGCAATTCAATTTATTACCGTTGAAAGAATAAAAGTAGAGTTTGAAGTTTCTGATATTTGTTATTTAGAGGAAAACATGGTGATTTTGCATGAAATCACAAAGGAAAATATACTTAAATCCATTCCTAAATTACATAAATGGCTTTTTTTTGAATGTTGGGTTCCTTTACCGAAAGACCGGTTAAGTAAATACTTACATCTTAAAGAGATGTGGGCGATATTTACGGTCGAAGTCAATGATGACAATAGTTTGTCCTAGTACAAAATTATTTTCACTTCGGTTTCATATTCTGAAACGTTTTGATAATCTTGCGTCTTATTATTGTTATAATTAATATTTTGTTATGAAAAACCTCTATGCACTAATCACCATCTTTCTATTAATTACAAATATTACACTAGCCGCAATCACTGTTCACATTGATACCACCCATGTGAAATGCATGGGAGATAGCAGCGGTAGCATTAAAATAACAGTTATACCCTCCGGAACTTACCTTTACTCTGTTGATGGAGGTACAACCTACAGAAACAATGGAAACTTTAACGTTTATGCAGGTTCTTACAATGTTCGTGTGATCGAGAAAGCAGGCAGTACAATTACCTTTCAGTTCGATAGTGCAGATATTAAGATTCCCGAGCCATCCAGCGGTATTACAATAGACGGCATTATGATGGCAATGCCACGTTGCCATGGTGGAGGTGATGGCATCGTCCTTATTTCTGCATACAATCCTAATTTAAATGCTTTGAAATATTCCATTGATGGTGGTGCATACCAAAACAACAACATGTTTAATAAAAACATCTTTGCAGGGGTTCACAAAATAATGGTTAAGGATACCATCACCGGATGTGTTAAAATGAAAGACACCGTATTGCCCAATACTCCAAAGATGAAAACCTTGTGTGCAATTACCAATGTATATGGTTCTAAAAAGGGTTCGATTAAAATCACCAAGTTACTCAATGTTAATCCTCTATATGATTCAGTATTTTTCTCAATCAACAATGGTGTAAACTGGAAAAAAGATTCGACGTTTAGTGGTCTTGATGCGGGCGCTTATGCCATTTCTGTGAAAACCAAAATTTACAATTGTCAGTTCGACACAACCTTCATCATTGGCACAGATGTGGTATTGTCGGCAACTGCAGATACCATTGGCACAATAATTAAATGCAATGGTGACAGTACAGGTAAAATAAATATTATTGTAACAGATCCAAATCCAACATTCCCCATTTGGTTTAGAATCCGGGGACCTGTTAATGATAGTATACAATTGAATGCATCTACCTATTCATTTAATAACCTGCTCGCCGGTAATTACCTGGTAATGGCTAAGGATAACATTGGAGCATTTTTTGTGGATCTCATAACCTTACATCAGCCTGACAAATTTTCAATTGCGGCTTCAATTATAGCTCCTGTTTGTAACTTAAATAGTAATGGAAGCATTAATTTGTCAGTAAATGGAGGGACACCACCATATTCCTATGCTTGGTCTACAAATGCCATTACAAAAGACTTAAATCATATACCACCCGGAAGTTATAAGGTTACCATTACAGATAATAAAAATTGTAAAGACAGTAAAACATTTATGGTAAATACTATGATGCTTAAGCCTGATTTGCCGATACTTACAAGGATTATTTCTGCCCAACCACCTGCCAATGATACCGTAAGAACTATTATGTGTAAGGGTGCCGACCAAACACTTCAGGTAACCAACCAGAAAAATGATACTGTAAAATGGTTTGATGGAAATAATAACCTGATATTAAAAGGTGTTACTTACAACATTAGTAATATTGCCCGGGATGTTTCCTTGAAGGTTAATTTCACGGACACCAACAATTGTGTATCGGATGATAAATTAATAACCATCCACATGGACAAATTAAAAGCTGGTTTTTCAGTTCAACCAACTACCGTGAAAGTAGGTGCTGCAGTTAGTTTCACAGATACTTCTAAAAATGCTATACGATGGTCTTGGACTTTTGGTAATAAAGAAGGAGCATCAACGCTTCAAAACCCGGTTTTTTATTTTAATAGCGGAATCAAGGATATAAAACTGGTAGTCAGTAGCATCAATTGCCGCGACTCAGTTACAAAATTAAGTTATATCAATGTAACCAACACAGGTTTACGTGAAATAAACTGTTCCGCTCTTGAAGGTATTGTTGCATATCCCAGTCCTTTCAAGGATATAATTATTATCGACTTTGCAGACATAGATACAGACGTGGCCATATCCGTTTTTAACCTTTCGGGTATAAAATTAATGGAAACAAAAGTCAGTCATGCCAATGGAATTGAAAAGATTGATGCATCCGGACTTCCTGCAGGAACTTACATTCTTGTTTTAACAATTGGAGAAAGTTCTTCAGCATTCAAATTAATAAAAGAATAGTTCGGTTCCTGATTCTTGAAAAGCTTTGCATCTTCGAGATGCAAAGCTTTTATCTGGCAATATCAAAAAGACCTTCAAGGTTTTGAAAACCTTGGAGGTCTAAACTCAGCTTTATATTTTTGCTTCAACTGTCTATAGCCAACCTTGTTCTATTGCAACACCACCTTGTCCTTTACCACTTGTTTATTAATCAGCAGTAAGTATATTCCACGTGGCTGGGTACCTAAATCTATGGTGTAGCGTCCATCACGGAGCATTTCTTCTTTCAGGTTTACGTTATAAAAAACCTGTCCGCCCATGGACATGATCTCTACGAGTACATCGCCAGTCAGTGATTTACCAAACTCAATAGTCAGAAATTCGGTAGCAGGATTGGGATATATTTTTGTAATTATTTGCGAAACACTTGGAACACCTGTGGTATTATATAAAACAGTAAGTGTGTTGCTCGTATCGCTGCTACATCCGTTTTGATCAGTTACAACTACCTGGTAAGTTCCAGGCTTAAGACCGGTAAATGTGCCACTGCTTTGAGTTATTGTATCCAAAATGTATGTTGGCTTTCCCGATCCTGCTGATGCGTTTACAATAACTGAACCATTCCATGGAAGATCCGTTGTAGCATTTTGAGCAACTTCACTGGTAATTACCACAGGTGCAGGAGCAGTGACGCTTATTTGGGTCATAGTATCCGGACAGAGGTTCTTATCATAAACCTCAATGGTATATGAACCTGCGCTAAGACCGGTAAAACTTCCGTTTGTCTGACCAGTTGTGTTTCCGGTGGCTATATCGTTAATCCGTAGTACGTAGGTATATGGCATTTGACCTCCCAAAGCCCCGATGGATATATTTCCATTTGCTTTATTCGGACACGTACAATTTGTAACGGTCGGATTAGCCAGATTAACAAGGGGTGCATGTAAATTATTAACTGTCGAACTCAACATTTTAAAACAATAGTTTGCATCAGTTACAGTTACCGTATATGCATCAGGCATCAGGTAATCATTGTTTGGAGTGATACTGCCGTTTGACCAGTTATATTGTAAAGCTCCTGTTCCCCCGGTCGCATTAATGTGTATATAACCATCAGTACTGCCTGCGCAGCTGGCATCAAGCTTATCGGTAAGCTTTACAGAGATGCTGTCAGGGGCAGATGGCATTACTTTATTGAAAGTATCTGTACAATTCTTGATATCTGTTACTGTGACATAATAGTTACCAGGCGCAAGTGATGAAATACCTTGCGAAGTTAGTCCGTTGCTCCATTTATAACTATAGGTTCCATTACTTCCGGATGGGTTAATTGTTAATGCACCATCACTACCTCCGTAGCACTTAATATTGTTCCCGGTAAAAGTAGCCGAAATCGGCGTTGGAAGTAATACCTCTTCAGTTGTGGTTTGGGCACAATTGTCCTGATCGGTAATTGTACACTGGTATGTGCCTGCACGAAGCGAGCTAATGGTAGCGGAATTAAGGCCATTGGACCAATCATAAACGTATGGGCTACTACCACCAGATACAGTAAGGGCTATAGATCCATCGTTTTTACCACCGAAACAACTTATGGGAGTTACTACCGATGAAATGGATAAACCACCTGGTTCGGTTATATTCACTGAACTATGACCAGGACAGCCATTACCATCAATTATTGCAACATCATAAACGCCCATGGGGATATTTGAAATATCTTCGGTATTGCTGGTATAACCGGATGGGCCTGTCCATGAATAGGTGTATGGTACCATACCTCCAGAAACCTGAAGATCGGCGAGACCTGAACTCTCGCCATGACAAAATACATTGGTACCAGTTATGGAACTTTTTAACGCAGTTGGTTGACTAACTAAAACTTGAATAGTGCGGGGCAAGCCTGCTCCATCACGGTCACGCACGGCAACTGAGTAAAGGGCAGAATCCAAACCGTTAATATCCTGCACTGAGGCATATCCTGAAACACCATTACGGCTCCAATCGTAAGTATAGTTTCCTGTTCCTCCGGTTACGGTGAGGGATACAGATCCATCAGCGCCACCATGGCAACTTACATCGGCAGAAGTATAAGCTATTGCAACCGAATCAACATAAGGCACATAATAATCGGCATTTTCTTTACAAAGGTTTGCATCGGTAATGGTAACATAATAGATACCTTCGCCCAACCCCGAAATATCCTGTGTTGTTGCGCTATTCGACCATATGTAGGTATAACTGCCGATACCTCCGTTAACCGTTAAGGCAATTTCGCCAACATTAGAAGAAGGAATGGTGGGCGTAATAATACTGCTCACGGTTATTATATCAGGTTGGCCTAAGGTAATGGCGGTGATTTCAGCATTACATCCATTATTGTCGGTAACGGTTGCACGATATGTACCAGCGCTAAGCGTAGTTTGATCTTCGGCAGTTGCAAAAAGGCCCGACCCGTTAGTGGTACTCCAGGTATATTGGTAAGGAAGTGTTCCGCCTGAAGGAGTTATGTTTATAGCCCCATCAGTGCCACTAAAACATTTTATATCGGAAGAACTTGTGGTGGTAACACTTAACAATGTTGGTTCCGTAATTACAGCGGAATCGTTTAACACATAATTAATGGCATCGGTAACCCTTATGTAATATGTTCCGGGCGCAAGATCTGTAACCATTTGTGTTGTTGCGGTGTATGTTGGATCATTTTTCTTTGTCCATAGGTATTGGAGTGGATACACCAAGGTCCCTTTGGGATTGGTTATTAAAATACCATCGTTAAAGCCGTTACAGGTAATGTCTGTTTTGGTAATGGAATTGCTGGCTTTGTTGTATTTGGCAACAAACATGTCTCTAGTTCCTGTGTGCGAATTATCCAAAGAATCCTTAGCAGTTAAATATATACGTTTTGAAGTGTAATCGCCAATTACTATAAAATTTCCTTTGCTATCCACTACGGCAGTTTCACCAATTTCAGCTCCAGGAGATGTACCTGTAATGGGTAGCAGATATACAAGGTTGTCGTCCTGATTATGAACAATGGCAAAGGCATCAGCGTGGTTTTTGCTTGTAATCATTTGATCGCCGAAACGAAGCGTATCTCCAAATTGACCAGCAACAATAAAATTACCATTTTTGTATAACGCACGGTATAAAATATCATTCCCTTTGCTACCGGCAGTATTGAACCATTGCAAAATACCGGCGGAATTGTATTTTGCAAAGAAAACGTCGGTACCCCCTTTATTGCTAGCTGTTTGTGATGACGGAATTCCTGTTGAATTGGCGTCAACGATCAAAAAAGTGCTGCCAAAATAACCTCCAAAATAAAAATTTCCCCGATTATCAACAGAACACGAAGTCAAATAATCCGATCCGGTGCCTCCCACTTTAATAATCCATTGTCCAACTAAATTATAATTTGTCTTGTATACAAACATGTCAGCTGAGCTACTTATGCTGGTAATTGTGTCAATATCCGTGTATAAATTATCCTTATAATATCCACTGAAATAATATCCACTTGTATCAACATCGAAAGTGTATAACATTGAAGAATTACTTGAAGATTCAATTTTTTTTGCATTTAATATTGTACCTGAAGTATCAAATTGGGCTATAAAAAAGCCTATAGGATTTGATATTGTATATGAAATATTGGTAGTGTTATTGCCCAAAATGATTCCTGTATTAAAATAGCCTCCAATAACTATATGATTATTTTTGTCAATTTTCAACTCCATAGGACGTTGCGTTGTTGAAGTTGTAGCATTTGCAATGTTTTTAAACCAAACTATCTCCCCATTTTTTTTATATTTGGCAAGAAACCCATCCGAGCCACCTGTGGATATAAGTGTTAAATTATCAGCATAAGCAGTAGTTTGAAAAACTCCCGTTAAATAAATAAAATCATCATCTGGACTAACTGTTATCCCAAGTACATAATCATTTCCGTTACCTCCAATTTGCTTCACCCAAAGCAAATTGCCTATTGAATCATATTTTGCCACAAAAGCATCATATCCACCTTTTGATTTGATTTTATTTGGTAGGTTACATGAATCATTAAACGCTCCTATAACATAGATATTATTTCTGGAATCTATAACTGACTTTCCTGGATAGTTATTACCGCTTCCTGTAAAATTAGACTTCCACAACAATTTTTGAGCATCTAAAGTACAAAAAGTGAAAAAACACAATAACAAAATCATTGCCTTTTTAATAACATTTTTTATTCCCATTTGATATTTTTTTATTGATTTACCTCAATCAATTAAATGATTTATATCACCTTCTACGAACAAATCAAAAAATAGTTAGAGAAACTATGATGAACGCAAGATTATCTTACATTAAACCATCAAAATTCCTGATCAACTTATGAATCTGTAGTATTGTAATAAAACGCAATATAATAAGTTATATTCAATTTGTGAAAAAAAACATTTTGCTTTTAATTCATTGAATACACTTCAACTTGTCAGATTTCTTGAACGCTAAGTGACAAAAATGTCTAATTATTATCTTTCAATACAGAATTTATTTTATACTTTTGCGTTTCATTATCGTAAAAAATAAACCGAAATGAAGCTTAAAGGTAAGAGTAAAAAGAATTGGAAAAGGCCTAAGGTTATAATAATAAATATATCTTTAAGTACTAGCGGAGGTTTTAATCCAGGGGAGGATGGAGAGGATCCCTTCTCATCTTAAAATTTATTATCCGTAATGTTTTTCAATAATACATTGATTGAATACGCTAATAAAAAACCATCTATTGAATTTATTTTGTTGAACTGATTCTGTCCTTTATTTAATTTCTTAAGAGAAATATATTGAGTTAATGAGTCCCCAAATGAAAATTTATTTTTAATCTTATCATATTCTTTTTGAAACCTTTGCACTTGATCAAGTGCTTGAATACCTCTTGATCGACTTTTTAAAATGTCTTCCGGGAAATATTTGCCAAAATTGAGCTCGAACATTCTACGAGTTCTAAAGTATACGGAATCAGACGGAATACTATACAAATATTTTAATAAATGTAAATCAATTGTTGGATCCCTCGATTCTATCCCATAATAATTTCCACTTTCATGCCAGATATCCCCGATAGAGTTTTTCCCAGGTAATAGCATCCTATTCCTTAGTTCAAAAAAACCAATTTGTGACAGAAAAAAAGGCCCCCTCTTAGATTTCAAAAGTGCTTGTTTAATTTTTTGTTTTTTAAAAAGTTCATTATTAATCAACAAATTCCTTTCCCATTCGCCAGAATATAATTTTATCCTTTGTTTATAATCACGTAACTTTCTCAAAATATATAACTTGAAGTTATGCCGTATAATCCCTTTAGGAGGCCAACTTACAGTGCCATTCCCACATTGACCTGTTAAAAAGACACCTATATCATGCCTTTTACAATGTTTCAAAATATCCACAATCCAATAAGCATTCTGAGCAGAAAACCCTGGTTGGTTATGAATCTTCATCTTCATTTCAATCGCCTCTAAAACACCAATATTCTCCGCCTTACAAAGCATCACATCCACATTACCCAATTTATCGGCCAGGGCTTGGGCGTAAGGGCCTTCATCGCCTATGCGGTTTTTGGGTACCAGGCCGGTTATGTCATATAAAGGCACTGAAGTAAAAGCTTGCAGGCGTTTGCCTTCCTTGGCCAGTTCTCGGGCTGCAAGTATGCATACCGAGCCGGAGTCGAGGCCGCTGCTTAGGGTTGCGCCTACTGGCCGGTGGCTGCGGAG
>WSSedL1CaDRAFT_10002147_pt1 | contig 10322 bp, 5 predicted proteins | sample WetSurSL1Cattail_FD_9464 | JGI IMG/M metagenome (IMG submission 9464)
GGGAGCACTGAGCAGGTTTAAGCCTTTTTTAGAAATACGGTCGCCATACATTAACACGTCACGAACCGTTGCTTTTCCGCACTTTTGGGTGCAACCGAGTGATTTTTCTTCGAGTGTTGAAATACCACCGGCTTTATTTCCCGGAGACGGGTTTTCGTAAATTGGCTGTTCGTTTTTAATGAAATAATCTTTAAAATCGTTGATCAAATGAACGGTTTTATCGAAAACCTGAGTACTTTCTGCACGGTTCATTAAAAGAGTTTCAGCACCAAACATTTCCGGAACTTCAGTAAGAACGGTAGTGCCACCCTGACTGATTAAGAAATCGGAAAATACTCCCAATAGCGGGTTAGCTGTAATTCCGGAGAAGCCATCGGAACCACCGCATTTTAAGCCAATTTTTAATTCAGAAATAGGTACATCAACACGTTGGTCTTTAACAGCCTGTGCGTAAAGTTCGCGAAGAATTTTTAATCCTTCTTCGTGTTCGTCCTGTACTTTCTGGGTTACTAAGAATTTAATACGCGATTTATCGTAGTTTCCTAAGTATTCTTCGAATTTATCGGGTTGGTTATTTTCGCAACCTAAGCCAAGTACTAAAACGCCTCCTGTGTTAGGATGCATAACTAAATCGCGAAGTATTTTAATGGTATTTTCGTGGTCGCCACCAAGCTGTGAGCAGCCATAGTTGTGTTTAAAAATTTCAATGGAATCAACTCCTAATTCTCCAATTTCGGATTTTAAAGAGCGAATCATTTCCTCCCCGATACCGTTTACACAGCCAACAGTAGGTACAATCCATATTTCGTTACGGATACCAACTTCGCCGGTACTTCTTTTAAAACCTTTAAAGGTAAGTTTTCTATCAGCAAACTGAACATCGGTAAAATGCGGATTGTATTTGTAATCCAACAAACCATCCAGATTGGTTTTGGTGTTATGAGCATGAACATGTTCTCCACAGGCAATGTCTGCAATGGCATGTCCGATTGGGAAGCCGTATTTTACAACGTTTTCGCCATTTTTAATGTCTTTTATGGCTATTTTATGGCCACGTGCAATGTCGCTTTTTACAATGATGGTTTGGTTTTCAACTGTAACAGAATCCCCTTTGGAAAAATCGGTAAGGGCCACTACCACATTGTCTTTTCCGTCTATTTTGATAGTATTACTCATTATTGTTTTAGATAAATTAAAAAACCAGGAAACGTAAGCTAAACATATAAGTTATTGCTTTTGTTTCCTGGCTTCGGATTATTTTTCAATAAAATTATGCTTTAGATGCTTGTAATTTTTTTACTACAGAAAGCGCACCTTCGCTTATGATAGCGTCAACATAACCAGCAACAGTGTCTGTTAATCCTGGAATTGCAGTTAAATCTTCGCCCCAGAAATCTTTGTTTTTAAGAACAGCAGTAGTTAACTGAACTGCGTTGATTTTTTTGCCGTTGAAATCGCTCCATGCAGATTTAAAGAAATCTAAAATGAATTGATCATCTTTCAATTCGATAGTTTGTGTTCCTCTTTTACCGCTATAGAAAACCATAGTAGCAGCTAAAGAAAGAGACATACATTGTGGAACTTTACCGGTTACTTTCTGATATCCGATTAATGAAGGTAAAACGCGGGCTTTAAATTTAGAAATAGAATTAAGCGAAATGCTCATTAAAGCGTGTTTTACATAAGGGTTGCGGAAACGTTCGGTTACAGCTGCAGCGAAGTTTACCAATTCCTCTTTAGAAAGGTCGAGGGTTGGGATAATTTCATCATATACAGCTTTTTTGAAGAATTCGCCAATTACAGAATCTTCAACAGCTTCGCGAACGTATTCGATGCCGCTTAAGTAAGCAACCGGAGTCATAACAGTATGAGCACCGTTTAAGATTCTTACTTTACGGGTACGGTAAGGAGTCATGTCTTTAACAAAAAGAACGTTTAATCCGGCTTTTTGAGCAGGGATTTCATTCTTAATCCATTCCGGACCTTCAATAACCCAAAGGTGGAAATGTTCGCCTTCAACAATGATTTTATCTTCGTATCCAACTTTAGCTTCAATTTCTTTAGCAGTATCGAAAGGATAACCCGGAACGATACGGTCAACTAAGGTATTGCAGAATACGTTAGCTTCAGTTACCCAGTTAACAAAAGCTTTGTCTAAGCCCCATAATTCGCAGTATTGAAGAACGCATTTTTTAAGGTTATCGCCATTACGGTCGATTAATTCGCAGGGAAGAATGATAAATCCTTTGTTCTTGTCACCTTTGAATGTTTTATAACGATGGTATAAAAGAACGGTAAGTTTACCAGGATAAGTTTTAGGAGGAGTCATGTCAGCTTTATCTTCAGCACTGAAAGCAATACCAGCTTCGGTAGTGTTAGATACGATAAAACGCATATCAGGATTTTCAGCAAGTTTAAGATAACCGTTGAAATCAGCATAAGGATTTAAACCTCTTGAAACAGATTGAATAAGTTCAGTTTCATAAATTGGCAAACCATTGTTAAGACCTTTTAATACTAATGTGTAAAGACCATCTTGTTCGTTAATGGCCTCAACCATACCTTTATCAATAGGTTGAATCAGAACTGCACTGGTGTTGAAATCAGCTTTTTCGTTCATTTCATGAACCATCCAGTCTACAAATGCACGTAAAAAATTACCTTCACCAAATTGGATTATTCTTTCAGGATTCTTGTGATAATCCATTACAACTTCTTTACTTAATCTCATTGCTAAAAATTTAATATTTAATTGTTTATTTTGTAAAATTTATATAATAATCAAGATTTTCCTTTGTTAAAATATCAATCGGCATAAAATTATCCTTGGATATTTCTTTTTTATACGACAAATAATTGAAAATGGACATAACACTTAAATACCCTTGAACTTCAGGACGTTGTGCTATAAGGAACGAAACGATTCCTTTGCGTAAAAAACTTTCATTTTCCTTTATTAAATCGTATCCTATTAGCTTTATATTCTGCAAATTAAGTTTTTCAATAATCCGGGCAATTTCAAACACTCTCGAATTAAAAACTATAGCCGCAGTCGGTTGATTTTTATTTAAGAAATCTGAAATTTGTTTTTCTCTTTTTTTCTCGTCTGCAGAGTCGTATTCTCCGGAACAAAATGTATATTTTTTATTTATAGCTTTTTGCTTGAAATATGCATAAAATCCTTCTTCGCGAACATTAACCTGATTCATAGCTGATCCTGCAGGTTTAAGAGTTGCAATTTTTGAATTTTCAGCCAACCCATTTTCCAGCAATTTTGCTGCCAAAAATCCACTTTGAAACGAATTTTGTCCAAAAAAAGCTAAATTATTTAATCCATCTACCGTAGAATCCATAAATACATACGGTATATTATTTTTATCCAGATTATCCGTTAGTTTTTGAGTTTCCATATTGAATACCGGAGTTACAATAACACCATCCGGATTCATGGATAACATCTCTGAAATTTTTTCTCTGTATGATTCTACATTAAACTGATCGAAATAGAGTGTTTTAAGTATTACGTTAAAATCAGCTATTTCCTGCCATGCTTTTTGTATTCCTTCAAGAGGGCCATCCCAGTATTCGCCGGTACCTTTTTTATGTGTGGGTATTAAAATAACAAAGAGAAGACTTTTTTTAGATGCCAGAGTACGTGCCAGAATATTGGGGGTGTAATTGAGCTCTTCAATTATTTTTTGAATTTTTTCCCTGCTTTCGCTGGCAACCTGTCCTCGGTTGTGGATAACTCTGTCCACAGTACCTTCCGAAACACCTGCAAGTCTGGCAATATCCTTAATCCGTATTTTATTTGTAGTGTCGATGTTATTTTATTTTTTATACCTCCGTGTACGCACACGAATTATTTTGGTTGCGAAATTAAAAATATTTTTTATACATTCGTGTGCGTACACGGAAAAATTTTCTTGTATATGTAAAATAGTTTAAGTAGATTGTAAATGGTTCACTTAGACACCACTTTAATTTAGCAACATTATTAACTTACAACCAAAAATTTATTAATTATGATGAACTTAGGAAAATATTCATTTGGTATTGGAGACAGGTTTGCTCATCAGGGCGAAGCTCAATTATCCGCCATTCTTAAAGCAAAAAAAGAATTAGGCGTTGATATTACTCCGGTTTGGAACAAATCGAACCGTGAGCATAATATTGTACATACCGAGCCTTCGGATACCCGTAAGGAAGCTGATGCAGCTGTTAAAAGTCTTGGATATAAAGGCCCTTATTTTGTAGATGCCGATCATATCAATCTTACTAACGTAGATCGTTTTATTGATCATTCAGATTTTTTTACCCTCGACGTAGCCGATTATATTGGAAAGGCTGCCAGTGCTTCTGAAATAGACAAGTTTTTATCTGACCATAAAAAGTTTATTGGCTCTATTGCTATCCCTGGAATTTCTCATCCTTTTGAAGTAACTGAAGATTATTTAAAGAAGTTTGCGGCTAAATTTTTATTTGCAACCATTGAAGCATCTAAAATTTATCAACATATTGTATCTAAAAAGGGAGCCGGTAACTTCGTAACGGAAGTGTCCATGGATGAGGTTGATGAACCTCAAAAACCTTTGGATATGCTTTTTATCCTTAAATCTTTGGCAGATTTGAAAGTCCCGGCACAAACTATAGCTCCTAAATTTACAGGACGTTTTAATAAAGGTGTAGATTATCAGGGTGATACCGAGCAATTTGAAAAGGAATTTGATGAAGATATGCTGGTAATAGATTATGCCGTTAAGAATTTTGGGTTACCATCCGATTTAAAACTGAGTGTTCATTCCGGTAGCGACAAATTTTCCATTTATCCGATTATGGGTAAATTAATTAAGAAATATAATAAAGGTATCCATGTAAAAACTGCCGGGACAACCTGGCTCGAAGAAGTGATTGGTTTATCCATTTCCGGCGAAGAAGGTCTTGATTTGGCCAAAGCTATTTACGAGATGGCGTATCGCAGAAAGGACGAATTATGTGGCCCATACGCCACTGTTATTGATATTAAACCCGAAAAATTGCCAGATCCATCGGCGTTGTTAAAATGGAGCAGTGAGGATTATGCTTCAGCATTGCGTCATAATCAAGACGATCCTAAGTATAACCCCAGTTTCCGGCAACTGATTCATGTGGGCTATAAGGTTGCTTCAGAATATGGTTTGGAATATACCGATGCACTTAAACAAAATAAGGAGATTATTGGAAAATGTGTTTCTGAAAATTTGTACGACCGACATATTATTCGTTTGTTTGTTATCGAATAATTTTTTAACACTGGTTATTGCTAATAAGAATCATCAATAATCAATAGGCAATAATCAATTATCAATTATTCTGTGTCTTATTTTTAATTTAAATTATATATAAATGAAAGAGTTTTTAGACGAGAACTTTATTTTGCAGAATGATACAGCCCAAAAATTGTATCACGAGCATGCCAAAACTTTACCTATCATTGATTACCATTGCCATATTCCACCAAAGGATATTGCAGAGGATCGCAAATTTGATACTCTTACCCGTATCTGGTTAGAAGGAGACCATTATAAATGGCGTGCAATGCGTGCTAACGGTATCGATGAAGAATATATTACCGGAAAAGCTTCAGACTTTGAAAAATTTCAAAAATGGGCAGAAACTGTTCCTCATGTAATGAAAAATCCATTGTATCACTGGACTCACATGGAACTTCTTCGTCCTTTTGGTATTAAAAAAATTCTTAAACCGGAAACTGCAAAAGAAATTTATGACGAATGTACTGCTAAGCTTCAAACTGCAGAATTCAGCTGCCGTGGAATTATTCGCCAGATGAATGTTGAAGTAGTTTGTACTACCGATGATCCTATTGATACTCTCGAATACCACCAAAAAATTAAAAGGGATGGTTTCGAGAAGAAAGTATTGCCAGCATGGCGTCCGGATAAAGCTATGGCTGTTGAAAATCCTGAAACTTTTAATGCTTACATGGCTCAGCTCGAAAAAGCTGCAGGTATGCAAATCAGCAATTTCAATGAATTATTGGATGCTTTACAAAAACGTCACGATTATTTTGCCCAAAACGGTTGTAAGGTATCTGACCATGGTTTGGAAACTTTCTATTCCGAGGATTATAAGGACAGCGAAATTAAATTAATATTCATTAAAATACGTGGTGGCCGCAAGCTTGAATTTGAAGAAATTATGAAATTCAAGAGTGCCATGATGTATCATTTTGCAGTTATGGATGCTGAAAAAGGCTGGGCTCAACAGTTTCATATCGGCGCAATCCGTAACAACAACAGCCGTATGATGCGTAAATTAGGACCCGATACCGGTTATGATGCCATCGGTGATTTCGAAATTGCCCGTCCTATGTCTAAATTTTTCGATCGTCTTGAAGCTGAAGAAAAACTTACCAAAACCATTGTTTATAACCTTAACCCACGCGACAACGAATTAATGGTAACATTATCTCTTTGTTATGCTGATGGTAAAATTCCGGGTAAGATGCAATTTGGTTCAGGATGGTGGTTCCTTGATCAGAAAGACGGTATGGAAAAACAACTTACAGCTCTTTCAAATCTTGGTTTATTAAGCCGTTTTGTTGGTATGCTTACCGATTCTCGAAGTTTCTTGTCTTATATGAGACACGATTATTTCCGCCGTATTTTATGTAATACTTTAGGACGTGATATCGAAAACGGTGAATTACCTGCTTCTGAAATTAAAGTTGTAGAAAAGATGGTAGAAAACATCAGTTACTATAATGCTAAAAACTATTTTGGATTTTAATAATAGTTTGTGACTAAATAAAAAAAGGACGTTTTCATCTCGAAAGCGCCCTTTTTTATTTTAAGGAAGAGAGAAATTATTCTTTCACAAAAGTAGATTGATTTACACTTGTTTTAGAATAAGTTTTTAATACATAAATTCCGGAACTTAGTGAAGTAACATCAATTTCTAATTGAGAATTACTGTTAGTTCCTTCAATAACTTTGGCACCATTTACATTAACAATTTCGTATTTGGTAATATCCGAAGCATTATCAAGTTTAAGAGTACTGGTTGTAGGGTTAGGAAATACTTTAAGTTTGTCAGCACTTTTTTCTGCAACAGATGTAGATGTTCCATAATTATTTAAATACAATCTGGTAGCACAAGCAGCAGAGGTACAAGGGCCGGTATAACCAAAGGTTAATAAGTCGGGTTTGCCATCATTGTTAACATCACCCCAAATATCATCTCCAAAATGTAAACCAGTTAAAGAAAGACCGGCATCAGTAAATGTTCCACTTCCATTATTTAATGCTAACGAAGTTGTTTTAATTCCACTAGTATTATATCCTTGAATTACAAAATCTAAGTCTCCGTCACTATCATAATCTGCTGCCGCAAGACTTGCCATATTAGATGTGTCTCCGGCTCCGGTTCCACCTATACCATAAACAAATGAAGGATAAGTAGGTGTAAAGGTCCAGGTACTACTTGAAATAGTATTGGTTGCAAGTCTCAAATTTAAAGTATATGAATTGTTTGAATTAATATATGATTCCAGAATATCAACTTTGCTATCGCCGGTAAAATCTGCTAAAACAGAATTAGAAGCTCTAGTGGTTGAAAGCCCATCTCCGGTAGATACATTACTAACAGCCGTACCAAAACCACCAGTGCCATCATTTATGAAATAACCACCAACATTTCCACCACCAGAAAAATAAATGTCTGGATCTCCATCGCTATCAAAATCAGCAAATTGAGCCTGTCCAAAACATACTGAAGTAGCAGCTAAAGTAGCTACTGTAAATGTGCCATTGCCATTGTTTTTATAAAGTTCAGTTGTTGATGTGCGTTTTGCACTACTACCAGGATAAGTAACGGCTACAGTATAAGCACGTCCAACAATTAACAAATCTTTATCACCATCATTATCAATGTCTGCCCAGTCAATAGAACCGGAATAAATTCCTGTTGGTGCTGTTGTAGAAGCAAAAGCATAAGAGGTAGAATCTGAAAATTTATTGGCTGATGCAATATCGTTATGATACAATGCAACATATAATGTAGTACCTGTAATGCCAGCATAGCAAATGTCCGGGTAACCATCGTTGTCATAATCGCAAACACTTAAAGTTCCACAAGCAACAGTGGTTGCAGAAGGTAACCAGGTACTGGACATGTCTGTAAACCCGCCGGTTCCGTCGCCTTTGTAAATTCCGACAATGCCACCAGAGGTACTATTGTAAGCGCTATTTTGGCCCACAATAACAATATCTAAATTGCCGTCTTTGTCAAAGTCGGCAATTCGGGCTTCACCGCGTCCAACACTGGGAAGGTTTGTTTTTGTATAACTAACGGAGTCGAGTTGAGCATTGGCTTTAGATGTACAAATAAAAAGCCCGCCTAACATTACGACTTTAAGTAGTAAAGTAGATTTTTTCATAGTAATTAATTAGTGTTTTAATTTTGTATATAATTTATATCCCCTTCTCTTTGAGAATATAACTATACAATTTTATGAAATTAAAAAGTAATTAAAAATTGATATGTACAATAATGCATGAGATTGTATGGAAATACATGAGAATGTACAAAATTTCATGAACCTGTACGATTTTTATGTTCTGAAAATTTTCGAAAAGTTGAATTATTAATGTTTGAGTTGATTATGAGAATTAAGAAAATAATGTATTGATTATTAATAAAATATTTAAATATGTGAATATAGTACCCGCAAAATGTGAAAATTACACCCGCATTGATAATGTTNTTTTCCCTCTTTTTGATAAATTTTAGATCAATCAATTTCATTAATCCCGATACTTTTAGTTTGTTTTTATCACTAACTAATTATTAAATTAAAAATTTATGAAAATGATTAAAAATCTACTGTTATTGTGTGTTTTGCTTATCTTTTATATAGGAGCAAAAGCACAAACGGCCGCTTCTGCTTCATGGCCATTGAGTTCTTCTACAACTACATCTGTTACCACTTCTGGTGCTGTTACTGCATCTGTTGAAACATTTAAAAATACCGAGGTGAATGGGTATACCGGTGCCAATACCAGTCAGAGAGTCCGGATGGCAGGTACTAGTAATACCTGGCCGGCAAATTTGAAATATCAGATGGATACTGTTTATATACAGTTTGCTATTTGTCCTAAAACAGGTTCTATTTTACATATTGATAGTATCGGTATGGGTTTGGCAGCTTCTTCTTCGTCGACTTTTGAAGCTAATGTTTATTACTCCACTGATTATTCTTTTAAAACATGTGATACCATTAGGTATGCCAGTTCTAGTACAAATAATTATCTTTCTTCATCAGCAATTGCAAATTTTTATAAATCAAAATTGAGTTTAACTGTGTCTGAAGGAGATACCTTATATGTACGTGTGTACCCTTGGCATGAAGCTACATCTACTGCATCCGGAAAATATCTAAACATCCAAAACGTAATAGTTTCCGGATATACTACAGATGTTCCTGTTTCTTCGTCTGTTATTTGGCCATGTACATCTAATTTAACTACAACTACAATAACTGGAAATATATTGGCCGTAACTCCTACTTTAAGCAATCTGCTTTATTATAATATTTTATCTTATACTAGTGTTTCTGGTGCATCTGTATATACCGGAAATATTTGGAACACAGAAACAGCACCTGCAGAAGGTCGTTATGTTCAGTTTGCTGCTACTCCCAAAGTCGGAGGTACATTGGTAGTTGATAGCTTTACTATGCAGCTTGCAGCCTATGCATCAAATAGTTTTAGAGTTTCAGTTTATTATTCAACCGATGCTAATTTTACATTATCCACCGGTACATTATTATTAGACGGAGTAACACTAACCAGCAGTGCTTTTTCTTCTTTTAAAGCAAGTATGAGTACTACGGTAGCAAGCGGCGATACAATTTTTTTCAGACTATACCCTTATCACATATCAACATCCGGTGATAAATGGAAATTAGTAGGTTTAAATAATATTTCTATATATGGAAATGTTACAGGTGTAACTGCTGATCTACCTACTATAACAACTACTGAAGTATCCAATATTTCTACCACTTATGTAGTAACAGGAGGTACCATTTCGTCTGATGGCGGTGCTACCGTTACGGCCAGAGGGGTTTGTTGGAATACTACCGGTACACCTGTCATATCAGATAGTCATACTTCAAACAGCACCGGTACCGGAACCTTTACCAGTATTCCTAATACTTTAACAGCCGGAACTACTTATTACCTGAGAGCTTACGCGACCAATACTGCCGGAACGGCATACGGCAGCGCGGTATCTTTTACTACACTTTCTGCTAAAGCAGT
>WSSedL1CaDRAFT_10002148_pt1 | contig 10321 bp, 13 predicted proteins | sample WetSurSL1Cattail_FD_9464 | JGI IMG/M metagenome (IMG submission 9464)
AACGGTACATATTGACGATGTTGTAGATCCCGAGAAGCATGATGTCATTAGGGAGCTTGGATTAGTGGCTATTATGAATTTTAGAGATGATAAAACGGCAGAGCTTGAGCAGCTTCTCGGAATTCGAGATCCGGAGCCGATATTGCCTATGTTTCGTTTAGATGGTAGCGTCGACCTGGATAAGCTTAAGGAAGTCGTACTTGCACCTGATCCTGTGGAGGACAAGCTAACCGAGATCCTTCAGGAGGAAGCTAAGAGGATTGAGCAGCCAGAAAAGAAAGACAACCGCAAGAAGTATCCGGAGAATATGACCGAGGAAGCCGTCAGGAAAATGTATGTCGACCAAGGCATGAAGTCCCCTGAGATAGCAGACTATTTCGGTGTTCCTACGAAGAAGGTTGAGAACTTTATCACCATACATAAGTTGAGTCGTAAAAAGAAACAGCCGGCAGAAACGGAGCGTCCCTAAGGCAAGAGGGAAGAATGGGTGCAATAATGCCTTTGCCGGTAGCGTGACTAAACTGAATAAGTGTGAGCAGGACATGCATAACCGGTCCGACAGTGAAGTATGTGCTTGTGGATGTGGGAGGGTAATAAATTTTACAATGCATACGACAAAAGCAAATTGGGCTTACTTCTTGATGGATAAGGGCGTAAAGAAATACTTTTATTACTGGAGCTGTCTGCAAAGGTATAGAGGAGGGAAGTGATTATTTGACTAAAGAAATACTTATACAGTATTGTGATTTGAAAGAAGAAATCAGAGATCTAGAAAAACGTATACAAGATATAGAGGATAGGCTAGTTCGGATCGAAGAGGACGGAGCGGTCACTGATTCTGTTACCTGTGGAAGAAAAGGTAAGAAGCCTCTTGGTACGATAAAAATTTCTGGATTTCCTTTCATCGAACGAAGAAAAGTTAAAACCTCGCTACAAGTAAAACAATTAAAGTACAGTGGATTAGTGTCTCGCTATCTTGAATTAACCAATGACGTAGATGATTACATAAATAACCTTGGCGATAGTAGAATGCGTAGAATATTAAGGTTTCGCTATCTGGATGATATGACATGGCTACAAGTGGCTAACAGTATAGGTGGAATTACTACCGCTGACAGCGTAAGAATGGAACACGATAGATTTTTTGAGACTTAAAAGTCTGTTCGTTTTGTTCGGTATAGTGTGTGTTATAGTATCATCATGGAAGTTGTCTATAGACAAACCTCCTCCTTCGGCTGTCGGAACGAATAGAACCGGTAGCCGACTGAGACTAAAACGTTTACCACTTTGAATAGTCCCCAAAAACAAACCAAAGCGGAGGTTTCGCCATGTACCTACCTTACTAAACATGGCACACACGAATATCAGGCAGATAGCCATAAGATAATTAAAGACCTACGAGAGCGTAGGCAGAGCACTTGTCTATTGAGGGGTGCTCTTTTTGACAAATTACTACAAGACTATTGAATGTTATGGTAAATAGTGGTAGTATTTTGGAAAAGGAGGAATTTAACATGTTGCAGGAAATAAAAAATTACAAAGAAAATATCAAAACAAAACAAAGTCAATTTGATAAATCCAAAAAACAGTACGAGGATTCGATAGCGTACCTAGAAAGACTGATGATGGATCAAGTTGCAAAGTTTAACGAAAGCATAATTGCAGACATGGAAGATCACATATACAATATTCAATGCAATGTTGAAAGCTATCAGAATTTTAAATTTGATGGATTCAAAATAGATCGATGCAACAAAAATGTAATAATTTATATCAGCGACAATGAATTAATAGAATATGAAGTATACCTCGAAAACGGAGAATTTATATGCGATAAAAAAATCGACACAGTAGAATTAAATGAAAATATGAAACGAATATTAATTGCTTTAAATGATATGTTTTCTAATTATTAAACAGCACAAATATATAGCACTTACCCCGGTAGGTGCTTTTTCTTATACCCAGAACAACCGAATTGAGGTGAGCATTAATGTTAACTGAAAAACAAAAGCTATTTGCAGATGAATACCTAATAGACCTTAATGCCACCAGAGCATATAAGGCTGTCTACAAGAACTGCAAAAGCGATGAAGCTGCTAAAGCAGCAGCAAGCAGATTGTTAACCAATGTTAACCTATCGACTTATATCGAGGAACGAATGAAAGACCGAGAGAAGCGTACCGAGATCACTCAGGATAAAGTACTCAAGGAGCTAGCTAAGATAGGATTTGCTAATCTTAAAGACTATCTCGAATATAAAACCGCTAAAACTGTCGTTGACCATGATGAAGAGACCGGAGAGCCGATCATTGATTACCAGCAGATTATTGATGTATTGGACAGCAAAGATGTTGATACGAGTGTTATACAGGAGGTATCGATTGGTAAAGATGGTACTTTTAAGTTTAAACTATATGATAAGCAAAAGGCTTTGGAGCTGATTGGTAAGCACCTTGGCATGTTTTCAGATACGTTAAAACTCAAGGGTGATGCGAATACCGAGATCACAATAAAAATTGGTGGTGAGGACTATGGCGATTAACCTCGATATAGATCCGGATGTATTCAATTCGATTTATTTAAAATATCAATTTAATAATAACAACCGCTATCAGATTTACTTTGGAGGATCATCTTCGGGTAAGTCTGTTTCTTTAGCCCAAAGGGCCGTACTTGACATAATCGGAGGTAAGCGTAACTACTTGGTTGTGAGAAATGTGCAATCAACCATAAAGAGGTCCTGCCTCAATGAAATTACTAAAGCAATAAGTGGTTTCAAACTGACTCAATATTTCGATGTCAATAAAACCGATATGATTATCACTTGTAACCTTAATGACATGCAGATATTATTCTGTGGTCTGGACGATGTTGAAAAGGTAAAATCTATCACTCCGAAAAAGGGAGTTATCACCGATATCTGGGTGGAAGAAGCTACTGAGTGCGACAAGAAGGATATCAAACAGCTGGACAAGCGCCTCAGAGGTCTATCAAAGGTCATTAAGAGGCTCACATTAAGCTTTAATCCTATACTTAAGGATCACTGGATATTTGAGGAGTATTTCGGCATATGGGAAGATGATAAGCAATACATCGAGAAGGATAATGCATCAATCCTTAAGACTACCTACAAAGACAACCGCTTTCTTACCGCGGATGATATAGCAGCACTCGAGAATGAAACAGATAAATATTACTACGAGGTTTACACCCTGGGTAACTGGGGAACACTCGGAGCGGTCATCTTTAAGAATTGGAGAGTGGAAGATTTCTCTGATATTGAGAAGAGTTTCGACAGCTACAGGCACGGTGTTGACTGGGGCTTTGCAGAAGATCCATTTGCTTATATTAAATCTCATTACGACAGGATGCGGAAAAGGCTGTATATCTGTGACGAGGTCGAAGCGGTTGATTTACTCAACAGTCAATCTGCTCCAATGGTTAAAGAGCGAGCCGGTCATGAAAGAGTCACTTGTGATTGTGCAGAGCCTAAGTCGGTCGCAGAGTATAAGACACTAGGCATCAATGCCAAGGGTGCTAAAAAGGGTCAAGGCAGTGTTGAATATGGTATTAAGTTCTTGCAGGGATTAGAAATTATTGTCCATCCAAGGTGTAAATGCTTCAAGGCCGAGATTAATAAATACAAATACAAAGAGGACAAAAACGGCAAAGTTCTTCCTGTTCCGGTCGATAAAGACAACCATTTATTAGATGGTTTGAGGTACTCACTAGAGGACGATATGAAGCAAGCAAGTGTTAAAATATTCAAGTAAAATGACAGTAATACTAAACTATTCCAGAGCGTTAAATCAACAATGCCCTATTTTCAAGGGTTGCAGACGTTCAACTATAGCACGAAACAAATGTTTTGCGAATACTTAATCAAAAAGAGAGGTAATCAGATGGATTTTATAAACAATATCAATGAACTGACTACAGAGGAAATAATTCAGATTTATATTGATGAATTCGAGGCATCCAAAGAACGCAAGCTCATGATCAAAGGCGATAGTTATTACCGGGTAGAGAATGATATTCTTAATCGTCAGATGATCCGTTACGAGAATGAATTGCCGGTACCGGACGAGACCAAGACCAATCACAAGCTTGCTCATGGCTTCATGCACGAGTTTGTCGAGGATAAGGTGAATTATCTGCTGTCAAAGCCTTACACAATGGAATGCAAGGACGAGGCATATCTTAAGTTGGCACAGGACACTCTTGGCAAGCGCTTTCAACATAAGCTGGTACAGCTCGGCACCGATTGCAGTAACAAGGGGACGGCATGGAGCTATGAATACATAGATTCTCAGGGAAAATTTAAGACCATGAAGACTCCGTCGGAGCAGTGTATCCCTTTATGGATCGATAATGATCATGAAGAGCTGCAGGCAATGATCAGATATTATCAAATTGAAGTATATGAAGGCAAGGAAAAGAAATATATCACTAAGATTGAATATCATACCCCCGATGGCGTGGAGTATTACATGAAGGACGGCAATGGAACCGTCATCCTGGATGCAGAAATGTACCTCAATGCTAAAGGTGACGATATACTGCTTCCTCACTTTGAGATTAACAAAGTGCCTGGTACATGGGAACGCGTTCCTTTTGTACCGTGGAAGAATAATGACTTTGAGCTTCCAGATCTGCAGTTCGTAAAAACACTGATAGATGATTACGACCTCACCCGGTCGGATGTGTCTAATTTGCTCGCGGATCTTCGCACCCTTATATATGTACTCAAGGGATATGGCGGTGAGGACTTAAGTCAGTTTATGAGAGACCTGGCATATTACCACGGGATAAAGGTTGATGAAGATGGGGATGTAAATACGCTTAATCCTACAATCAACATAGATGCAGCAGTAAAACATTTTGAACAGCTGCTTAAGGATATACACAGATTCGGGCAAGCGGTTGACAAAGGGCAAGACAGCCTTGGCAACAGTCCTTCAGGTATTGCATTAAAGTTCTTATATTCCGGATTGGATCTCAAGGATAATGCTCTGGAAGATAATTTTAAATGGTCCTTTGAGCAACTGATGTATTTCGTAAACAAGTATCTCGAGATAACCAAGCAAAAAGTATCAGATAAAGAAATAGGCATAGTATTTAACCGAGACATTGCCATTAACGAAAGTGCAGCCATTACGGACTGCATGAATAGCATGGGGATTATCAGCCAACAGACAATCATTGAGAATCATCCATGGACTAAATCATACGAGGACGAAAAGAAGAAGCTTGATGAAGAAGGAAAGTCCACCGAGGACGACCTAATCAACCAGAACAAAGATGACTTATCCAAGAAGCAGGTGTAATCATGACAGGTAAGAATTACTGGCAAGACCGGCAGGAACAAAAGTATCTAGCCGGCGAGAAAAAGGTTAATGATTACTACACCGGTCTAAAGAAGTCATTCGAGCAAGCAAAGACAGAAATACAGTCAGTAATCAATGATTTCTATTGGAGATACGCCGAGGAAAATGGACTAACCTTTGCAAGTGCACAGTTAAAGTTATCGCAAGCCGAGATTGGAGGCCTAAGAGCTTTCATCAATAAGGTTAACGAGAATACGGGTAAATACAATCTGGAGCTCAATAACATGAGTATTCGGGCAAGGATAACCAGATATGAGGCCTTGGAAAAACAGATTGATGCACAGCTCCAACAGTTGTATGCAATTGAGTATCAGCATAAAGGCGAAGAGCTCCTGAAGGAAGTATATTCCGACAGCTATTACCAGACGTGGTTTAATATTGACCAGTATCATGGCTTTCATTCAGAATTCGCTCAGATAAGCGCACAGGCCGTCAATGAGCTGATTACATATCCGTTTAACGGTGCGGACTTCTCCACAAGGCTCTGGAAGCAGAAAGATTACCTGATGCAACAATTGGGCGAGTCAATCACTACAATGTTGGTGCAGGGCAGAAACCCACAGACGTTGACCTCTGACTTTTCAAAGAAATTCGGTACCAGGGAATATGAAGCTTATCGGCTGCTACATACAGAAGGGTCCTTCATCATGGAGCAGGCTTCACAGTCGGCATATGCCGAGGATGGAGTAGAAAAGTATCAGTGGTTGGCTACGCTTGATGCAAAGACCTGTGAGGATTGTCAAGCGATGGATGGAATGACGTTCGATGTAGGCAAGGGGGTTGTTGGTATAACAATGCCTCCACTTCATTCCTTTGATAGATGCACAACGGTACCGTATTATGATGATCAGGATTTATCAGCAGAGACAAGGGTCGCAAGGGATTACGAGTCTGGAGCAAGTCAAAAGGTTCCGGCAAACATGAAATATCCTGAGTGGAAAGATAAATACATCACTAAGGAGACCGAAAAAGAATATAGTGATTTAATCGGACTATCAACAAGTAACGGCTTAAAAGTAACAGGAATATCAGACCATCTTGTTTCCAGAGCAATTGAAAGAAAAGTATCTGCAGAAAATGCAAAAGATGCATTGCTAAATCCACTAAAAGTTGGTAAAATAAAGAAAGGCGAAGACGGAAACAGTCAGGAGTATACAGGAGAATACGCAAGGGTAATTATCAATCCTGATACTGGGAACATCATTACTATATGGAAAACAAAATCAAAACTCAGAAATAAGTTGAAAGGAGCAAAGTAACATGAAATTAAATTTTGATGAAGACCAAATCAATCTATTAAATAAAATCGGATTCGATTTTGACATTACTGGTGATTTATCAGATGATGAAATACTTGAAATCGATGAAAAAGTATCTGATTATTTTGCTTATCACGGTATTAAGGACACGGACGAGGTTAACGAGGTCGGGTTGGCGTGCGAAAGCATAATAGATATATTGAGCGATTTGTAAATACCATCTATCATAACGGTAGGTGGTTTTCTTATACCTCGTAGACAATAACCACTTATAGGGAGTGGAAAGAAAAGCATGTATAGTATATAATAGTTAATACTAAGGAGGGTGTCTATGTGGAAAAAGAAGAAGATAGCAAAGAGATTGAAAGGCTTTATGTGGAACTATTTAAGAAGGTTGAGAATTACAATAAAAGATATAACGAACAGCCATCAATAAGAGACAGCCAATATAAAGGGTATCCCAATACTATAGACAAGTTAGTTCGTCATACGTGGTAACACAATAAAGCATCTGCTTCGGTGGGTGCTTTTATTATGTCTGAAATAAGGAGGCAAATATTGAAAGTTAATATACTGGGAACCGACTACACCATCAACAAATATAAATACACTGATAAACCAGAGTTTGAAAAAAGAGGGATTGATGGATATTGCGATAACGTATTAAAAGAAGTCGCATATGTAGACATGACTACATATCCAGGATATGAAGATGAAACAGAAGGATATTGCAAATTAACAGAAAAAGAAGTAATCAGGCATGAGATTGTACATGCGTTTTTAGCTGAAAGCGGTTTAAAAGAGAACGCAGGCCAACCGGTTGGGTCGTGGAGCGCAAACGAAGAAATGGTTGACTGGATAGCCTTACAGTTTCACAAGATGCTTAAGGCATTTCATGAGGCTGACTGTTTATAAGGAGGTATGTTATGGCAAGTATTGAAGCAAGGATAAGCTTATATGATCATGTGGCTGTGTATAACAGCACAACAAAAGAAATACTGGCATGTATACCGTTAGTGTCCGGTGATGATGGATTCGTTAAAGACAATATTGAATTTAAGCTATATCCAAAAGGTACCGAGCCTGTTTTTAGGGAGGAGGACGGAATTATTAAATTATCTGAAAACGCAACCGTGTTTAAGAATCTTACATAGAAGGGCGGTGATCCTTTTCTCCCTAGTGTAGACGTTGGGTTAAACGTCTTATTTTATTGTTCAAAAAACCGTCACTTTGGTACTTCGGACGTTAACTGAAAAGACAAATAATACCGGACTGAACCGGGACAACAATTGAATTTGAAAGGTGGAACATACATGAAGAAAGAAGATTTAACAAGCATCGAAGGATTGACAGAGGCACAGGTTACAGCAATCATTGCGGTATCAACCGAGGAGCTTAAGACATTCATACCGAAGTCACGCTTTGATGAAGTAAATGATGCCAAGAAGGATTTGGACAAGCAAATCATTGACAGGGATAAACAGCTCAAAGACCTTGGAGATAAAGTCAAAGGTAACGAAGAGGCCGAGAAAACCATCAAGGAGCTGCAAGAAGCTAATAAGGTCACTAAGGATCAGTACGAGGGCAAGCTTAAGGATTTAACAATCAATGCTGCAATACAATCTAAGTTGACCGATACCAAGTATCCGGATTTACTCGCCACAAAGTTTGATAAGTCAAAATTGGTAGTTAATGCAGACGGGTCTGTTTCCGGTATCGATGAACAACTGACAGGAATTAAAGAGACCTACAAAGATTTATTCACTCCGGTTGTTGCAGGAAGAGACCCACAGAACAAAGACAAGACTCCTGCAGGTGGTAAGAATCCATGGAGTAAAGAACATTTCAACCTTACCGAGCAAGGAAAGCTCCTTAAGGAAAACCCAACGTTAGCAGCTCAATATATGGCTAGCAAGTAACTATTAACTAAAATTATAAGAAAGAGGTAATTTATTATGCCAACAAGAATAGCAGATGTAATCGTTCCCCAGGTATTTAATCCCTATGTAATCCAAAGAACCGCAGAGTTATCCGCTTTATCACAAGCAGGCATCATATCAAACAATCCGGAATTAGATGCATTAGCATCCGCAGGTGGTAAATTAATTAATATGCCGTTCTGGAATGATTTAACCGGTAATGATGAAGTTCTATCCGATACTGGTGCGTTAACACCAGAGAAGATCACTGCAGCGCAAGACGTAGCAGCTCTTTATATGAGAGGTAAAGCATGGTCAACCAATGATTTAGCAAAGGCATTATCCGGTTCTGATCCGATGAAAGCTATCGGTGATTTAGTAGCAGCATATTGGGCTAGAAGAAGACAAGCTATTATGTTTTCACAGTTAAAGGGGGTTTTCGCAAGTGCTACCATGGCAAGCAACTTATTAGATGTATCCGCATTAGCCGGTGCGTTGGCAACCATGACAGGTAATTCGTTTATCGATGCAATGACCTTGTTAGGAGATGCAGCTGGTAAGATTACAGCAGTAGGTATGCACTCAGCAGTATATGCATCTTTACAGAAACAGAATTTGATTGTTTACATTCCAAATTCACAAGGTGTTGTTGATATTCCTACATACATGGGAAAGCGAGTAATCGTTGATGATGGCTGTCCTGTAGCTGCAGGAGTTTACTCCACTTACTTATTTGGTGAGGGAGCTATCGGCTTAGGCAATGGATCCGCTCCAGTTCCGACCGAGACAGATCGTGATTCCCTGGCTGGTGATGATATCCTCATCAATAGACAGCACTTTGTACTTCATCCTAGAGGTATTAAGTTCAACAATGCATCTGTAGCAGGTTCCTCTCCAACTAATGCAGAGGCAGAAACAGCAGCCAACTGGACTAAGGTTTACGAGACGAAGAACATCCGTATAATCAAGTTCGTTCATAAGATCTAATTAACCGAGGAGGCTTATACAGCTCCTTTATCCTTTTAAATGGAGGGAATATATTTATGAGTGCAACAGCATTCCAGCGATTAAGACGTGAGCAGGCCAAGATGGAAACATCTTTGGAAAATGAAAATAAGCTCGCTGAACCGACTAATAAAGAACTGATGGCGCTACTTGATGCGTTAGGTGTCAAGTATGATAAAAAACCTAATAAAGCAACCCTTCTGGAGTTGTTAAAAAAGGCTCAGGGTGATGCGGTTAATAAAGCACCTGATGAAGGTGGAACTAGCATGGATAATCCCGAAAACCAATTTCCTGGAGAAACCCCAAACCATGATAAAGATGAATACTCTGGAGAAAATCCAGACCAGCACAAAGAAACGCTATTAAAATTATTAGAGGGAGCTGAGTAAAATCAGCTTCCTTTTTCGGAAGGAGTTGATACAGTGACCACAGATGAAACGATAGCATTAGTCAAAGAAAATCTTCACATCATGGATGATTCGAGTGATTTAGCAATTTCCGACGTGATTACGGAGGTATTGAATTACTGTAACCTTACCGAACCGCCCATTGAAGCAGAGCCATTTATCCGGAAGAAAGTTAAAGCCATAATCAACTATGAAGCCGAGAACGGTACCGCTTCTGTATTTGATGTTAAGAGCATCAAAGAGGGCGATACATCCATTACCTACAATGTTAGCGATGATGCTTCTAAGGAAACCGTGTACGGCTTGTCCAATAAGGATAAAGAAAGCCTGCGTAAGTTTAG
>WSSedL1CaDRAFT_10002149_pt1 | contig 10319 bp, 5 predicted proteins | sample WetSurSL1Cattail_FD_9464 | JGI IMG/M metagenome (IMG submission 9464)
TCCAATCCGCTGAACACGATACGATCCCCGGGTTTCACGCCTTCCGTAACCAAGTAACTGCTGCCACTTTTACCACTAATAGTAATCGGTTGCTTATTCACTTTATTGCCTGCATTTACAGTAAATACAAATACCTTATCTTGTATTTCCATCGTTGCAGACTGTGGCACTAGCAACGCATTTTGATGTTGCTGAGTAAGCCTTACTTTCCCAGTATTTCCAGACCTGATCAATCCTTTACCATTTGCGAATACTGCACGAAATGTAATAGCACCGGTATTCTTGTCAAACTGACCATCGATCATATCAATTTTACCTGCAATCGGGTAAAGCGTATTGTCAGAAAGCAACAATGAAACCGGTGGAAGATTTTTCAACTTTTCTTCTAAGGTGTTACCCGGATATTGCATTTTAAAATGCACAAAGTCATTTTCGCTTAATGAAAAGTACGCATACACTTCATGCACATCAGATAGATTAGTCAATGCTTCTGCATCAGTTCTAGAAATAAGTGCACCTTGTTTTTTAGGCAAGCGGCCGATATAACCACTTACCGGTGCAGTAATTAACGTATAACCTAGATTAATCCGTGCTGTAGCAACTATCGCTTTAGCTTGTTCTGCATTGGCTTTAGCAACTTTGAATGTAGCTTGTGCAGCTTTTAACTGAATATCCGAGATCACTTTATTTTGTACCAATGGTGTGAGCTTATCAATTTCGAGCTGTGCATTTAATATTGAGGCTTCTGCTGCGTGCAGGCTTGCACTTGCACTATTGATCTGCTCCCGATAAGGGCGATCATTTATTTTAAATAGCGGCTGACCTGCTTTTACATAGGAGCCCTCATCTACAAATATTCTTTCTAAATAGCCTTCTACTTGCGGTCTAATTTCCACGTTTACTTTTCCTTGGATAGAGGCAGTATAGTCATTTTGTGTCGTCGCAGAGGCAGAGGATATAGTGACAACAGAAGCCGAGGCAGGGGCTGACGGCACTTGTGTAGGTTTTGGAGAACAACTGTACAGTAGTATCAAAAAACTTAAAGGGGCAAATTTCATAACAGTAATAAATAGTTTAACGGTGTTAATTTAAAGGACAAAAAATTGGTGCAAAATTGATTTTTTTCGAGTAGTAAAACAGGGACAATTATAATTTAAGCGGATAATGCTTCGGCATATTCGAGTGTTATTGTATTCAACGCCGTTCAGCCAATGTATCAAAAAATTAAGTGGAAAGTGTATGAATGATTCCTGTTAATGCGTTAGATAAAACTTGTTGGTTAATTTCATCAGAAACACCCTGACGTACAATATTAATAGAGATCAGCCCATGAACCACTGACCAAAAGGTATAATACCATTTGCAAATCTCATCATCAGAAGGTTTCTTGGATTTCATTAATTCCCTGATCACATCACTAATCAACTCAGAAGGTTTTTTCATACTCGAAGGCGTTGATTTCATCACACAACAACTCATTTCTACGCCCAACATCAACTGATAATATTCTTTTTCTTCAAAGGCAAAATTCCAATATGCCATCCACATGGCTTCCAGTTGTTTTCCCGGCAACCGATGCTTCGCTTTGGCCTTTTCCATTCTTTCTGAGAGATGTGCAAACCCTTTACAAGTAAGCTCTGATAGTATGGCATCCTTATTATCAAAATACTCATAAATAATGGGAGCAGTATATTCAATCATATCCGCAATCTTACGCATACTCAATGCTTGCCAACCCTCGTTTTTACCGATTGCCAACGCAGCATGAAGAATATTATTTCTCGTCTCTTCTTTCAGCCGCAGTATCCGATCTTTACTTGCCATCACTTTTATTTTACAATGCTATAAAAATCTAACACCGTTAAACAAAGGTAATAGCATTATGTTGATTCTGCCAAATTACAAGACATCATAATGCACATCATAATTCGATAGTACAATAATATTTTTCGATAGTGCATGTTCAAGCTGTTCAACAAATGCCGACTTTCTATAATTTTAATTCACTATAATCAAACAGCAAAAGCCCCCTGCATATAAGGCAAGGGGCTTTTTAATTGAAAAAATTGATACGATAATGATTAGTGTTGATTACCTGTTCCATCAGATTGGTAAGCACCCATATCTTTACCCGGAAGGGTAATTTCTGTTGCACCGTAGTTCACATCAACCGGAACCGATTTAACAGGAGCAAATCCAGTATAGCCTTTTCCAATACATGGAGATGAACTTTGAAGATGGAAGTCTGAACCATTTGCATGAGCAATACCATTAACACCTACTGATGATGCGTTAGGCAATTTGAAGTTAACAAACATTGGATTATTTTGACCAACAAGCGTTGGAGCATTATAAACACCTCCTAATAAATAACCAGTTGGCAAGAATGTACTTGGCGTAGGAACATCAGATGTTTGCGGAACCGTAATATATCCTTGTGGATAGAATTGGTTAACAATACTCAATGAATCACCATATTGCCATGTATTACCATAATGCATTTTAGCAGTATCAGCAGCAGGGCTATTAACGATACGAATACCATATTTACAATTCACCATAAGGTTATTGTAAGCTGTACCGTAAGAACCTTCTTCATAATTGATACCGCCAGCACGACCAGTCTGAATTTGACGCCAGCCGCCATTGATGTAGGTATTGTTATACATATTAACATGCGTTTGATCGCCAACACCACCTTTGTTAGATGCTTTAGTACCATTGGTAGCAGTACCTACAAATACATTGTAAGCCATGTCTCCTACAGAACCGCTCTTCGCATTGAATACGTCTCCGCCTTGGAATCCACATTTTTCTACGGTATTACGCATAATAGAAAATTTACCTGAAGAAAGACGGATTGCATCATCTTTACAACCATAAAACCAGCTATCTTCCACAACAAGAACGCCATTAGGGTTTTGGAAAAGTATATGACGACTTGCATCAGCAGCCTTTACATTGGCAACAGTTGGGGTACCCCATGCACCACCGCAATACTCAAAATGCGTCCATTTAGCAACCAACAAAGTACAGCTTGTATCGCAGGCAATACCCAACCATTGACCACCAAATGCCGGATCTGTATTAGGATCTAAATTAGCTCCGTCTGTTTTAGTAATACCAGCTACAGTGAACCAGTTTGGTGCAGCTTTTGTTCCTAATGAAATCAATACGCCTTTTACTGTAATAGAATATAGTCCTGATACATTTACCCGAACACCACTTTGAAGCACCAAAGTATCACCTTTGTTTACAACTACATCACAACCGATAGTGTATGTTTTTCCGGAAAGCATTGTGCCTTTAATCGCACCACATAGTGGACTTGCATCGCTTACAGGGCTACCTATCTGCAACGGTGGAGTGGAAATATTTGTGTTATCACTTTTTTTGCAAGAAGAAAAAAGTGCCAAACACGCACCAAATGCGAGTATCCCTTTGTTTAGTTTTTTCATTTTTATTTGTTTTGTTTTTGTTTTAAGTGTAAATGCTGAATTAATTAAGTTTGAAACGAATACCCACTAAATAGTTACGGCCAAAAAGTTCTTTCCGCACAATAACAGAATTGGGTAAATCCTGATAAGGAAGCTGATAATAATTACCCGGAGCGGTGCTTACAAAACGGGTCTTATCCTGTCTCAATTCTACGATAGTGGCAGTATTCAGAAGGTTATTCAATTTTGCATAAATAGATATCCCTTTAGTAATGCGTTTTTCTACAGAAAAGTCTAAAAGCATTAGCGCTTTTTGCCAATAATTGAGGTCTTTAAAATTCGATACAAACGCAATCTTTTCTCCCGTATAGGCTAGCGCAAGTTGCGCATCTAGACCCATCACCGGGTTTTTATAAAGGAGCGATAAATTGCCGATATGGGCGCTTTGTCCCTGAAGTGGACGAGTTACTTCAACTGGAGTTTTCTTATAAGTGTTCGATACCGGATCATTATGGTAATCGATTACAACCGCATGTATGCTGGAGTTTGTGTAAGTGTAATTAAATGATACCCCAAAGTAGTGGAAGAACTTTGTTACCTGCAATTCCAATCCAAAATTAGTAGCGCGAGAAGCCGTACTATCAGTACCATTTGGATTACGAGGTACAATATCCAATGCCGATGGTCCACTCAATGGATCCAATGAATACTCGATTGGGTTAAGCATGCTTTTGTAAAATGCACCAACCAATATCTGATCTACCCCTTTAGGAAACCATTCATACCGAAGATCAATATTTTGAGCAACAGTATGCTTCAAATAAGGATTGCCATGCTCCGAAAACTCTTCTCCACTAAAACCCTGAGGTGCTAATTCAAACAATGCAGGTCGAGTAATCGACTCAAAATATGATAAGCGAATATTAGTTTTAGGATTCAACTTGTACTTCAGATGAAGTCCTGGTAGCACATCCAAATAATCAAATGTTCCATTCTGACCCACAAATACTTTAGGATCCTCTGCCATTTCATAATGCTGGTGCGTATGCTCTACACGCACGCCCGCAAGTACTTGCAGTTTTTTACCAAGCATTGTTTTAGCCTGTACATATCCAGCACTGATATTCTCGTAAGAAGTGTAAGTAAGATCATTAATAGGTTGAGTACCTTTTCCTCCACCTGTAGTAATAGCTAGTGAATCTGTCATAATACTATTATAAGTAGCACCTTTTCCAGAAAGACCTGTTAGCTTATAATCATTATAATAATTATCTCGTGTCTTATGACGATACATACCACCAGCAGAAAATTCGATATCTCTTTTTGCAACGGTTGGTGTATAATGTAAATTCACAAAAGCCTGTTGGTCTTGCTCGGTTGTATTCTCCCAGCTATGATGCACACTATTAATCGTTTCCGGAATAGCCGTAAGATTTCCGGTAGCACCATCTCTTTGTACACCAGTAGAGGTATGTAACTCAGCCATATCAGGCACATCACGTTTTGCACGACTAATAGCAAGTGTCCAATCAGCAGAAATTTTATCCGTAAGCTCATGCTTCCCTTTCAAAGACACGCTGGAAATATTTTGTTTACGAACCGCAGAACGACGATAAATATCTACAGGTCCGGTTCCTGCACCCGTACGTTGAATAGACACTGCGGTGTCAATAATGTATCGCGACTCCTGCTCATTCAATTGTGTAAATAGACCATATAGTGAAATCGTATTTCTACTATTGAAATCGTAATTAACTAAGCCATGCAAGCCTGTACGTGTTTGTTGTTTATCGTACTTATAGATCTCTAGATCCGTGAATTGCGCCACATTATTGATGTCAGGTTGCGCCGAAGGTTTGAAGAAAATAGAAGAACTTCCCTTAAATGTATTCTGATAAGAACCGGAAAATATAGCTCCCAGCTTTTTGTTTTTGCCGAAGCGATTACCCAGTGTAAGACTAAACAAACTATTGGGTTTTACATTGTTCTGATTAAAGACAAGATTATTGCGCGCAAAATCGTTGGCTGTAGCATTGTAAGCCGCACCGTTAGCTCGGTAAGGATCCTGACTATTAATTACAGACGAATTGAAACTAGTATAACTTCTGTCCAAAAGTGTTTCATTAAAACCTGTAGCAGCACTGGCATGAACAGTTAGTTTATCCGGTGCACTTTTCAAAACCATATTCATGGTTCCTCCTATTGCATCGGCTTCCATATTGGGTGTGAGCGATTTTACAACCTCAAGTCTTTCTAAAATTTCAGCCGGGAAAATATCCATCGGCACATACCGAGCTTTATCATCCGGGCTTGGTATTTTTATTCCATTTACAGTGGTGGTATTATAGCGTTTATCCATACCCCGAATAATTGCATAACGAGCCTCACCGGTTGCATCACGCTGAACAGCCACTCCAGATATACGCTGAAGTACATTAGCCACTGTAATATCCGGCAAAAGTTGTATTGCTCTTGCAGACATTACATTTACCTGAGCATCGGAGCTTTTCTCTATATTGCGCGCCTGCTCTTCAGAACCATTTTTATATTTTGTACGAATTTGTACTTCTTTTAATTCTTTAGCTTTGGGATACACCGCAAGGTTTACAACAACATCAGGAAGCCTTTCTGTAATAGTTACCTGTTGGTCTTCTACTTCATAACCCGAATATTTAATAGCAATATTATAAGTACCTACAGGGGCATTCTTTACAGTATAAGTACCATCCAATCCGGTAGTAGCATTCAAATGAATTGATCCATTATCCAACAATACAACTGCGCCAACTATGGGTTCTCCTGTTTTCTTATCTGTTGCAGTTCCCTTAATAATTCCTGCGAATAAACCATTGCTCCAAATTGACAATAACAGCAGTAAAAAACCACCCTTTTTAAGTAACATTCTATCCATTTTTTCTAAAAGTTTTGTAAAAGTATAGGTTGGGATTTTACAAAAAATGCTGATTATAATTTGATAAGCATAGCATAACGTCAGCGTAATAATGACTTAACCTTGCGCTAATATTTACATAACCTTTGCCGCCAATAGAGGCCATTTTGCATACAAATACCTGTTTACTTAAATCGACAAGACACAATTAAGCAACATTTGCGCAACATCATTTTCCTAAACATCATTCTGAAAAAATGAATCGTTGGATCCCAAATAAAAATGCTCTTATTCTTTCAGCATTTTGCCAACGAAAAGTATTCTGGTATCGTCTGAAACACGAATAAAATAAATACCCTTTTCCGCCTCAAATGGAAGCTGAACCAGCTCCGTATCAATCCGCACTTTTTCATCCAGCAACAAACGACCATACATATCATAACAGGATACACGAACCTTTCGCCCCATAAAAGGAGCAGAAAATGAAATACCAATTTCAACACTCACCGGATTCACAATAAATACTTTCTCATCAGGCAGTAGCATATCGTGCAATCCAAGTGGCACCTCAGGATCAGCCGGGCTTGTTCCCGTTGTATTATAGCTCACTTCAAGGTCTGCCATCACCGGATATTTATTAGACATTTGAAAAAGTGAATTAATAACACTTGCCGGTGCAGCCGTATTTACCGTAGTAGAATTGTTATTGATCGAAATACTTAACCTATGCCCATCATTGCCAATAGTGCGATAGGAATTCGGAATATATTTTACATAGTTAGTGTTATTCAATATCCATGGCGAAATAAAAATATGATCGTACCAACCCTTTGCACCACCACTCGTTCCACAGCTATTGGGCACACTAGCAGACGATCTAGTAGAGGTAGTCAGGTAAGCACTATATGCATTTGGATTGGCATCATAGTTAGCAGGATAAGTCAGTTTATTATCCGGGGTAAATGGAGGATCATAAAAACGATAATTAGTATCAGCAGGAGCTACCAGCGTTTGATAACAAGTTTCCGACGTACTTCTTGTATTGAAATCGCCCATATTAATATGGTTAGCTAAGTGACTAAAATGAGTCTTTATTTGCTGCATTTCACCAACAATTTGAGCACCCCTTACTGCATCATTCGACGATCCGGATTGATCATGGTTAACTGTAAAATAAAGAAAGGTAGTATCGTGCGTAGTGGCCAGATTAGGGTCTTTGTAATACAATTTATAAGTATTAAAGTCCGTAATATTTACATAAGAACACAACAGAGCTACATAGCCCAATTTATTCTGATTGTAAAACAGTATCGACATATCGCTTGATGCAGCTGCATTGGTAAACGGGCAATAAGCGTATCTGCCCGGGTAAGCAGCATTTAAAGCAAACTTTAATATAGAATCGCCAAAACTGATAGCTGCACTATAACTAAAATCAGTGGGTCCCGTTTTTATAGAGCCCATTTTCTCTAAAGAAATAACATCCGGATTGGTGTACTGTACTATTGTGTCCAAATAAGCATGATACAAGCCATTCGGCCCTTGGCAAAGCGGGTACTCACCATAATTCAATACATTATATGCCATCACTCTTAATGTGTCCTTTTGCGCCCTCGCTTCCGTATTTTGCAACAACAGTACGAACGACACAATTCCAGCTAACTTATACCAACCCCGATACATCGGAGTATGCTTTTTTATAAATTTCATCCTATCAGAAAATGTTCTTTTTTTATAAATTTTACATTCCTTACAAAAGAACACCCTCAAGGTTATGATTGTGTTAGTTTCTTATTATCGTATTATTAAGTACCGCCTTTCAAATCAAGCACCGGCATTAATAATATTCTTGTCTGACACAAAATATCTGACACAAAATCCATAAAGTTTACACCCCTATTTTCATGCTGTTATCCGCTCCTGAATCGCCCGAACAATGGCTCATTTAAGCCCCTTGAGCGACATACAAGCATCCATTCACTATACATTTAGAAAGTACTCATTCGTAAAATAAATTTGTTCATCTGGAAAATAGAACATTACATTTGTCGAACATTAGACCAAAATACGATTTTAGTCTAAAAGAAATAAAGACAAATGGTCTGTTTATATTTTTCATCTAAAAACAAGACGAATGCGTAAAAAATTACACGATAAAGTAAACGCATATACAGCGGCAGAAGAAGCCAGGATAGCTGGTATTTATCCATACTTCAGGCCTATATCATCTGCTCAGGACACCGAGGTAACCATTAATAATAAACGCGTGTTGATGTTTGGATCCAATTCCTACCTCGGGTTAACCAATCATCCCCGCATTAAAGAAGCAGCACAAAAAGCCATTGAAAAGTATGGCACCGGATGTGCGGGATCTCGTTTTCTAAATGGAACCCTGGACATACACCTCGAGCTGGAAGAAAAATTGGCAGCCTATACCAAAAAAGAAGCAGCACTCGTTTTCAGCACCGGGTTTCAGGCCAACCTTGGCATCCTCTCTTCGCTTACAGGGCGCAATGATTATATTATTCTGGACGAATACGATCATGCTTCCATCATTGATGGTACTCGTTTATCCTTTTCGCGTGTGGTCAAATATGCACATAACGATATGGACGACCTGGACTACAAACTCAGTAAACTACCCGACGAGGCCATCAAATTAATTGCTGTTGACGGAGTATTCAGCATGGAAGGTGACATTGTAAAACTACCCGAAATTGTACAGCTTGCAGAACAGTATGGTGCTAATGTGATGGTGGACGATGCGCACGGTTTGGGCGTATTGGGTTATAAAGGAGCAGGAACCGCATCGCATTTTGGAGTGACCAATGATGTCGATTTGATTATGGGCACCTTCAGTAAATCATTGGCTTCATTAGGCGGATTCGTAGCTGCAGACCACACCACTATTGAGTACCTCAAACACCATGCTCGCGCCCTTATGTTTAGTGCCAGTATGTCGCCTGCATCTGTGGCAAGTGTTATTACAGCACTCGATATTATTCAATCAGAACACGAACATATTGAAAGATTGTGGCGCAATACGCATTATGCTATGCAATTATTGCAGGACGCCGGATTTGACATTGGCGCTACCGAAACGCCAATTATACCTATCTACATCCGCAACAACGAACAAACTTTTATGATCACCAAAATACTACAGGAACAAGGTGTATTTGTCAATCCCGTAGTATCACCTGCTGTACGTCCGGAGTCCACACTCATTAGATTCTCGTTGATGGCTACACACACATTTGCACAAATAGACGAAGCTATAGACAAATTGAAAAAAGCTTACCAGCAAGTAACAAAAGGATTTCAACTAACTGCACAGGCCGTATGAAATACATAAAAGTTGTTTCGGACAAAAAGGAATTGAAGTCATTTATTGACTTCCCGCACGAGCTATATAAAAATGATGCGAATTATGTTCCGGAGCTGTTTATTGCCCAAAGGGACCTATTGACTAAGCACCCATTTTTACAACACTCTTCCCTACAATTATTTTTGGCTTACGACAATGATGTTATTGTAGGACGCATAGCTGCTATATGCAACAACAACCACAATGCCTTCAATCATACTAAAGATGGTTTCTTCGGATTTTTTGACACCATCAACGATCGCGAAATAGTAACCATGCTACTCAGTCATGCAGAACAATGGTTGCGTGAACACGGACTACAAACCATCATTGGTCCGGTCAACCCCACCACCAACGAAACATGTGGCTTATTAGTTACAGGCTTCGACACCCCGCCTGTAGCCATGATGACCTATAATTATCCCTACTATTCGGCACTATTAGAAGATGCAGGCCTGAACAAAAAAACAGACCTTCTGGCATACAACATACCCGCTACAGACCTCAACGACAAATCTGTACGGCTCATGGATAGTATTCGTTTACGGCTGGCAAACAAAGGCATTACCATAAGACCCGGAAATTTAAAAAACTTTAAACAAGAGGTAGATGGATTGAGGCAGGT
>WSSedL1CaDRAFT_10002150_pt1 | contig 10317 bp, 9 predicted proteins | sample WetSurSL1Cattail_FD_9464 | JGI IMG/M metagenome (IMG submission 9464)
GACAAGGTAGGGCCTCGTCGCTGGTCGGCTCGGTGGCGATGTCAAGGGTGGTCTGTTCGTTCATGGGGCAACCTCATCTTCTTCAAAATCAAATGTGCGTACACCATCCTTGGCCAGCGCTTTACGCAACCAAGGCGGCGGTGTTCCCTGGAGCACAACCTGGAGCTTGTCCAGAATGTCGGCGATCGACTCGGGTTGCGGCACCTTAATCGGATGGATCTTCATGGCCACCACACGTGCAGCGCCAGAGCCTCCAATGGCCGCGACGTAAACGATGGCGCAGTCCTTGATGGCATCTAGTTTGGGAGCGAGTTTGTCCTCGTCGCCATCTTCTTCGAGCTTGTCACCAAACTCAAAACTCTCCACAAGGTGGTGCCCCTGGGGCGAGACCTCATACACCACGATGCTTTTGGCCCAACCAAAATGGGCGTCAACACGCTCCTTGTCCTGGGTAGCAAAGGCGATTTTCATGTTGCCTCCTGCCGAGCCGTCTCAAAGGAGGCAAGCGCCCCCACTGGGGGCAGCGAACACACGAAGTGATAAGCGTGGGGGTTCATAGTTTTCTCCGTTAAAAATTCAGGCGCCGGCATCGGCCAGACGGATGGGGGTGGCTGGGCCGCAACTGCCGCAGGAAGAAGAGTCGCAGGTGCTCGGTGCGGCAGCGGCCTGCAGTGCCTCTGGGCTGAGCGGCCAGTCGTCTGCATGGTGGTGCTTGATCTGCTCGATCATGAGGTTGGCCACCTCAAAAATCAGGGCCATGGTGCCGCGGTAACCGACCAAACAGCGATGGGCGTTGCCAACCCGGTCAAATACAGGAAAGCCAATACGCAGCAGCGGTTTGGCCAACCGTTCTGAGGCTTGGCGACCATGTGAATGGGTCACGAGAAGGTCGCAGTCTGTCGCGCCCCGCTCCAGGTCTTCAAGGTCACCCAGAATCACCGTCTGCGCTGGTAACGCCGCATGAGAGGCCGATTTGGTGGTGCTGACACAGCAACGCAGCTCAGCGCCCATCTCATGCAACAGGCTGCCCACCGCCAACAGCAGGTCAGGTTCGGCGGCAATCGCCACCTTGACCCCGCCGGTGTAGAAATGGCCGTCCAGCATGGCATCGAGCAACTGACTGCGCTGACGCCGGTATTTGGCAGGGACGGGGCGGCCAGAGAGTTGTGACAGCCGCTGCAAAAAGCGGTCGTTGACTTCCAGGCCGGTGAGCCGGTCAAACACCTCCATCGGTGTGCCTGCGATGTCTTGCAGTGCCTGCGCTGCGTCACGGGTTTGCTCCCCAACACCCAAGGTCAGCGCCGAGGCCCCGGCTGCACGGATCTCTTGCAGCGAGGTGCCCCCCAGCGTGGTACCGCGCCAGTCCGGCGGAATATGGCCATCCAGCGAGCCCGACACATCGGGCAACACGATCACCGACAGACCAAAGGCCTCGATGATTTCGCGCAGTTCAAAAATGTCACCGGGTGACAGGTGGCTGCCCGGCAGCAGGGTCACTTGGTCGGATTTGACGGGCAGCGGTTTGACCAGGGTGCGCACAATGGCAGTGACCGCAACGCGGTAACCATCCTCAAAACCACCCACATAGTCGGGTGTCGAGGCATAAACGATCTCGGTGTCGTCGAGCTCGGGGTGGCGCTTGCGGATGGTGACGATGTAACCCTCCACATCGTCGCCTTTGGTCTCGGTCAAACCGGTGGAGCAGATGGCGATGATTTTGGGGGCTGCACGCTTGCGGATATTCAGCAAGGCTGCCTCGATGTTGTCGTAGCCGCCCAGAATCGAGGTCACCTCATTCATGGCGGTGGTTTGTAACGGGATGGCTTCCTTGAAGTGACGCACCAACAGCACCAGCCCGAACGATGTGCAGCCCTGCGAGCCATGCATCACCGGCATGCAGGCGTCCAGCCCTAAAAAGGCCAAACTCGCCCCCAACGGCTGGCTCATTTTGAGCGGGTTGACCGCACAGGCTTTTTTGGATTCAACAACTTGGGCCATGACAGAGAGGTCTCGTTGAGGGTGAGATTTATGCAGGCACTTCTTCAGGCACCAAGCCCAGTGCATTCGCCGCGACCTCCGTCAGGAACCGGTTGGCTTGCGGGTCAGTGGCTGAGGCTGCAAGCACTGGCACCGCACCCAGGGTCTCGCCGTCGTCACCCCATGGGGCGGGCAGCCGCACCTGTTGCCAGACCGGGTTGGACAGGGCGCGGTCAATCTGGCTCACCAGCTCGACCATGCCTTCGTAACCACCATACGGGTAATAACGCTCTTGGTTGATGTCCAGCCAGGGCATACGTGCCTTGAGTGCCACAAACTGGCTGCGTCCGCCTGAGAGCATGATGTCGGCACGGGCATCGCGCAACATGTTGTACATCTCGCGCGGGGTCATGTTGTCGATCATGTGAGCGTCATCCCCCATGATTTCCTTGATTTTTTGTTTGTCTTCTTTGGTGGACTTCTTGACGCTGGTCCCCACAATCTCGAGCCCAGCCTCCTGCAGCGCGGCCACCACCGACCAGGACTTGACACCACCGGTAATCAGCAACACCCGTTTACCGGCCAGGCGTTGTTTGTATTGCTCGATGCGCTGGTAGGCGCGGGCCTCTTCCACTTCGATCAGGCGCTCGGTACGGCCCAGCAATTCATCAGGCGCACCTTGCTGCACCAGCAGTTTGGCGATCTGGCGCAAGCTGTCACTCATGTCACCAATGCCGTAAAACGAGCCTTCAAAGTACGGGATGCCCCAGCGTTTCTCCATCTTGGTGGCAATGTTGATCATGGACTTGGAGCACACCATCATGTTCACTTTGGCCCGGTGGGCACTGGCAATTTCCTTGTAACGGCCGTCTCCGGCCATACAACACAGGATGCGAATGCCCAAAGCATCGAGCAACGGCTTGACCTGCCACAACTCCCCCACCAGGTTGTATTCACCAATGATGTTGATGTCGTAGGGCGTAGTGAACTCGGGCTCCACCGTGCCAATCACATAGTCCAGCAAAGCCTCGGCGCCAAGCTTGTTGCCCAGGTTTTTGATGCCGGCAAAACCCGGCGCGTTGACCGGAATAATGGGTTTGCCAAATTTCTCGGTGGCGCGCTGGCACACCGCTTCAATGTCATCACCCACCAGGGCAGTGACACAGGTCTGGTAAACAAACACCGCGGGCGGGTCGTACTTTTCCAGAATCTCCCGGATCGACTTGAACAGGCGCTTCTCGCCGCCGTAGATCACATCGAGTTCGTTGATATCGGTGGTGAAGCCGGTACGATAAATCTGCGGGCCGCTTGATGCACTGTGCCGGTTGTCCCAGGAGTTACCTTCGCAGGCAATTGGTCCGTGCACCAGGTGCGCCACATCGGCAATCGGTTGCAACGCAATCTTGGCACCATCAAAGGCGCAGCCACCCGCAGCGGCGCCAGGCGCCAGCTGTGCGGTACAGCCTTTTTTGCGTTCTTTGTCACTTTTGCCCTGGTTCTTGTCGCAACCAGGTTCTTCAAACACGTCGGCGATCCTGGCTTTGAGCGAAGTCGACATGGATAGCTCCTGATGGGTTGAGTACAGGAGTCATCGCATTTTTGGTGCCAGGGGCAAATGGCCTTTAAACCCTGGTTATGGGCCAAGTCCGTCCTGATTGGGATCTGAATTTGGCAGGTTTGAAGGAATTGCGACAAAAAAAAGCCCCCTTGCTTGAGACAAGGCTCAAGCTAGGGGGCTGGCGGGCAAAAACTGTTCAGGCCTTAACCTGGACCAAACACTAGATTGGGCAGGTACAACACACTGGTTGGCCACACAATCATCAGAACCACCAAAGCAATCACCGCGGCCAGCAGTGGCATGGCCTCCTTGATGTACTCATCCATCGGGCATTTGAGAATGCCGCAGACGGTGAACATGGCCACACCCACGGGCGGTGTCATGCCACCCAGCGTGACGCAGGTCATCATCACCAGACCAAAATGCACCGGGTCAATCCCTACACGCAAAATGATAGGCATCAGGATCGGGGTCAGCAACAACACAATGACGGTGGATTCCAGGAACATGCCCAAAACGAGAATGAAGGTGATCAGCAGCAGCATCAGCGCAATCGGGTTTTCGGTGATGCCCACCAAGAATGCTGCCGCATCCTGTGGCACACCTTCCAGCGTGATCATGTAACCAATCATCGACGAGAACATGATAATCAGCATGATCATGCCGATGTCAGACACCGCATGACGTAGCGCATTTAGCAAGGCCTCGATCGACAGCTCCCGGTACACCACAATGCCAACAAAAATGGCATAAGCCACCGCAAAAGCACCTGCCTCGGAGGGCGTGAATATCCCGTAACGGATTCCCACAATCAGCAGAATCGGGAACATCAGTGCCCATTTGCATTCCCACATGCGCTGACCAATCAGCTTGAGTGATGGGGCTTGTGCAAGCTCTGCGGTGTAACCACGCCGACGAGCGACAAGATAGGCCACACTCATCAGCACAATGGTCATCAACACGCCGGGCACAATGCCGCCAACAAACAGGCGTCCGATCGACACATTACCCATGAAGCCGTAGAGGATCAGCCCGATACTGGGCGGAATGGTGGCGGTGATCAATGAACCCACCGCAATCACTGCGCTGGTGTAACCACGGGTGTAACCCCGTTTGATCAGGTCCGGCCCCAGAATGCGGGCTTCCATCGCCGCGTCGGCCACGGCCGAACCGGACACACCACCCATCAAGGCGCTGAGCATGATAGCGACCTGCGCCAGCCCACCACGCATCCAGCCCGTGAGCACGGTTGACAAAGAGATCAAGCGGCTGGTGATGCCCGATGCATTCATCAGATGCCCGGCAAACACAAACAGCGGCACCGCCAGCAGCGGAAAGGACTGCGTCGCCGTGGCAATCTTCTGCACTGCAATTTCTGGCGGAACCGGGCCAAAAATGTAGAACATCACAGCCGAGATGCCAATCGAAAATGCCACCGGCATGCCGAGAAACATCAGCAGCAGAAAAAGGAGAGTAAGCGTGCCGCTCATATAGCTGTCCCGTCATGACCTTCAAGTGAAAGAACCTCACGCCCGGTCAAACCGCGCCACAAGCGCGTGACAACAGTGGCCAGCATCAGGAATGAACCCACCGGGATGCACGCGGTGACCCAGCTGTAGCTGATACCGACGTCACCCAGCACACGCTCCATGTTTTGCAGTGTGAGCTTGGTGCCATACCAGACCAGGAAACACAGAAAAAAGGCGATGGCGATAAGCCAGATGACGGCCAGCACCTTCCTGACCGGGCGCGGAAACTTACGCGTCAGGATGTCGATCTCGATATGGGTGTTTTTCTTGAGCGCCAGATCGGCACCCAGCACACACGCCCAGGCAAAACTGAGTTGGGCCAGATCCACCGCCCAGATGACGGGCACACCCGCCGTCCGGGTGGCTGCCCCGATCAGTACAAAGATGGAAGTGGCTGCGAAGAACGCCATGGCCACGCGTTCCTCCAGCTTGAAAAAGAATTGAGTCACAGGACGTCCTTACTTAGCCTGCACCTGATTGATCTGCTTGCGCAGGTCGGTGTAACCTAACTTTTCGTAAACCACGCTGGTGGATGCCACAAAAGGTTTGATATCGATGTCCACAATCTGCACCCCTTTTTCACGCATCAGCTTTTCATAGTTGGCGATGGAGTCGATGGTGGCTTTAGATGCGGTGTCACCGGCTTTGAGGGCTTCATCACGAACAACTTTTTGCAGATCCGGAGGCAACTTATCGAACCAAATCTTGGAGCCGACCAAGCCTGTAATCAAGCTGATGTGACCGGTTTTGGTGATGTATTTCACCACCTCAAACAAACGCTGACCGTAGGTGGCAGGAGCTTGTGCTTCGGCAGCATCGATGGCTTTCATCTGCAGGGCGGAATACACCTCTGCCCATGGCATCGGGGTCGGGGTGGCGCCCAGGGCACGAACGGTTTCCAGCCAGACCGGTGCACCCGGAGTACGCATACGCACCCCTGCCAGATCGGCGGGTGTTTTGACCGGTTTCATGGTCAGCAACTGGCGATCACCCTGGTACCAGTTGAAAGACAAAATCTGGTGGCCACTGGCAGCTCGCAGCTTTTGGTTCCATTCATCCATCAAAGGCGAGGTCACCACTTTGCGCATTTCGACGTAACCGTGGGTCAGATACGGTGCGCCGAGAATACCGAATTCCTTGACAAATGGTGCCAGGCGGCCACCGTCCACCAATACCGCCACACCGGCCCCCGAGCGCGCCTGTTCAAGCACGTCTTCGTCCGAGCCAAGCTGAGAGCTTGGAAACAACTTGACGGATATCTTGCCCCCCGAGTTTTTCTCGACACCGTCCTTGAACTGTTGCAGACCTTTGAACATCGGGTCATCCACAGTCAGGGACGAGTTGACGTTCAGGTTGAACTCTGCAGCATGGGCGGCAGCGGCCAGCAAAACGCAGGCCGCTGTCAATGACAACAATTTGATCTTATTCATAGTTGCTTCCTCGGTCGTTGGGTGTTTGAACTTCCTGCCTTGAGGGGATGCCACAGGCTCTTGTATGGTAGTATACTTTTTGAAGGCTTGCAACATATTTGTGCTTTTCTGACGGGTGGCTTCAGACGGCATCAGGTTTGTCTGGAAGGTGTTGGACTGATGTGCAAGCGTGAACGACTGAGCTTCCCTTTCCCTCTATCTGAATTGATCTGAACAGGAGATATCGATGAAAATTATTGACGCCGAAGTGATTGTTTGCTGCCCCGGCCGCAACTTTGTGACCTTAAAAATCACGACCGATGAAGGCGTGACCGGACTCGGTGATGGCACGCTGAACGGGCGCGAACTGTCCGTCGCGTCTTATTTGAAAGACCATGTCTGTCCGCTGCTGATCGGGCGCGATCCGCAAAAAATCGAAGACATCTGGCAATACCTTTATAAAGGTGCCTACTGGCGCCGCGGCCCCGTCACCATGTCGGCCATCGGCGCAGTGGACATGGCCTTGTGGGACATCAAAGGCAAGCTGGCCAACATGCCGGTCTACCAATTGTTGGGCGGCGCCTCACGCGAACACGTGATGGTGTACAGCCACGCGACCGGGCGCGATATTTCTGAAACGCTGGACGCTTTTGCCAAATACCAGGACAAAGGCTTCAAGGCGATTCGGGCCCAGTGTGGTGTTCCGGGTATCAAATCAACCTACGGTGTATCCAAAGGCGGCGCGTATGAACCCGCCACCAAAGGATGGCCTGAGGAACAAGTCTGGAACACCGAGAAGTATCTGAATTTTGTGCCCAAGCTGTTTGAGGCCATCCGCAACAAATTTGGATTCGACACCCATCTGCTGCATGACGCGCACCACCGCCTGACACCGATTGAAGCCGCGCGCCTGGGCAAATCAATTGAAGACTCGCGCCTGTTCTGGCTGGAAGACCCCACACCGGCCGAGAACCAGGAAGCTTTCCGTTTGATCCGCCAACACACCACCACCCCGATTGCGGTGGGCGAGGTGTTCAACAGCATCTGGGACTGCAAACAACTGATTGAAGAACAGCTGATTGACTACATCCGCATGACGATCACCCACTCGGGTGGCATCACCCACATGCGCCGTATTGCAGACTTTGCCGCGATGTACCAGGTGCGCACCGGCAGCCACGGCCCGTCCGACTTGTCACCGGTGTGTATGGGTGCGGCGTTGCACTTTGACTTGTGGGCGCCCAATTTCGGCATGCAGGAGTACATGGGCTACCACGAACAGACCATGGAGGTCTTTCAATGCAGCTGGAGCTTCAAGGATGGTTTCATGCACCCAGGTGACAAACCGGGGCTGGGGGTGGAGATCGACGAGGCACTGTCAAAAAAATACCCGTATGAACCGGCATACCTGCCGGTTGCCCGCCTGGAAGACGGCACCTTGTGGAATTGGTAAGGGATGCATCTGGCCGCTGCTGACCACCAGGCTGCAGCGGATCTAGACCAATCAGGTTGACTCGAAAAGATCCGGAAACTGCCCCGCAATATTGGGCAGCGAGACAATGATTTCGTGCAGATGCGCACGCACAGCGGCAGCAGCAGCCACCGGGTCGCGCGCTTCAATACTGTCCACAATGTGTGTGTGTTGCTCAATGAGCACCGCCAGCGGCGTGGCATCGTCCAGGCTCAGATACCGGATGCGATCCATCTGCGCCTTGATGCCCTCAATCACCCGCCAGGCGTGAGCCCGCCCCACTGACAGCGCAATGGTGCGGTGGAACTCCTCGTCAAGCACCAAAAATTCCTCGCTGAGCCCGGCTGCCACCTGGGCTTGCTTGGCAATCAGATCACGCAGATTCTGGATGGCGCTGAGCGGTGCCGAGGTGGCGGCCTCCTCGACCACAGCCACCTCGATGGCTTCTCGCACAAAGCGGGCATCAAGCACGTCTGCCACCGAAATCTTGACCACAAAGGTGCCACGCTGAGGCAAGATCGCCACCAGCCGCTCTTCGGCCAGCTTGATGAACGCCTCGCGCACCGGTTGGCGGCTGGTCTCATACCGTTTGGCGATTTCGGATTCCGACAGAGCCTGGCCAGGGCGCAGCTCCCCACGAATGATGGCGCCACGCAAGTGGCGGTGCAGCTGGGTACCGATGGAGAGGGGTTCAACTTGCTGAAAAGCACGAACGGGTTTGGTTTTCGACCGCATGGTTTCAAGTATCGCATCTTGCTTGCCCGTTCAGAGCACAAGCAAGACACGAATTGACCTCACCGTGACAGGTGTTGGCCACATACCACCCCGGGTAAGCAAAAACGTCGTGGGTGTCACAACACGCAAACTAATCGTGCAAGCAGTTGCCAGCATAATCAGGGCACTATTTGCTTCTATTTATAGAGCAAATAGCCCTTATAGATAAAGGGCTGGAGGCACATTTTTCATATAACCATGCTGCGCCCCGCACACATCGACCGGGTCGTCAAGCACATGGCAATACGGCGCCCACACCAGGCGCCGCATCATCAGACGACACACAGGTCATCACCTTCATCCGCCTGCGCTTCTTAGCGTGGCCAAATGCAGGTGATGCCGTAGTTCAGAACTTGACCAGAATGTCCTCGTCGCGCACCACCATCTGGCAGGCCAGCCGCCACGGGGGTGGTAGATCTTTGGTCTCGGCATCGGCGATCTGCTGGGCCGTGATCTTGCCAGCCAGCTTCAACACCAGTTTTTCCTTTTCGGTCAGCGCCACACCAATCGGTGTTTTGCTGGACAGCACGGACACCTGCACCTGGCAGGAGCCACATTCACCGTTTTCACACTCGGACTGCAGCGGCACGTTGTTGGTCTTGGCCACAGCGAGCAAGGTCTTGGTGTCACCCGCCACGGCGTACACCGTCAGGTCTTTTTTCATCCGCGGGGAACTGAAAGTTACATTGGCCATGATGTTCTCAATTGGTTGTCAGGAGCAAACCAAGGTGCTGCAGCCGTCGTTGTCGAGCGGGCCGAGCTTGCGTTGAAGCCCGCAGCCGTACTTCTCGTACGGCGAGGACTGCAGACGCAAGATCGGCCCGCGCAGTAGACGGATGCAGTGCCTTAGCGAACGATGTCGTAGCTGTAGTCGGTCTTGGCGATGCCCATGGTGTTGGCATCCAGAGCTTCAAAGAACTCATCAAGCAACATCACCAGCACACGCAGGCCGCCTTCATAACCCCAGGTGGGATAACGGTGGTGGTGGTGGCGGTCATGGATCGGGAACACCAGGCGCACCAGCGGTACCTTGGTATCACGTTCCAAAAACTTGCCGTAAGTGTTGCCAATCAGGAAGTCAACCGGCTCGGTGAACAACAGCGAACGCAGGTGCCACATATCGCGCTTGGGGTAGACCTTGCAACCTTTGCCGTAAGGGGTGGAATCAAACAGCTCTTGCACCTTGGCCGCCCATTCGTTGGTGCCGTTGGTGGACAACACGTGGGTTGGCTCGGCACCGAGCTCAAGTAGGAAAGCAGCGTAACCCAATAGTTGGTCAGGGTCACCATACAGCGCAAAGCGTTTGCCGTGCAAATGCGCCTGGCTGTCGGCCAGCGCGTCAACCAGCTGGCCGCGTTCTTTTTCCAGTTCGGCAGGGATCGGTTTGCCAGTCAGGCGCGAGATTGCCATCAGGAACTTGTCGGTGCCAGCCACACCTACCGGGGCGTTGAGCACAACCACTTCCTGACCGTGTTCAGCGATGAATTTGCTGGTTTTTTCGCAGCAGAATTCCTGGAACACGATGGTGGCCTTAGCGTGCAAAGCGGCCACGACCTCTTCCTTGGTGGTGCCACCGGCATACATGCGGAACTCACCGTC